>Ga0307515_10018532_pt1 | contig 12584 bp, 10 predicted proteins | sample 17_EM_MG_FD_194513 | JGI IMG/M metagenome (GOLD analysis project Ga0307515, IMG submission 194513) | Populus trichocarpa ectomycorrhiza microbial communities from riparian zone in the Pacific Northwest, United States - 17_EM | ecosystem: Host-associated > Plants > Roots > Unclassified | place... | reverse complement strand
GAGTCAAAAATGCTAACAGCTCTCGAGACAATGCCAGGGCGAATGCGGAGAGTGGACAACTGGGGTGTCACTTCACTTGTGGCTTCGCGCTGCATGGGCTGCAAGACTGAATTGCTTCGAACGGGGGTGATCGGCGGCTCTGGTTCCTTGGCGTCTTTGTTGGCCGAGTGCCAAGCGGCGACTCGCTTCAATAGACCGGTGGACGGACGTCGTACTGGCTGGGCGGTCAACCTAGAAAACACAGGCGAGTCTGGAGCCGGGGCGAGGGCGGGGGCAGAAGGCTCTGGTTCAAGAAGATCAACAAGAGGCCCGGCTTTCATGAGGTTAGGGTCAGGCTTCTGGCCAACTTGCAGCTCTGGGAGAATCAACCTTCCCGGAGGTGGCGTTTTCGTAACTTTGGACGGCCTGACGGTCATTGTACTTGCTCGCAGCGAGTCTTCCAAAGACTCATCGGAGGAGTGACCATCCGGTAGATTGCTGTGAGCAATGGCCCCACGCCGAATCGAGTTGAACAGCGAGGCATTGGGAGTAAAGGGAGGAGATTCGGGAGCTTCAACGAGGGACTCTAGGTCGGAACCGGTAGCATTGAGGTAAGGAAGGGCTGAGGCAGACTCGCGGAGGTCTGGCTCGAACATGCTGGACGGGCGGATACGGTCGAGGGAAATTTCGCTGGCCGTACGGCGACGTGAAATAATGGCAGAGCGAATCGAGCCTTCGTTCCGCACATTGGGGTCGATGTAACTACTTGTAGAAGGCCGTCGAGTGGATTGGCTGGGACCGATGTCTGTCATGGACCAGCGGCGTTGAGATGAGTTCATGTAATCAACCTCGCATTGCTGTTCGACAGGGGAGAATTCTACTTGGCTGGGGGATGGAGAGGGAATGTGGAGGTCGAGGAAGAGTCCGGCTAAAGAGGCCCTCTTCTTCGATTCGATATTGGGCACTTTCTCTTCCTCATTGGTCCGACTGAACATAGGTAAAGGAGCGGACGCGAGTCTCATCACCTCCCTACTCTTCCGCTTGGCCTTCTCGCGCTCGGCTTCGAGGACGTGCTCACTCCAGCGGATGCTCGTCGAGCTCTTGGACGTGCGAGAAGTGCGTGTCACATCCTCCTCGGGATCCTGGTTGATAAACATGCATCCAGCGTAGGCATCAGCGCTCTTTGCGACCTCGACTTCCACGGGTGAGTCGGTAGAAAAGCGAATGCGACGACCGGTGGATAGAATCGACGCGCCAGAAACACGGCGGGAGACAGACGGTTCCGGGGAGAAAGTGTCAGGTGATTGTCGTGTAAGGTCGGTTGTCGTGTTCTGTTTGTGAGAAGGACCTGCCCTGGCAGCGGTATGTCGTCCAGTTCCAGGAGCCACAGGTAGACCATTGGCGTTTAGGGTCGCTTGGTGTTTGTGGGCGGCGCCGGATGCCTCGGTTACAGAGAAAGACTCACTTGCAACGGAGACTTGACTCCCATTGCGCTTCTTCGATTCCTTCCCCTCCTTTTCCTTGGTGTTTCCATTCTTCCCCCAAACACTCGCCAGTGAACGTACAGAGCGTATGGCACGAAGAGCCAGAGAGCCATTCTTGACGGTCCCTTCTGACGGCGCATCGGATCTATCGGAAGTAGATACGACTGAACTTGTGGTGCCATTGCGCGATTTGGGTGCCCGATGACTGCGCAGCGACTCTTGGCTCGTAGTTGACGGAAGGTTTGGCGTATCGGGGGCAGTAGCAACGGGCGGTTTAGGCAGTACGAGTAGGAGGGCGCTTTTCAAGGTGTTCGTGCGACTGCGAGGTGACTGTGTATCCGACTCCGGTTCTGTGGATGCCGCTCGGGAACGCAACAGCGAGCGCAATGAGCCTGAAGTGACAAGTTTAGTCGGAGCGACGTCAGGAAATACAGAGAACATACCTCGCTCCGCATTTTCATTCTCTTTCTCCTTCTTGCGACCTCGATTAAGTGTTGACCACCAGCTGGTCTTATCAGGTATCCTCACGGAAGCCGGTCGCCCGCCATCCTGCATCCCAGTGGACTTGGATTCTGGAGCAGGTGCACCTCCACGGGCCCAATCGAAGTCCAGTCCTGGACGCTTCTTCAGCTTCGGAATGATGACAACTTCGGAGATGTCTGGGTCATCGATCAGTGGAGCCAGACAGGAGAGACTGGAGTTGACACTGGGATTGGCACTGGGATTGGCACTGGGACCCGAAGGAGGAGTGTCTGCAATCCCGACCTCGACAAAGCCGGGCGAGTCCGGTGGTTTGGGAGTATTGCTATTCCCTTTCCGTTTCGCATCGGCTGCTCTTTGAAGTAGGTGCAGAGGCTTGAGTGAACGTTTGTGCGGTTTGATCGGTATTTTGACCGGAGCAGGCCGTGGTTCGTCCTGGGCGGACCGTTCAGCCACAGATGGTCGGAGCAGAGGCGGTGGTGTCTCAGGTATAACAGGCGCACGGCGCACAGCGCCGGTGGTCGGCCGCCTCGAGACTGGAACAGGGAGGCGCGAAGGGGTCTTCGCGTTTCGTGGGACGACGCGACGGACGGAGGGTCTACCACTGTCTGTCCGTGGAGCAAGTGCAGAGGACGTCGAGGAAGAAGGAGTGGAAGGAGTAGCCTCAATGAGGTTAATGGTGGGTAGCCGGTTCGCTGGGGTCTGAGGTTCATTCGTAAAGAGAACACGTTGACGTTTCGACGTCGCAGCCATCGATTGCGATATTTACACCCGTAACGTATGCAACTAGAGTCGCGGTAAATAAGATTGAGGTTGCGTGTGTGGTTGAACTGATGGCGGACGTGAGGATCGTGATTGCCGTCTATGATCTATAATCTTGAATGTTCGTGTAAGATTCGTTCGATTTAGGTGTTTCGCAGGAAGAGTCGTAAAATCTACCGAGGTCAATCCGAGGTCAGTCAACATGTCGAAAAGCGTTCGTGGGAAATGGCAGACGACCAATGGACCTTAGAGCATCTAGAAGGGCTGCGCAGATGCGTCGTGCAATAAACAGTTTGATCTGTGCTGATCGCTTCTGGATTGGGCCACTAACAGAACGCGTCGAACAAAACGGCCGCAGGATGTGTCCAACTATGCGAAGAGAGCGATTGGAATAATAACACATACCGTTGAAGCTAGAGTGGTCGCGTGATGTCTGCCCAACTCTTTGTCTGACTTGTCGTGAGTGTTAGCGCTGTTGAACGGCCGAACGAGAACGCCGATACGGTTAAAAACGCGGAACAGACGGAGTGGGCGACAAATTATGGCGGTTGATACGCGTCTTCGGTCTCGCTGAGGGTTGTCTTGAGCGCCAGTGGAGGGGCCAGGAAAACCCTCTGCGGGCGGAGGGGTCAAGCTTCACACAAACACCCGGACACGCGGTCACGTCCGTGTACGGGATGGGCGCTAACTGCAAGAAAGCTGTGCAGCGGTCATCCTCGTCTTCTAGAAGTCTCAATTCGTGCTGGCTCATGCATGCACGAGGCGCTCCGCTCGCTCGCTCATTGGCAAGACGACGACATGATCGATGTCACAACACCCTCCTCTTTGCGACTGGCACTTGGACCTTGGGGCCCTGGGCCTTGGATGGAGCGAGGTGACTGAATCTTGTTGCAAATTCGTAATAGAAGACGAACACGTGGTGAAAAAAGGGGCTGATTTTGGATCATAATCAGAACTGCAAAACTGATGTTGCAGGTTGCTGATATGGGTAGGTTGTACTGTTATTGGGACACCCTATGATCGGGGATAACCAGATTAACTCATGGGCACATGAGGATCCCATATCGTCCTTTCAAGAGCTTACTAATGACAATGTCTATGGGCAAGTGCTTGATAGGTGACGAGTACACTCTTGTTCCAAACACAAGCCTTGTGAGGGGAGCGCTCCAAATGCTAGCATGCACATATGCTGTGGTTGAAGAGTCGGCAGGGCTTCTGGGACTCGTATGTATAGATTTATTATTTGCAGCGAGAAGATGCAAAAATACAGATAACCTGGGGACACGACAGTGGGAAATGGAAGATTGTGCAGTGATTTGTGAGCTATAGATGGATGTTGTTTTTTGTTCCTGGATACATTATAAGGAGTTGTTGAGGGTGCAGAGAGGTAGAGGAAGGGTCCAGGATTAGAGTTTGATGCGAGGGAGGCTGCGAGGCTGCGAGGTTTGATGCGAGGTTTGACGCGAGGTATGGTTGAAACCTGCCGATAGATCGGTTGGCGCGTGGCAAACTTTGACCACCTAGAAAGCAAGCAAGCAAAGGTGCGGCTGCTGTCCATGCGTTCTGCTAGCGTAATATGCAAACGCTAAAGTATATTTTCTATTCTATTCCGGTTCCCCGGTTCCCTCCGTCGCAGCTCGTAACTCGTAAGGGGATGATTGTGATGGACAGCGGTCAGAAGAGAACTCATGCTGCGCCATCAATGAATGCATCCCAGCCCAAGAAGGCGTATTTATTTAATGCGAACGACGCGAGATTGCCCGAACTGGACTAGACTAGATATGGATGTTCTCCGAACTAGACTAGATTCGGATATGATAGTTCATGCGTGCATGCATGCATGCATGGTCCTGGTCCTGACCCTGGTCACAACCGCCGACTACTGACTGTCTGTCGACGCCGCCGCCCGCTCCTGCTGGAGCAGGTGGGTGGTGGTCCTGGGTCCTGTGCCGGCCGGTGGTCGGATGCCATGCCACTGACGTGACGCCACTACGGCGGGAACCCGCGACCGCAGAAGGGCGTGTGAACATCGTGGCATGAGGCAAGGGAGCGCGCCTCAATGTAATTCCTAATTATAATATTTATATTAGTTATATTAGTTGTATCACTGTTTTTTGGGTCGGCAACAGCAGTGAAAGTTGACCATCCACCCGCCCGCCCGATGATTGGAGGGGCAGATCGGTCTAACCCGTTTGCCGGGTCTGCCCTGACAGCTGACGGCTGACATCTGATAGCACGAGTCCAGGCTTCCGGTTGGTTGGCGTGATAAGTTTGTAGTGGATAGTAGATAGAAAGTAAGTTAATAAGTTAGTTACATACAAATATACATCATACATGCAAACATACTTCATCGTACATACATACATACCTACACACATACAGAATCTTGCTTCACGTCCCGTTACCCCTTCCTTCCCTATCATCTCTTTCTCCCTCATTTACCTCTTCCTTCCCTGGCCTCCACTAGTACACCCAAGGTCAACCACCACCTCAGCCAGTGACCCGGCGACCACCCAGCGGTGGAGCGAGACTCCCCACTCTCGCCAACCTCGCTCACCTCGCTCGCTCACCCGCCCCCTCGGGCGTCTCTCTCTGGTCGACCGGTATGCCAAATTGGAGTGACCCCGCCGTGATCGAAGACAACGCCAAGGCGTTCTCGAATGTCCTTCTCTTCGTCCTCGGCTGGTATGTGTGAGTACTTTGCACATCACAGCCCACCGCCACCACCACCACTCTTCACGTTCTGAGACCCGCTAAAGATGGGAATTCGTGGCTACCTTATGGGTCGAGGCCTCCTTCATCATCCAGCCTCGACGCAAGTGGAGATTAGAGCATGTGCGTTATCATATCCCGCTCCGCTTGTCGCCCCTCGACTGATAATAATTTGGCGCACAGGTGTCCTACTTTGCTTGTCGGTATTCCTTTCTCCTGTTCTCCATGAATCTGTACGCCGCCTGCTATTCACTTGCCTGCCAATCTCTCAACCTTTTTTCTCATCTAGCGTCGCGTTTTACAACGTGACACAAGAAATACACTGTCCCGCGTTTGCCCTATCCGCCCAGATCCTCGGACTCATTTCTGTCGGCATTGGGACACTCAACCTCCTCTATCGTGCATGGGCCATCTCCCGCAGCTACAGTCGTCTCCTCACAATCATCCTCGCCATCGCACAGCTTGCCCACTGGGCGATCCTCGTCTGGAGCGTCTCCACACTTCACTCCCAATGGCTCCCAGCCCTTAAGAAGTGCAACGCCGCCATCACTAGCCGCCCTGCTCTCGTCACCGTCTATGCCTATAGTATGTCTCCATCTCTCCTTTTCCTCTCGCCCGCCTTCACCCTGATCTGACTTTCATCCCCCCCACCGCAGCCATGCTTTTCCACTTCATGATCCTCCTCATATGTCTTACCGGTCTTTACAAGCACTCTCAAAAGGCCGGCCCAGCGCAAGGCCAATTCTGGCAGCTTCTCCGTCGACAAGGTTGGCCCGCTCAATCGGTCAACAAGCCGATCCGCCTCACTAACTACCTGGACAGGAATCCACTACTTCTTTTTCTCATTCGCTGCCAACCTCTTTCCTTTCATCTTCGTACTCCTCGATTTGAATCGTACGTACTCACTGCCTGGTTTCATTCCCACTGACTTATTTCTGCACCGCCCAGCCGTGATGAATATAATACCAACGGTACCTGCAGCTTGTGTGACAACGATAGCGTCTTGTCGAGCTGTCATCTGGATGACAACTTGGGTAGAGACCGACGGATCGGGGTACATTCTCTTCCAGTCGAGGATGATTCTATGTCCCGCTCACCTGTCTCCTATAGGTTCGCGGACCACCCTTCAACATCCTCAGCAGCTCCTCCTGGCATCGGCCGCCGCAGACCCTCGGGTAGAAAACCGACGGGCTGCGATCTTGAAGGTGCAGCAGTGGCGACTGGCGATGTCGGCTTACCTTCGTACGTACACCAAAACAGCAGCGACAAAGAAGCACCGCCGCGTGTACCTGACCTGACTTTTATATTAGGGAAATATTTGCCAGAACTCGCCGGAACGACGAAGCCGAACAGGTCGTGCGTTCGAGTTTAGACGACCCCGAGGATTACAAGACTCCCGCCTCGCCATCACATTATAGCCCTACCTCCGCTACACACCCCGTGGTTCTCACCCTGTCTGACAAGGGCGAAAACCAAGCAGGCGCGTCCGGATCTACTCCCTCTAGCGTACACCGCCCTGACACGTCACCGTTGTTGCTCGCTCCTAAAGGTTACTATCCCTATGACGATCGAGGACGTCCCCGACGCGCGATATCACCCGATTCGACGCCCTCGACATGGGACGAGGATCGACCCGTCCGTGAACATTATCACAGGTCGTGAATGTCTGGTGGTGAATGAAATCCAGAGCGAGATGGAAGTTGGATTGGAAGGACGTCGAACGTCGAACAAGTCGTGCCGCGCATTTGGTCGAGCAATTTCTGCTTTTCGGACGTGTCGCATATCATTACTCACGCATAAAGGGACTACGTACGCAATATCTAGAAATCATCTCGCAAATCGGTGCTACCACATTTTTCTCATGGCTTAAATATCGGCTTGAGGTCTTTATTTGGAACCCCTCCCTTCAGATAGCCTTGTATCATCCATCTTACTATCACAGCTGCAGATGGTTCTAAAAGGAATATATATGTGTAACCAGTCAAGTTGCATGATCTGACACGAAAGGACTTCCAGGACGCGATGTGAAGCAAAGGCACGCCCTGTAGCTATTTGCGCGATATCCATCCAAGCTTGATACTACCACAACAGTCCCTGCGTAGAAGACCGACCACTCCGGCCAGAATCACCTGCTTCTTCGATGGTCCACACGCGCACGAGAACCTCGGGTCGACTAATAGGGAACGTCTTCCCGTCTCCTGTCGAATGTGAGGGTTTGGGGTACGAACCGGTAATGTGAGAAGTTGGAACGAAAAAGATTTCAGGCCAAGTGCCTGCGGATGAGGAAGGTCCAAGTATCAGCACATGGGAGTTTGTTATGTTATACGCGTCATTAGAGCTAAGGTGACCAATGGGAGACAAAAATACGTTTGATATGGGAGAGAAAAGCATGAGTGAGTCGCGTGCTCACTGTATATCTGATCTTCCGATGTATCAAGGCTGACGACCTACTCTTGAAATCTCACATAGCTAAGCAGAAGCGTGAAGAGACAGTTGCAAACAAAAAGTCAATGGATGACGGCATCGAGGCGGGCTCGAGGTCGCTACACACAGCCCGGAGACTGCAGACGGCACCTCTATCGGTTTCATCAGCTCCAAACCGTGCCAAAAATATTGGTGAATAGTTAGCGACCTCTCATTTTTACTCATCCTGAAGCGTGAAAGATTATCCGGCACTTCGCCTTCGAATTTCATCTCCATTCCGACCGTGCCGGTCCCTTTCTCTATTCAGTGTTCAAAATACGGGCGCCTGACAATCGATAAGAAGTAATTATGGCCCTCCAAACCTCAACAATATATAACAGGCAGGGCAGGAAGGAAAAAAACCGGCCAGACCCGGGAATGCGAGGTGATGAATGCAAATACATTTAGCCGCCCTTTTGAGAGGGATGGCGTAAGGTAATCCTAAATGAATAGAATGTGCAACGTGCTGACATTCGTGGGCCTGAAGTTTGGACTTGTGGCTACTGCTTTGTTCTCGGGGGAACTAATCAAGAACTCGATCAGGATACGACACACACATCCGGACGTATTTACAAACCAAGATATGGAATGCCCATCGCAGCCCATCAAGAGAAGGCCATAGGGATACAGTAATGCAACAATCTCGGTGCTTATGAACACAACCCATTGCTGGTCAATCTACGTCTGTCGCAGCCTTAGCGAGCTGCCTTCTTCGTCATGCAACCACACCGCGATGCTTGCATAACTCCTCATTAATTTCCATTTAAGCGATGCAAAGTCACGGTGGTTCCAATTGACGTCTTCCAAAGTCACGTTCCGTTTCCTCTCCGTGGTATCATTGCTAGCTGTGAGGTTTCGGAAGAGTGCATCCATTCCTTCGTATCGGGGGTTGTCGTAGCTACGCTGCACGATGAGTTCCCTTATAGGATGGGACAGTGGTAGATCGGTAAGCTCGGAACCCCACCTACTTGCCCCATCGACCTTCAGTACTTCTAACAACGGGAAGGTTCTCCAGAAAGCGTCGTTGAAGCGAAGGTAATAACTGTGAGGGTCGGTGAAAGGTTTGCCGCTGGTTATTCTCCGGAGAGAGAGGAATTGGAGTTTTGATCCTATGGAGGCTAAATGCCTCAGGTAGTTGGTATTCTCGATAGTCCCAGTGAGCATCAGGTGTGTCAGCTTTGGACAATTCCACTCGGAGATGTTGAATGCTTCCATGAAGCCTTCAAAGCAGAGGTCGAGGTTGAGAAGGTTATCGAGTCGGAGAACTGGAGGTGATTCGAACCAGAATGAGTTGAATAAACCTGCACGCAGGTGAAGTGAAACTAGAGTTGACGAAAACACGTTGATATGGGAAAAGAATGTATAGGTGGCGAAGTCATTGCATGTCCGATCTTCGGAGGTGAGACTGATGACGAGCTGTTGGAGTCTCCTGAAACAAAATGCGTGTGCGAATAAAGAGTAGAGTTTTGTTATGGACGATTTTGCGCGCCAGAGAAGGGTAAGCACTACAATTGTATTGGCGGACTGAACAATGTCCGCAAGCCGATCTCCCTGGTGATACCCTCCACTGAAGGGGTACACCGCCCAGTGGACACCTCCGCTATGATACTCGGGTGGAGGTCCGTCTAACCTGCCAAGCAAGTCGAGGCAGCGCCACGGGTACATTTGAACAAGGGCGTTCCACTTCTTGGACACCAATCTCAACCTCCCTCGATTCTTCAACAGTTTGGAATATCGAACCTTTACGTCGAATTCGAGTTTGCGACGTGACCATGGCACAGAGGGCTGAAGGAAGGGCAAACGGAAATCGACGACCAAGAATTCGTCGAATATTTCTCTCCAGATCTCGACTGGAAGAGAATCGATAGCCTGCCCTGCCATGGCGGCGAGAATCGTAGTGACGGAGGACAAGGTCGAATTCAAGGTATTAAAGGCAGTCTCAGTGGGTCCACCCGAGATATAGGTAGAAATAACAAGCTTTCGAATCATATGCATGTTCTCGAATGTAGTATGTGGGCATATGCAATAGGCTTCGTGCTACATGATTCCCTGACTGTCAAGGAAAGCGATCCACACTCAAGAGGACATCCCAAAAAGCTCCAAATGACGAATGCTACATCATTTCTTCGACTTCTTAGGCTTGTCAACCTCTTCGATTGTCAGGCCTGTATGTCGAATACAATCAGGTAAGCAAAAGGTGATCGAGATATGGGGAGAGGGCCTGACCAGGGGGTAGAGTCTGCCTGAGTTTCTCTGCCCTCTCTGAATCGTCAAGAGAGAGTGTGTAGATGTACCGCGAACAGCGGACTTTGAACTTGATCTTCGGTTTCACACCAGGGACTCTCGATAGCACCTTCTTTATCCGGGCGGCTACACCGAACGTCGAGAACATATTAGACACGTGTTTGAGGACAAAAGGGAGCCCCAGTGATCTCAACCACAGTGCTCACATTTGGCGTCCTTTCTCCGAGTAATCTCAAGGAACAGCTTGATATCCTTGATTTCTTTTGGCTGCATTATCCAGAATCGGCTGTATCAGTCATTCTACACGCCAGTCGCGAGTTTTGTGAATTTTCTGACCATTTTTGAGAAAGTGTCAAGGTCGAGAGTTGGTTTACAGGTTTGTTTGGCCACTCTACTCCCAAACTTTCTGGTGTCCTTCTTCGTCCACAAAATCATCACCAAAAATGTCCAAACGCGGTACATATGCATCCCTTTAGTCATCTGTGTATTGCTAATCGAATTTCCTCCGCTCGTTTCCGCTGGCCTGGGTCTCGATTGTTGCCTCACGACCTCCTTCCGATGGGACTTGAAATGTGACACGCCTCATAAGGTGCCGGTGGCTCTGGAAACAAGTTCAGGATGTCGATGGGTTTGCCCGTAGGCGCGGTCATCAACTGTGCCGACAATTCGGGTGCCAAGTCCCTCTACGTGATCGAGCCTTATGGCACGGGCGCACGCCTCAACCGTCTCCCGGATGCTGGTGTCGGTGACATGTTTGTTGCATCCGTGAAAAAGGGAAAGCCTGAACTCAGGAAGAAGAGTGCGCCAATTTCCACTTCTGCAAGGAGAATAGGCGAAGAGCTAATCGCGATTTACCCCTAATCTTGATCTTATGGAAATGGTTGGACGATACAGCTATGCCCGCAGTCGTTGTTCGGCAACGAAAGGCCTGGCGAAGGCGCGACGGTGTCTTCCTCTACTTCGAGGTTCGTACTCTCTCTCTCACCTCTCTTTATACACCACTTTTTGATTATGCCTTCATGTAAAGGACAACGCCGGTGTAATCGTCAACCCCAAAGGCGAAATGAAAGGGTCCGCAATCACGGGTCCCGTCGCGAAAGAATGCGTTAGTCCACGACTGATTCGGCCCCTTTATTTCTTGTGTCTGATTGTTCCTTAGGCGGACTTATGGCCGCGTATTGCGTCGAATGCTGGTACCGTCGTATGAGAAAGCTACGATGCCTGGGCTCCTTGTCCGACTGTCCCTACTACAATCATGCCCGAGTTAAATGCAGTATCCCTATGACCAACCGAAAGCTAGTTCGTCAATCTCAGACGGTGTTCAATCACAGGTCCCAGGTGGCAGGATATCAGATAAAATACCAAATTGACAATTTCAACCGCTAGAAATTTCAACGTTCACTGGAATTATGGATTCATTAGGTTCAAGTATCAATACTTAGGGTGTTAAGTAATATTTAGTTAATGTGAAGAGTAGCCTCAAGTAGCGCACAATGGCCCGCTACACCTTCAACTCGTTATAAATGAATTATGTTATATCGAGAAGTATTCATTATGGAAGGAGTATACTGCTAACATGCATAGACGAGAAGCTGGGTGAGGGGAAAATATGGTCACGGCTATCAATAGGCTATCGCAAGTTTCATTGGAGTGTGCCGTTGGGTGAATGAGAGAACATAGAGCAGCAACCAACGCACTACAGCATATGCACACTCAATTGGCGCAAGAGGAGAAGGATAAACTACGAGCATCATTGGCGATGTGGTGTTGAAACCCTTCATGGAGTCTTGCACGCGTGCAGGTCCCCTCACCCATTCTAAGTTAGTCCCGACATGTGGTCCCTGCTTCTGTGCCTACGCACGTCGGTGCAACGAGCACTTGGACGATATGAGGGGTGCTGGCGTAGGACTACACCGCAGCTGAGGTATTGAAGTGCATAAGATGGGTTGCGGACGCAGGTTGGAGTCGCAGAAAGGTGGGGAGACAATTGCGACGAGGGGTTCGGCGAGGTTCAAATATAGGGTTCGCGAGAGGAGGGTAATCTGATACGAGAAGTGACGAGGGCCGAAGGTGCTATAGAATCGTGTCCGAAAGTGACCAAAGTGACGAAGACCCCGATCTACTGATATTCTAGACATCACAGATGGGTAGACGAGTGAAGGCGTTATGCTCACCAGGCAAGGGAATAATATGCGGGACCAAGCCGCCTCATCGTACCAGTACCAGGCTCAGGGGTGACTTTCGCGGGTCATGCGAATCCCTGAGAAGGAGAGAGCACCGTTGACGTGCTTTCCATCCATTCGACCGCCTCTACTTCAGGGGCAGGGTTCTTGGACTCAGGCCCACCGGTGAGGTTCATCTCCAGAACAGTATGAGAACGAAAATAAGCAGCAAGAATTGTGAGACTCACCGAGGTCATCATCTCCTTCATGGCCACCTCCTCATCATGCGCGGCCTGGA
>Ga0307515_10018531_pt1 | contig 12585 bp, 15 predicted proteins | sample 17_EM_MG_FD_194513 | JGI IMG/M metagenome (GOLD analysis project Ga0307515, IMG submission 194513) | Populus trichocarpa ectomycorrhiza microbial communities from riparian zone in the Pacific Northwest, United States - 17_EM | ecosystem: Host-associated > Plants > Roots > Unclassified | place... | reverse complement strand
ATCCTATGAGGTTTCCTTTGTAATTCGAGCATATTGTTCTTTCTTACTGCTTGTTAATTTTGATTGTACGCAAATCAGTAAAATTATTGTAGCTTTTCTTGTAATTTGGACAATCACTCTAATGTGTCTCATGCTTTGATTGATTCGGGATATACGTGTCGTTTTTTTAATTGAAATCTGGTTAGCTGGGAATGACCTATTCTGGGAGCTCTGTTGGGGGGCTTGATGGGGGCTCTCAACATTCATTGGCCTCTAGGCATTCATCGATTCTTGGCGGTCTTCAGGAGGCTGATGTTGGTGGATACAGAGATTATGCTTCAGCCACATCACATTATGAGGGCCAAGACAGAGCTGTTTATGGCTCAGCTTCCATGAGTGGTGCTCAACAGGTCTTTTTTACTCCTATTCATGGTCATTTCAGAATCTTTTTTTTTTTTTTTCTAATTTAAGGAAATCTATACCCTGATATAATCCTTATAGTTATGTGTTCTGTTTTTCATTAGCTTATTTGCATGTTTTCTAGTAATTAATCAGTAATGTGGGTTGAAATTCTTGCTACTGCATGTATTAAGATAATATCCTAACTTAATGTGAAGTACTTGCTAGTTGCTACAAATTTCTTAGGATCTACGATTACATCACACATTGATGTTGGAGTTTTTTTTTACGCTCTCATGTTTGTGGTCCCTGAAATCTTGAATAGGACAAAATGTTCTGTATCCAAAACTAACTTCATCTAAATAATATATGTTCTTCTTTGTTTGTCCTCCTAAATAGTTTGGCTGTTAAGTTTAGTCTGCTGCGTTGTAAATCTACTCAAAATAAAGATAATGACTTGCAGTCTGATATGAAAGCTGAGAAGGACTGCAGTGAGGATCAACCAAAGAATACTTCAGATACCATCAGTCCTGTAGTTACACAAGGTACTGGTATCAAAACCACCATAAAAAAGAAAATAATTAAGAAAGTAATGAAAAGAAAGCTCAACGGTTCAGGAGCCAGTGGTGGGTGACCTTAAGAAAGATGACAAAAGGGATGAGGAAAAAGTTGCTCAGGCCGTGAAGGATCTCAAGGAGGATAAGAAGGATGAAAAGGAAATTGACCAGAAAAGCAGCTCAGGGACAAAAACTGAAGTTAAGGCTGACAAGCAAAAGGTTGCCCTGAAGGACAATGCTAATAGTAAGGGAGGAAAGTTGAAGGATTATGAAAGATTGAAGGAAGATAACAAGGACAAAGGTGAAAAAGATGAGTCCTGGAACAAATCAAATAAAGAAGTAAAGGAAAAGAGGAAGCCTGAACAACCTCCTAGACACCCTGGACTTATTTTGAAAACAAAAGGCAACAAGGAAGGCAAAATAGGTTTTGATTATTGCTTGGCACATATTTATGTTACTAACTGCTACATTAAAAGGCATAAGCAACTTATATTAATTGTCAGTGTTGTCCAAAAAAAAAAAGACCAATAATATGAAACACTTTGCCTTCACTTAATATTATTGCCTAATGATACATTCTGTGCCACAGCTGTGCTCTTTATCACTTTCCCTGGACGCACTTTTGGATTACACTGGTAAGGATGTTGAGGAATCAACATTTGAGGTTTGCCTTGATAATACCGTGTTATATTTTTCCTTTGTGTGTGCGTAAATTCAATGAAACTCTTTGTGTGCTGAGAGTTATGTAACTGTTGTTCTACTACTTTTGCAGCTCTCACTGTTTGCTGAATCACTATATGAGATGCTTCAGTATCAAATGTGATCTCGTCTTTTGACATTTCTCCAGGTTGGTTCACAATGGTTACTCCATCTACATGAATGTTACTTGATTCAGTTGCTAAGGCATTTTCCAGTGTTCCTCTATTATATGCAGAAGCTACAAATAAAATTCGTAAGAAAAAGAAATCGACGCAAGAGGCAGTGGGGGGGAATGGATGTGAAGGACGACAAGAAATCATTAGGAAGGCGCCAGAAGACTAGTGAGCTCTACCTCTGAAAGCTAAATCTGCTAACAGTGAAATGTCAAGTGCAGATCAGCCGGATGACGAAAAAACTGTCATGGAGGAGGATACTTCTGTTGATCCTATTAATAAGCCAAAGCAGGAAGAAGAAAGTGAAGCTGAGGAAGACCCAGAGGAAGATCCTGAAGAATGTGAAGAAATGGACGATCCTGAAGAATATGAACAAATGGATGACCCTGGGCATGACTCATCTAACGAGGCAAGAATTCTTCTTTATAATCTTTCAGACAAGCTCTCTCATGCAAAATAGTCGCATATCAAGTTGGGGAAGTCTAAGATGGATTGCATGTTAAAAGTTTCCAGTTCAAGTTTGATAATTTATTATAATATTGGTTTTCCTGTAAAAACATTGAGATTCCGTACGACATAAGTTGTTTTATTGGGTGAAATGCTAAACAGAAAAAAGATGAGGGGAAGACCAGTGGGGATGCTGAGCATGAACCTCGGGCTGGTGATGAAAGAGACAAGACAGAGGAAGCAATTGAGGACAAAACGGACTTGAAAGATGCAGGTACAAAACCCAAGTCTGTTGCAGATTTGTCTGAAAAAAAAGATGACAAGGTGGAGACAGAAGAAAGAGCTGTCTGGGAAGGAGGCTGTGATTGATAAGGAATTATTGGAGGTATGTTCTCAGAAACTTTAATTCCCTTTTCTTTGTCTGCAATTTGAGAATATCAGGATTGTTCTTTCATCTACCCACTATCAATAATTCTTTTTTGAGACAGGCTTTCAGGTGTTTTGACTGGAATCAAACTGGCTACATCAGGGTAAGACTAAAATTCCTAATTTTACTCTTTGTCAGCGTCTGGGAGTGTTGAGGATTAACTGCTGCCTATTCAGGTTGAAGACATGAGGTTGATTATACACAGCTTGGGGACATTTCTTTCCCACACGGAAGTCAAGGTGAGAACTGTGCTTCTGTATCCTCTCAGCTTCTCCCATAAGGGTTGCACTCGTACAAATGTGCTGTTTCTAGTTTCGAATGGTTTTTAGCATCAGGAACTTGTGCAAAGTGCTTTGTTCCAGCAACACTGGGAGGGATGACTGCATTCTCTATAATAAGCTGGTCAGAAGGAATCATTTGATATTGTAGGTTTTCAGGCTGCTCTGGTCTGTACTGCAGTTACCCTGCTGTTACAATGCACCTTTGCTCCCTTGAGAGTGCATGTAACTGTATTAGTTTTGAGGTCACCATATCTTACTGTCAACAGAAATTATTTATAACTTTACTTTTGTAATGGGGGAAAAATAGATTACATTATTTCTTGTTAATGAAAAAGAAAATGGCAGGTATTGATGATAATGAAGTATTTTCATATGCCTAATTTGGAGTTATGCTCAAATCCCCTGTTCCAAGAGTGGCGAATTAATCCACCCCTCGTCCAAGGAGTTTTTCGGGAAAAAAAATTTCTCTGCTAGGCCGTCACAAATTGCTTCTAGGGGTCGATATGGCCATTATTAGAAGTGTCGCCGGATGGTTTTGGTGCTCAGGTGCATGCAGTCAGATTGCGGAACAAAACTGAGTTCTGCAGTCTGCCCATGATTCTCCCAGCGAACTCTAAATTTAATTTGGATGTTGCCATGCAGATGGGCACGCACTTAACTAAAATGCTCAAAACTACTTTTTTGGAGTTTTACCTGATATTCTGATACTGTAATAGAAGTGCTTCCTTGTTATTTATGAATGGTAGCACAAACTAATTTTTGGACAGAGCCAGAAAACAAAAGCCACAGATCGTGTCAATATGGCACAAAACAAAGTAAAAAATGACTTTGCAATAGTTAAAAAACAGAAGGAAAAACAGAGACAAAAAAGAAAAAAGAAAAAGAAAAAGAAAAAACTTGGCATCGCTACTAGCTCAATAGCCTATGTTCAAGCATCATGAGTGCCAAAGTCAAGGAGGGACCTTAAGGCTTGTTGTTTCTTGACCACCTTTCCATGTACTCCTCTTCCCAACTTGAGTGATTTCTCCATATCCACCAAGCTAACGCCGTTTCCTTTAAATGCTTGCATAAAAACCTTCAGTACTCTCTCATCACACCCCACAGCTTCTGCAACACTATCCACTACTATATCGACAGCCGGAATTCGTCTTCCCCACCTCGTCACAGATTTCTCAGAGCCATAAGCTTCAAAATATGCAGCCCAAAATGATGCCCTCATATAGCCTTTCCCCCTCCCTCTCACCATCCATCTTCTCATACCTTCCTCTAGCCTAAAAATTGCACTGCCCACATCAATCCCTCTTTCAAGTCCTATCTCTATTTCCTTCATCTCTTGCTTAGAACACATTTCTTCTTCAAATTTGCACCTCTTGCAACTGCAATGAAAACCCCATGTCTTTGACATTTCGTTTCGCTTGCTTAATGGAGAAAGCACGTCAAAATATGCAAATGTGATTTCTTCACCCGCCTTAACATCCCTGGAAGCATGAACTAGCACATGATCCCCAACATGCAAGCGTCTAGCATTAGGATTACATGAATGGTTAATGAATGAAGCCAGAACCCATAATCCAACACCATAATAATCACTATTCCTCCCTAAGACTTTAGCTGAAACTGATTCCTCAACAAGAGAATTCACATCCAATACGTTCAAAATTTTAACCTTATCAAGCTTCTCATTTAACTCTCCAATCTCCTCTGCCTCAGGCCTAAATAGACTCATTTCAGGAGCCTCAAGCTTATCCTCATCTTCACCACTTGACAATGTGCTAATCAAATGGTGAGTTCTTTCACACTTAGTAGCTGAATCTACAACTTTATCAACAAAATTCTTCCACATGACCAACCGTGCATTCTCACAAGAATCTTCACTTGATAATATACCTCTCTCTGTGGCAATTGCTTTAGTCACTAACAGCAAAGTCCCTGCATCAATGTTCTTTGTTGCAAACAGGCCTCTTCCACTGAGCTCAGACCTCTTAATCTGCACTGGACCAGTGTACTCAGCAAGCTCTGGAGATTTGCCACGAAACCCACTTAGGATCCAATCAGAGAGATCAAAAGCTCCAGTCCTCGATTGAAATTCCAGTTTCTTGCATTTCTGCACGTACCCATTCAGAGTTTCAAGGTTTCCACTAGCCTGTGGATCAAGAACAGCAGTTTTGAAGCAATCCAAGGCCATTGAGTACCTGTTCAAACTAAGCAAGATTTTGCCTTTGCAAACAAGGGACTTGAAATGTGTACTCTCAATTTTCAATGCTTGATCACAATCTTTGAGCGCTCCCGTGAGATCTCTAAGCCTGGACAGTGCTTCAGCACGGTTTGACAGGGCTAAGCAGAGGGATTTTTGAAGCTTGGTGAGGAGGTCTGGGTCTGGGTGATTTTGATGTGACTTGACAGAGATCTGGTCTTGACAGAGATTGATGAACTGGGTGTAGACTTGAACGGATTCTTGCCATTCTTCTCTGAGAAGAAGCTCAGTGGCTTTGAATCTGAGCTCTTGCATCAACTCTTCTGGTGTTAATGGCTGTTGCAGTTGGTCCTCTTCTCTCATTTTTTTTTGGCAGTGGTGGCCAGTAGGGTATCTCTTGTGTTTTGACTGGTTTGTTCTCTGCGGATTTGAAATTGGGGGCTTCTAACGGTCACATCCTGTAACGCAACAGCTAGATATGATAAATGAGTCAAATATCAATCAATAATGTTTTTTTTAAGGATAAAGTTAAGTTTGGAATGTTGTCGTCAAAAACAGAGATTGCATGTGGCAGGCCACCGTGAGCATGTTTATTTTTTCAGAAAAAAATTGAAATTTATATTTTTTTTATTTGAAATTATTTTTAAATATTTTTAAATTATTTTAATTTTATAACATTAAAAATAAATTTTAAAATATAAAAAATAATACTTCAATACATTTTGTTTTAAAAAAATACTTTTTTTAAAAAAACACTGTCATCTTATAACATGACCAGTTAATTTGTATAAGGATTGAGCTTGACTCGGATACTAATACCTATTACCTACGGGTCAGCTCGACCTGAATTGTCGGCTTTCAGGTAAAAAAAAAACGAAAAAACTTTTTTTGAGGGGGCATGACCACCAAATTTTGACGAAATCAATAAAGTCCCTTAAGTTTATGCATGTTTTCAAGCTAATCCCTCTTTAATAATAATAAAAAAAGCGCATCCATAAAAGTGTGTTTTCTCCAAGGACAATCTGGAATGGCAAGAAAAACATAGAAAGGGCTAAAGTGAGATTGACTAACCTTTTGTAATAAGTTGCGAACATGGTGATGACACTGGTGAAATGGGCTTCAACCCGAGGAATCCATGCTAGCTCCCTTGTTTTTCTCTTGACAGCCATAACAACACCATACCAATAAAGCCCAGAGATAAGTAAATTACCAGCAATCGTGGGGCTTGATCTTGAGACAATGGAGTTGATGTTAAGAGAGGTGAAAGAAGCCGGTAAAATAACTATGCCGAGTTTTGCTTCCAGAGAAGAGACCCGTCGCATGCTTAAACTGCAAAGATGTATCAATTCCAGCTTGAGAAATAAAGGGCACCATGGGAGATCGCAGGAGCTGCAGTTACAATATACCCTAGCATAAGGCTAGTGCTAGGGATATTGCAAATATTTCATGTCACTTGACTTTGTCCCACATGTTCCGATGAAATCCATCAGCTCATGCATGTAGTGAATATGATCTAAATACTCCTAGCAATCTTAGACCATCATGTTATTAACGAAATCATTGTACTTGACACCTCTCTTTTTGGAAGAGAAATCAAGCTTAAATGCAAGATTGCTTGTGATTAGAACAAAATATGAAAACTGTTGAAAACAGAAGAAAATCTGGACATGAGAGAAGAGGCATTGCAATCACAGTCAGAGAGAGAGGAGCCTCTGGATATACCACCCACGTTAACCAACAAGATTCCATTCCGTACTCAATCGACAACATTGCTTAACGTTATCACTATCTTCAAACATTATGTATAATACGAGGACCAAGGTGCAAAAAGAAAATAATCTCTAGAGATGTTCGATTTTCACGCTCCCTCCCAAAACCCACAACTCTTTCTTTCTAGGGTTTTGTAGAGAGAATGGAAGAATCAACTCTATCATTAGTAAGCAATCTAGAAATTCTAGACACACTCAGCGCTGATTCAGTTCAAGAAATTGTTGGCAGCTATGGCAGTTTCTGTTCCGCCACCCTATCTCTTCTCCACGGAGGCGACGCCTCCGATCTCTTCTCCCACGTTCAAATCCTCTGCAAGCACGGCCTCCTTTCTCTCGTTCGCGATTTCTTTCTCAAGTCACTAGAGGTATCGTATATAAATGCTTCTCTTACGGAACGCTTTAAGCATTTGCAATTTAATGTGTTTTTTTTTTCATGACAGGAAGCTTTCGAGAGAAACCTAGCGTCAAAATTTTGGCGGCATTTTGATTGTTATAGCAATGTAGGAGCTAATTATGAAATTGAGTTGCAGCAAGTTTTGTGCATAGCACTTGAAGAGATTTCGTTAGAGAAACAGTATCAGGAGAAGTGTTTGTTACTGTTAGTTCGTGCTTTATTACTGGAAGGAAAAACTGATTCTGATGTCGAAAGAGAATATCTTTTTTCCAAGTATCAATTGATGGTTTCTTCAGTTCTAATGGCTAGTCTTCCTCGCCATTTTCCTGGTATGCGTACCTCGTAATTAGTATGCTTTTCGTTGTTAGTGATTTATGTGCGGCTAAAGATGTTTTGATAGTAAGGTTAATTTGTAGTGTTGTTTCCGTGATTTATAATGTTCTTAGAACTACTACACTGGTATTTTAAGGGAAGGCTGGAGGAGCTGAGTACAATAATGGATGGAGAGTTTAATGGTGGTGATGATGATGCTTCTCAAGATAAAGATGACATGGATTTAGATGAGATGGGGAAAATGTTACATAGGAATGGTGCGATGGATATTGATGAAAGCTGCCTACAAGGGAAATTTACAGAGAATAACAATTTAGTGAAGAATATTGGAAAGGTTGTACGTGACCTCAGAAGTCTTGGATTCACATCTATGACTGAAGATGCCTATGCTTCAGCCATCTTTTTGCTTCTGAAGGTGAGCGCGTGATTTGCCATGCAATCAATGCTTGGCCAAATTCATTTGCTTCCACTCTGACTTTCTGTTGTTTTAACATATTTTATCTGACAACCTTATAATTAGTACACACTCGCATGTGCACACACAAACAAGAGCAACTTATTTTAAGTTAGTCTGCATCATTTATCTTCTGAATTATGTATCCCCATTATTTGTAACAACATATTTCCTATTTGGATGGCAGGCTAAAGTACATGATCTGGCCGGCGACGATTACAGGGCTTCAGTTTTGGGCTCCATTAATGAGTGGATCAAGGTCGTTTCCAGTGTTTATCAGCGCTTGCATTTCTTCCACCTCATACAATTGCTGCATCATAGATATTTGTACTATTGACTCGGTTATTGTCTCGTAACACCATCCATGTGCTGCATTAAATTGACAAACTGCATTTGTCAAGTTACATGAGGAATGCACAGGGAATGTCACGCATCAGATGCACGATCATGTATTGCACTATAAAGACAAGCTATTTTAAATGGTAATGCACTGCAAAGAGCAGCTATAGCAAATCTTATTGTCATTCCGTGTGAATGCGATACTCAGAACCTGCAAGCATTAAAAATGCTCATCATGCCATTTCACGCATTATTTTCATTGTATTTTTTATTTTTATTTTTATTTTATGCCTTCCTTTTCTTATCTGTATATTCTTGTATTTCTATAATATTGATTGACGATTCCTTGGGTAATAATTACAGGATGTGCCTCTCCAATTCTTGCATGCACTCCTTGCTTATCTTGGTGAGACTACTAGCTATTATAGCCCTTCACCAGGTCACAGGTCACCTCTTGCTTCTCACCCTTCAGCTTGTTATCCTGCAATTAATGCTCCCTCTGAAGGACTTGTTAGATGGCATTTACGACTAGAGTATTTTGCTTATGAAACATTGCAAGATTTGAGGATTTCCAAACTATTTGAGATTATTGTTGACTATCCTGATAGGTAACTTTTTTTTGGATTCTTAATCTCATATTTCTCAACAGATTCTTCTTAAACTCATTTTCCTCTACAGATTCCTATTCATAAGGCAGCAATGACAGTTACTGTTATCTGATGTTTTATCTTTATAGTTTTGCCTTAATCTAAATGATGATTATGAGATTCCTGTGTAACAAACAGAATATGGTGGGGGTTGGTGTCTACAGTCTCACATAACGAATCCAGAATGTTGTGTGGTTGCTCACATTTGTGATTGTGCATTAAAACTAGCACTTTTCACTGGGCATATTCTCACCTTCAAAAAACTTGGTCATGGTGTCGTGTTAGAAAGTGATTTTGAAATTTCACCAATTACTGTTTAAATTTAGAAGTAAATAGATTTGGTAAACTGGCACTGTTGGTGATTCATCAACTCTCTCTCTCTCCATATTGTTCATAGATATTAATAACCAATATATTAGTATAGCATGAGAAGTCTTGGATCCCATTTTGATGGGGACATGCATTGGTGAAATTGGATCTTGTGAATGATTTCTATGTATTTTTTTCTTGAAAACAAGTGTTGAAACTGGAAACCATATCAATCCAATTTTAGTTGCTATTCCTTTCCTCTTTGCTTCTAGGATCTGAATCCTGCTTGTCTTTTGATGCTACAAGTACTTGATAATGTTTATGTAAGATGCTATTGGGAAAACTCTTATCTTTCCTAATTATTTAATGACCTTCGCAGCTCTCCTGCAATCGAAGACTTGAAGCAGTGCCTTGACTATACTGGACAGCATTCTAAACTTGTGGAGTCTTTTATTTCTGCATTGAGATATCGCTTGCTCACTGCAGGTGCCTCAACCAATGATATATTGCATCAGTATGTTTCGACTATTAAAGCACTGCGGACAATTGACCCGGCTGGTGTCTTTCTTGAAGCTGTTGGTGAACCAATAAAAGACTATTTAAGGGGTAGAAAAGATACAATAAAATGCATTGTCACCATGCTCACTGATGGGACTGGTGGGAATCCAAATGGATCTGGAATTACTGGCGATAGTCTTCTTGAAGAATTAAATAGGGATGAGGAAAGTCAGGAGAATGTTGGTGCTGATGATGATTTCAACACAGATGACAAGCAGGCATGGGTCAATGCTGCAAGGTATGCAAAAGTTGTAATTTGAAAATGGAGTGTACTTTGTAGACTTAGCTGATTAGTAAATATCCTTCAACTACTTGTAAAGGTAACATGTTGCTCTACTTGACTTTTGCCCATTCAGCTGGGTGCCTGATCCTGTCGAGGCTGATCCATTGAAGGGCAGCAGGAATCAAAGGAAGGTTGACATACTAGGGATGATTGTCGGCATAATTGGTTCAAAAGACCAACTTGTCAATGAATACCGTGTTATGCTGGCTGAAAAGCTTCTCAACAAATCTGATTATGATATTGACTCGGAAATACGTACTTTAGAACTCCTCAAGGTAGGTTCTCCACATACCACTGTGATCTTTGTTTTAATTAGATTTACCATGTGGGGCATGTTCATTTGTGTTTAATTGTGTATAAAATGCTCCAGCCTTTTAATTTATTTTATCTTGTCATGTTCCAGATACATTTTGGAGAGAGTAGTATGCAAAGGTGTGAAATTATGCTTAACGATCTTATTGATTCCAAGAGGACAAACCACAATATTAAAGCAACAATTAAGTCAGCTCAAACAGGTAACCATACAAAATTAGAAGATTTTAACTGCACCAGATAGCTCTTGGCTACTCTTGCAGATGAATTATAATTAGCATTTGAATTTTTGTTGATGAATTTCCTTATGGTGAATGAATTCTTAGGTTCAGAACCAGCAGAAACAGGGGCATCCATGGATATCCTTAATGCTACAATCCTATCTTCAAATTTTTGGCCTCCAATCCAGGTACCAAGGAAAACTTTTCGTTGGTCTGTTGCTGTTATTGAGATGCATTTTCAATTTTTTTAAAAGGTACCGGGGCAGTGGTGGCTCATAGTGATATATTAAGACGTGCTTTTTGATGAAACATTGGAGGGCTTATGTAAAAGCCATCTTCTATTGTGGTCAATGCTATTCTAGGCAGGGCCATGTGCTGTGTCTTTCACTTTCTGAAGTTAATTGTAGCTGAAAACAACTAATCCATATGAGGACCTTGGTTGCTTTAGATTTTTCCATTTGGTGTCAGCTTTAATAAAACATTCTGCATGATTCTTGCAAGCACATTGAATTATTGTGTTATTAAGTGCTGATATTCTAATTTTCTTTTGTGACTTAAATATACCTCCAGAATTTGGCCCCATATTCCCCCCTTTTTGAAAAAAAAAACGAACATTCTCGAATTCCATTTCACTGTCAGAAATTGACAAGCTTGATACGATCACATGTCACATATTATGTTTTTGTTCATCGCATGCTTTTCTTTCAAGGCCACTCTTTTCGATACAAGTACATTTTGACAAGCAACAAATCTTGTTGCACTTGATTTCAGGATGAGGCTCTTAATGTACCTGAACCTGTAAACCAGCTACTCACTGATTATGCAAAAAGATTCCATGAAATCAAGACCCCTCGTAAGCTACTCTGGAAGAAAAATCTTGGAACAGTCAAGGTTAGGTGCTTCAAAATCTCCATCCAGTTCTCTATTTTCTTGCATCACATGATATATTACAATGCTTTATTTCATTTCATTTTTTTTTGGTCTTGGGATTTGCTGTTTTAGTTGGAGTTGCAATTTGAAGATAGAACATTGCAGTTAAGCGTGGCTCCCATACATGCTGCAATTATCATGCAATTTCAAGACCAAACAAGGTAAGCTCAGGAATCATTTCCATTGCAAGACTGGATGTGTATCTCATTGATTGTGTAAAAGTGTGCTTGTTTCTACTTCAGTTGGACCTCAAATAGGCTTGCTACTGTTATTGGAGTACCTGTGGATGTGTTGAATCGGAGGATAAATTTTTGGATAAGCAAGGTATATTTGAATTCTTAATGTTCAGTCACTTCTTGAGATTGATAAAATGCCTGCTCACAGTTTTAACAAATAAGATGATTGTCATGTTGACTGAGCAAGTTTGGCTGAAAGCTCTCTATATGGTTTGGATTGGCAATGTTCAGTCACTTCTTGAAATTGATAAAATTCCTGCTCACAGTTTTAACAAATACGATGATTGTCATGTTGACTGAGCAAGTTTGGCTGAAAGTTCTCTATATGGTTTGGATTGGCAATGTTCAGTCACTTCTTGAGATTGATATAATGCCTGCTCACAGTTTTAACAAATACGATGATTGTCATGTTGACTGAACAAGTTTGGCTGAAAGTTCTCTATATGGTTTGGATTGGCTTTTTATTTAGTATTTCACGGGCTACATGTTAGGAGTTTGACTGGTAGTTTTCACCTCGCTTCTATACGCAGGGAATTCTTACAGAATCACTGGGCAAAGACTTGAATGATCATGTATTTACCCTAGTGGAAGGCATTGTCGATGCTGGCAAAAACAGTGGCAATACTGGTAGTTGTGAGGAGTTG
>Ga0307515_10018530_pt1 | contig 12586 bp, 16 predicted proteins | sample 17_EM_MG_FD_194513 | JGI IMG/M metagenome (GOLD analysis project Ga0307515, IMG submission 194513) | Populus trichocarpa ectomycorrhiza microbial communities from riparian zone in the Pacific Northwest, United States - 17_EM | ecosystem: Host-associated > Plants > Roots > Unclassified | place... | reverse complement strand
CCAGAGAGACCGCCTTAGCACGTTCGAGGCTCAAGGCCGCTAAGCCCTTGCTGAGGTTGGATACCAGTGCCCAATTGGCGGGGACTGAGGTGATAGACTCGCGCCAATACCGGCATACGTGGGTCAGCGGAATAACCGACCTCGCGTCCGAGGCATTGTTCATTTGCAGGAGACATCGGGTGATGTGCGAAAGGATTTCCGGTGGCAACCTGTTGACTGGCCGCAGTAGGTTCTGCAACGAAGGGATAAGCCTTAGAACATCGCGTGCTCTTGTTTCAAGACTTGTGATCTGAAGTGTTCCGTTAGTGTGCAAGATCTCGGCGCCACGTCCGTTGAGGGCGGGCGGATGAAGGCACACTCACTTCGGCTTCCAGGGATGCGGTGGAGACAGCAGGAGGAGGATGGTATTTTCGTAGCCTGGTTTGTTCCAAGCCGAGTTTCCCATTCAACACACGGAGGAGCTCTGGGATAGAGAGGTCGCGAGCGGCTTCCAACGACATGATGGTGGACGGGGAAAACACGGAAGCGCACTGTGGCGCGCATTCATATCGCGTCCACTACAAACAATTTCCCGATGCGCATTTCGTTGCTTCCCCAACACCCAATAGCGACACTACTATTTCATGGCCAACCACTCCCGATAGAGTACGGAGGATACCAACAGACAAATTATTGGAATACCCTCGCGGGTGCGAAGTACGTGTCGTGGAGTGCCCCCATCCACCACACAAGAAAAATCATGCATTCTTTGCTACATCTACCAACGGCTCCTACACGTCCCCGGAGACTGATTATCGAAAATTGAGAACTTGACGTTGAACGTTGGCGTGTTACATGCTACAACAAAACCGGAAGCTCGTCGCCCACTCCTACATCCACACGCGGTACAAACGTTCGGAGTCTGTGGATCAACTGAAGGCTCGGCAAGTCGTGCGTTATATTCGCAATCACCACCCGGTGCAGTCGAGCGGCAGTTGAATTCCTCCTCTTTGATAATACCTCCTCCAACTCATCTATTATGTCCTCAGTCACCTCGCAATCAAAGAACGCTATGGTTTTGAGAGAGGGGCACAACGGATCCTCCTTTGCTAAGGCAGATAATGATCCAGGAGGAAGACGCGTTTCCGAGAGAACCAGGGCCTCCAACGCTGGCAGATACTCCAGGGCCCAGGACAGGTATGCACCGCTAGAGTCGAGTGTGTAGGCGCCTATGTGGAATTCACGGACAGCTCTCGTGATAAACAAACTGAACCCTTCATACAATTTCGGTATACGCTTGGAAGGTTGGAAGGAGAATTGACCTTCGCCACCAAATACGTGAAGCCGCCTGGAGGAACAATACTTGATGGCAGTTATCGGGGTCAACAGCTCTTGTATGGATGTGGAGGGAGAGGGTAGAAACGAGGCCAAGGTGACACACGGATTCGACTGAGATCCTCGGATCGTTACATGGGAGCGACGGCGGAGGGACACCCATGAAAGCAGCGCTCGGGCGTCGGTTGCATCACCGCAGGTGAACGTCAGGTGTCGAAGCTGAGGAAGGGAGGCTTTTCTCTCGGGAGAAATCTGCGTCGAGCCTTCGGAAAACTGGAGATCCAAGGTAACGAGTTCGAGGTCCGGATTAGAGTGTAAGAGCTCGATAAACTCTCGGAAATGGAACGGGGATGTGTAATCGACGAGCTTCAGCTCCACAAGGGATGTGATGCTGAACACTGCGGGATAAAGGGGTGTGCGAACAAAATGTAGTGTTCTGAGCTTCGAAAGGATCCGAAAGAGTGGAGGTGTAGAGATTTCATCCGATGGGAACGCTTCGGCGGGTTGATCAGTCTGCTCGAGCTCCAACGAGGTGAGAGGTGGTATCGGGGAGGTGAAGAGACCGGGAAGATCGTCTACCACACTTTCGATAGATGAATACCCTGTCAGGGAAAGACCAGAGATCCTAGAGGCATGAGGAATCAGCGCCTGAAGGAAGTCTTCGTCCCCCTTGATATCCGATATCGAGATCTTGATGGACAGAGGGACTGCCGCTGAGCGCTCGAGACACAAAGGAGCCAAACACTTCCATCCACTGCCTATCGATGCCCAAATCCTGGGACTGGAAGCGATGGCCCTGCGCCAGTACCGACACACATGAGTCAAGGGGATGATTGGCTTCGGATCGCGGCTATCGGAGACAAAGCCGGCGCACAGCGCGATGACTTCAGGATGGAGGCGATTCACCGGTCGCAGGGCATTTCTCAGGGAAATAACTTCGTGCAGGACGTCTCTGGCTCGTTTCTCGAGAGCATCGACCTAGAAACACCTGGTCAAAACTCGAGGACGTGTATTCGGTTCGCCGGACCGTACTTCAGTTGTCAATGCTGCCACCGACGTGCGAGACAGGGGAGGAACCTTCGACTCGGCGCCTGCGAATTCGATGAGGAGCTTCTTGTTTAATGCGCTGACGAGCTGTTCGACGGATAGTTCTAGGGCAATATCGAGGGCCATGGCGGTCGTGGCAGATGTGAAGCTTGGGACGGTGTCACGGCATCATACTAAGCAGTCAGGTGCCCCCATCAGCTTTGTACATATTTTTTTGACCGGAATCGACATTTCCCGTCCTGTTATCCATCCAGCTCACGCGTGACTCAGGTGACACCCGGTGATCGAGATCGATAAGGGAGTGTGCGAACGAAATTGAATGTTCTGAGATTCGAAAGATTCCGGTCAATTTGCGATCTCGCGAATTGCAGAAGTTACAGTGGCGATATATCTTATCGCTATGGTGATTGCACAGAAGCGCATCCAGCTATCTTCTAGTTTCATGGAGGTACAGCCTTTTGCTGGTTTCCCGGTTCCCTTGCGATGGTTACAGTCGTTTTCGAAAACCTCCCTCTTTTTTTTTTCCTTACGATCGATCGGTGGTTAGCATAAACGATGGATAAGCGACGCGTAGCTTGAGCGGAGGCAACACCTTCCCTCGCACCCATTAAGGCCACTGCAGAGCATGAGCCAACGGTTTCTGCACACGCCAGTGAGTATCATATCAGCCTGAGAAATGGCAGCTGGGAATAATTATTTCCCCTCCGCGCCCCAGAAACATAGTATGGAATGACCGTCTGCCCTCTGCCTGCGACTAGTACTACAGCTAAACTACAGCATAGTCTCTATATTAACCCTGAGGTTTGCGGTTTTGTTGAAATGGTCCGCAGATAAACACGGGAACGAGGCTGTGACATTTCAAGAGGGTGACACCTCCAGGGGCACCAATGCATAGAAGATGACAGAAAAGGTAGACATGGAAAATTGGAAACAACTGATCGCATGTTTGGACAAATAATAACGACGGAATAGGCAGCCACAGTAACCCCCTTAGGAGCTTGCGGAAGGGCGGACCCTGTACCAGAGTTCTGGCTGCCAAGAGGCTTGTGCGACATGGTGAAGCTTCACGAGGAACATGTCCTTGAAGTGGACACGGAAAGGAGCTTCGCCCTTCTGAACCCCGAATCAGTCAAGGCTACGGTGGGGTTTGTTATTTGCTTTTGCTCACCTCGAGATAGACCCTGACGAGCCTAGCGACATCGTAAGCCAACCTCTGTCTGGTAATCGGGTCATGCGTCTTCTTATGGTTTCTTGTCGCGATCTATTTATTTTATTCAGTCCGATGCCGGAGCGCGGAGAAACATACTAGCAGCACCTGTCTCGCCTTGTACTCAGACACGCGGTGTCCCACAAACTAATGAAATGGGCGGATTTGTGTGAGTTGGATAACAACGGAATCCGTCGTAGAAGTTTCCACATACTTCCATTCTGCACGAAACGGAATTCCCGATACTCTCGTCTTCGAACATGGGGTCGTCACGACCATCGAGATGACTATAGCGTTGGTTTAAGGCATCTTCGAGACTGATCCCTTCGAGCTTCCTCTCTTCCTCTAGAATCGTGAAACCGATCGAAGGCAGAGGTTGCCAACCTTTCTGCACACTTCGTGGTTGGTACACGGTCTGTTCCACCACGAAGAGATCGGAGCGCGTGGCCAATGGGATAATAACCTGTGCGGTCTAAAACAATCACCGTCACAACCCCATTTGAGTAAGACCGATTCTTGCTGGACTGACGTGGGTCTGCTCTCTGGATCCGTAATGCCGTTGTTTTTTGCGTCCGGCACGTTCCCCCTCAGGCCTGCAGTCTGGAGACGTGGACCGCCCCCTCCTGCCTGCACGTTGGATTCCGGGATTCCTGACGCCCATTGGTGTTAATCCTGCCGGCACCCATGATATTCCTCGACTCCCTACCATATCGGCTGAAAGGGAGAGTAAAGGATCGGTGCGCTGCACGGCAAACTCATCAGAGAAAACTGGGGTTGTTTGAGCACTACTAAACCGCGGGTGGATTTTGAAGGCTGTTCCATGGGGCTGACTTCTTGCTCCGGAGTCCAGGAACCCTAGTCTCTCCCTATCCGAAAGACTGGAGTCGTGATCTTGCTCCGTAGATGAATGCTGGTCACCTGGGTAGGGCCCACCCTTTACGGAACTACCCTGCGCTTGAGGAACAGAAGGCTCGCTCCCCCCGCGCTCAAACCTAGGGGTGTCGTGGAGTGGCGCTGGTGAAGACTCATTGCGGTACCGATAGCCGAGATAATCGTCTCCCGCCCCGCTGAATTTTGCACTCGTGTATAATATATCATCGTGGGGGTGTCCGGGAACACCCAACGCCTGCCAACATATCAGTCAACTCGCAAGGAGGGAGTCGACATGTACACACTTGTGAAGAGAGACTCGAGAAGAACGGACGGGAACCATTCATGCCGTCGAAAACTGACGGTTCGATCTCTCTCGCGTGAATTTCTTGGTGGTTGTCTCGTCCACGACTTCTAGGGGTATGGGGAAAGATTGTTGGTCGACAGTACGAGTTGTTTGGTTGGAGTCCGGGTATATCGCCCAGGCTTCCGAGGCTTGTGAGTTGGTGGTGAGGTAGAATGGCTGAAAAAATCTACGACAGGTATGTTATCGGTATATCACGGACGAGGGGAAAGTACACCTACATTTTGGTTCGCATCCCAATTCTCCGTTGGCTTGGCGGGGTTAACGTCCTCATGACTTCCTCCGAGGAGAGAGTTCCACGCTGAGAATTCGCCCCGACCAACAGGTCCGCTAGTGATTCCAGCGAAGGTCAAACTTGGGCACCATTATGGACAGGATGAACCCGCACGAACCGTTTCATGGTGTCTCGAAAAACGAGGAGGCTTTTGAGATGCGACAGCTGAGGGTGACCAAACGAGCGACCTTTAAGAACCAGAATAAATGCACCGATTAAGACGTTAACAAAAAGCCGAAACCGACTGACCGCCCCCGCATTTCCGCTGTGTGGCCGTCGAGAATCAATGGAATAGACAAAGCTACACCAGGAGTACATCGTCCCGGCGGCTGATCGCAGCCGGATACAGCTCAATAACACGAACAAATGCTATCCGTGGCAGGCTCGGCACCACGATCTACGTAAGAAGGCGTCAGTAAGTTCCGTTCGAAGCGTACTCAACCGCAGCAGCACCAAGAAATCATAAAAGGGCCCGGGTCAGCTGCGGCGTAGATAGTGCGTCCCAGAGAGGGATGAACTGAGCGAGGAGGCGATCACGGAGACCCAGAGGCATACGAAAATTCGTGTCCAGGAAGCTGCGACCAAAGAGAAACACCGTATTCGCGTAGTCCTGTAGACCTCTGCCGCATTTGAGGGGAGCGATATGAGGGAGGGTCCGCGAAGAAGTTTACCGTCACCGGGAGGGGGGAACGAGGTAAAAGGGGAACCTTCCGATGAATGGGCGCGTGTATAGAAAAAGACGACGGACCTCAAGTCCGACGTTCTCGGATTTGAATGGGCTTTGACTGTCGCCACCTACTTGTCAGAGGAGCGCTTACCAGGTGCTCGCGGTTCCAGAGTGGAGAAAGACAACAAGTTGTCCGGGATCAACCTGCCAAAATCATGTGGCCGAAGCGTGAGACGCGAGACCGCAAACAATGTGCCTATCCCAGTTGTGGGGCGAGAAAGAGCCAGTGCCGGGGGCATGAGCGTAGACCCCCAGAAAATAAAAGACCCAACAACAGTACCGATTTTGTCAGTAAGAAGATGTCGATTCGGCAATACCTTGTCTCTTTTCAGGGTAGGTATGACGCCTACCTGAACACCCCAAGAACGCGCCGATCAAATATGTATGGACCCCAGGCATGCCAGGAACCACGTGTTTTATCCCTCAGAATTACCAATTATTTCCGCCTGCTTCTCCGGAAAAACTCGTCTCCTCCCGAGTTACGTTTCCGTCTATCTGCATACCTGATAGTATGATACCTGCACCATATGTCGGACAGTTTTATATCAGCCGATCACGTGAGTGGCACGTCCGTCGGAAATTCCAGGTAGTTTTGTATCCCGTCACCATGTCCTAACGAACTACTACAGCTCACAGACTCTGGCACGGTGTAGCTCTTCAGGTTTGGCTAGATTGATGAGGGTACGCGGCCTGTGACACCCGCTGCAGAAATCTGACCAGCAAAGGGATCGATCGGATACGAAATACGAGGTACGGCAAAGCAATCAAAGGAAACCTCCCCCCCCCCCATTTTCCGGGGTCCTGCAATCAACCTCCTCACATTCCGTTTGTCTACGTGCACGTGGGGACTTTGACAACCTAATCGCCACGGAAAGATGGTGGTCGCGCTGCGGCCATTACTCCCTGCGACATCGGGTTGACTCCAAGGTTGTTGACGGTACTTTTGTTAACTCGATGCGGAGGACAAGCATCCATGAGCTCAAGCGCGGCCTGGCGCTTGACGCAGGATCGTCGTAAAGGAAAGATGGTCGGAGGATACACGTGGATGACATTGACCTGGCACCCCGTTTCTCAACAGACAGTGGGAGAAGTGATCGGGTTACTGCATACTTCGGTCATAAGCTTGTCTATTTCTTCATAGGCGTATTGTTTTCGATATTTACCATCATGACCAGTACTTGCTACCTTTGAATTCTTGAATGACTCGTGCTACAAGATCTAGGTGGGAAGGAGTGCCCCACTCGCCGTGGATCAAGTTTAAGACCTGGAACGGGTTGGTGGTTTCCGATGTGCTGGACGACGGCGACAACGGATTTCGGCTATTGAGGGCCGCTCGCATCAGCAAGATGGGGTCTATTGGGACCCGACGAGTCAGCCTTGTACAGTTGCGTTTCGTGAGACCATCTTGTGAATTACACTCGTGAGCTCGGATGAGTTCACCGCTTGAAAACACGCTCTGAAACCTGTCGTTGTAGTCCAGAGATGAATATTATAGCTTGTTTGTGTTTCGATAAACCGTATTCCACCTCCAGCTCCTTTTTAAATTTTACTGGTTACTACCTTTTTTTCGCGCGATCGGCCAATTGGTCCGTCCTATTGGCCTCGGGAAGGTTGGTTGGGGGTCGGGAGTGCCCACGCATTTCCGCAAGACGAAATTTTAGTTGTCGCCATGGCCAATGACAAAAATCGATCGATGGACTCGATGTGACAACCAGGTTGCCAAACTATAACCGACTGATGTAGGAACACGACCCTGATTTTCCACACGCAAACTGTGGCGGGCGCTCCAGGGTAGACTGCGACCACCATGACCCTCGATTCCGTCCTCGAGCTCTCCATCAAACAGCTCATCAGAGCGTTGAACGAGAAGCTATTTATGGAATGTACGAGATTACAATCAACGGCGTCTCCTACCTCTCGTGTTCTAGTGGCCGCGTTGACAGCTGAGGTACAGTCCGACACCGAACTCTGAACGAATCCACGAGTTTTTACGGGGTGTTTCACAGGTTGACGCTCTGGAGGAACGAGCCAAGGACGTTCTACATGAAGTGATTACCTTAAGAAACTCCCTACGGCCTGTGAACTGTCTCCCTCCGGAGGTGATCGCCCTGTGCGCCACCTTCGTCTCCAGCACTAATCCCCGACCAATCGTCTCCCTGACCCATGTCTGCCGATACTGGCGCAAAGCCATAACCTCAAGTCCCAGGAATTGGACATCGATAGGCAGCGATTGGAAACGATTGGTCCCTTTGTGTCTCAAACATTCTGGAGCCGTCCCTCTGACTGTCAGCATCAAAGTACAAGACATCAACGGGGACGAGACCTTCCTCAAGGCAATCCTTCCTTACACATCGAGGATTGCCCATCTATCTCTCACCGGGCACCGATCCATCGAAGCTCTGGCAAACGTCATTCCAACTCTCTTTACCTCCGCAATGCACAACCTGATCTCCTTAGAGCTCCAGCAGAGCTCTAGGTCTGTCGAACCCTTCCCCTCTGAGGTGCCCCCTTCGTTGCGAATTTCATGGAAGTTGTCAAGGCTTATGTCACTCCGCTTAACCCGAGCACCCCTCTATCCCGCGTTAACCAGCATCACATCCCTTGTGGAACTGGCACTTGTTGGATACACGGTTCCATTTGATTTTTGGAAGTTCACTGGCTTCTTGATTTCCAACCCAGACCTCCAAACAATTACACTAGACATTCAGTTCACCGACCGTCCATCAAGGGTCTGGTCTGCGAGGACTGTTCCCCTCCCTCGCCTCCGCCATATATCCTTCACCTGCGCCCATTCAACCGACTCGAGAGCGTTGCTTTCATCCCTACATCTCCCTCGCGGTGTCTTCCTGGAAGTCGTCGGTTCTCAAGTGAACCAGTGCTTCGAACTTTCTTCATTTCTACCCTCACCCGCTACACCAATCCAGGAGACATTGGCTCCAATAGCCACTATAGCATACCAAAACTATCCCAGAGAAGTTCAATTTCATGGGAGCGACTCCTATCTCTCGTTCCGATGTTCCCGATTTCCGTTCGATATATATTCGGAGTTCTCCCTGTTCCCAAAAACCACCGTTCGAGAGTTCCACGTGAAGATCGACCCCTACTCCGACCTGTCCTGCCCATTGTCACAATTGCCGGCGTTAGAAACTCTCATCCTGTTCGGTATCCCTGCCTTTCCCACACAAGCATTCGCTTTTTTGACAGAGCAGCCGGTGGTGTGCTCATCTCTCAAAACCATTGCCTTCTTCGACTGCGTTCTGGATTCAAAAGTTATCGGGGAACTAGAAGAAGGGATAGCCAGAAGGAAGAACTCGACAGCCGCTTGGTTGCATCGGATTGTGATTGTTTGCAAATCTAGGGTATTGCCGGACCACAAGCTCATTCTTCGCCTCCAAAATCATGTACCGTGTGTCGATGCTAGGATAGGTAACAAACTTCCGAGCCTGACGTAGTCTCATCTCGATATTTATTCCGGGTGCTGAGGACGTTATCAATAAATTGTGATATGTGTAGCACTAGTTCTTGACCTTACATGCAGAAAATTCCTACGTACGGTTTTGTCGTAACCTGACAATTTCCCCCACAGCCCCATTTGTCCTTCCCTATCAGTGTCACCACTTTGCAACGTTGTGGTCCGGAATGGCCGATAGAGTGTACACGTCACCTGCTTATGACTTGTCGTTCAGCTGGCTTTTCCGGGAGAACGCTACCGCACTTAGGCATGACTGAGGAACCCGTCCCGAACAATTCAAGCTCTGCTAATTCCTGGTGATTCCCAGAAAATCGAGCCAAGGAAAAGAGCTGGAAAGGATGGCTTAAGGCCTGAGGCTCAATACCAGTCCATTAGTTTATCGAGACAGCATTCGGTGATGACTCCGGCGAAAATCCTATCGTTCACGTGAAGGACGATGAGGCTGATAGTACATGTTAGTATTTCTCGTAGTCTCCCTGATATAGTGGAAGAAAGTCCCGAAGTTGGTATCGTGGGTCCCAGCTCCGTCAACGCGTTCGATGTCCTATAGATAACGGCTTCCGAATCATGCGCCGGTCGTCTTTTTAGTGGATGCTATACACTTCGACTCTATAATGCTGGGTATGCTTCTCACTCCCTTGCCAAAGGCGAAAAGTCTCGTACGCGGAAAGGGAGTCTTCAACTGGAAGCGTAATGCAGTCCGAGCTGGTGCCCTCCATAACAAAGGTAAGGCTCAAGAATGTTATTACCGTCGACCACAGCGAGAAAACAGGACACGCACCTGCTGTACTCGTCTAGATTCTCCACCCTTGTCACACCATTTGATATGGCCACTTGCGACCCTCTGTACAACTCTCCGCATATACTTGTCTGGAGTCTTACCGTAGGCTCTCTGATGCCCGTCGAAGGTTGTGGATCTTGTCGGAAAGGTACTCAATATTATGAATCGAACGCGAGGTTGGGTGGCAAACGGATGGGGTGGCTTGGTAACGTTCTTGCACGTTCTGCTCGGTGGAAACCGATGCATCCATCGTGATTTGAGTCCGACAAGAGCTGGCGGGGTGGACAGTGGACCGGTGAGCCGCTCGGCTGAACAAGTGGCCCTCTGCTTAGGCGATCGGAAACACCGACTCAGAACTCGTAACCAGGTCAGTCCATGGGCACTGTTCGGATAAGATTGTGCGCCTCTGGGAAGGGGGCCAAGACAATTGTGAGAGCGGAAACTGGTGTGGAGGCTGGATTAACCTAGGTCGAGATTTGTCGTGAGTTCAGAGAGGGGATCGTCCCCCGGCGAAGCACGGAAAATTCGGCTTAGATTCTGTCGGTGCCATGCTGGGGGCTGTCCATCGGGGGATTTGTTTATTTCAGTGCAGTGCATTCGCTTGACAGGTGGGGGTTTGTATCAGTGTACTTACCCGAATCAAAGCGCATGGCACGGCTCTCAAATTGCAAACCCATGGCGTCTTCCCCTCGTTATGATTTTTGCGAATTATTCCATCCTCGTATTTCTCTTCATCCTAGAAGCCTAAGCACAAACGACATAAGTATCTTGAAAAGAAACGAGTTGAAGTTGGACGCGCGGGCGGGCGTAGATCTTACTCCCTAAGTGTAATTTCACGATCTCGATGGGACCGTGGGCGTTCGTACGTACACAGCCGTGACGAAGCCGGCAACGCTACGCGACCGTCGCGACTGTTCGGTCGTTCAAACCCACGGCTCAAGCGTCATGGCTCGAAGAACTCTGCCCGAACAAAGGTAGGGTGGACCAAACGCACGTCAATCACCCACACGTCCCCAGAAAACACGAGGTGGGTGGCCTTATTAGGCGACCCGTCCAATCAGGCTCTTGAACATGCAAGCGCCACAATCCGGAGTCTTTATAGACAACAAGTGGCTCAAACCACGGCCAAAAAAATATGTATTTGACAAGGCCACCTGCACAACCTGGAGATGTACTTAAGCCACGTAGTACTGGAGGGGGGAGTTTTTCCTCACCCACCCAACGCCGTTTATCCAACGCTCACAACAGCTCCGTTCTCCCTCCTTCTCAACGCCTCCTATCCAATCCCAATGGCTTACTACAACAACATCAGCGATACTGGCATCCACTTCACCTCCTCCGTGCCCGAAGGACTCGAAGCATACCGATTCCCGTGCCAGGTGTCAACCACCGAAAATGCCAGCGACGCCGACGGTTGTCCCGCCTCCTCTGTGCCCGACGAGCTTGAAGCATACCCATTCCCGTGCCAGACGTCAGCCACAGAAAACGTCAGCGAAGCCGACATTTACCCCACCTCCGTGCCCGGCGAGGTCGAGATATATCCATTTCTGAGCCGGGTGTCAGCCACCGAAGAGGTTGGTTTCCAGGCTGACTATACCCTCGCCGATCCTTGGAGTATAGCTGAACAGCCGAGCCTTTTGTACGGTTCGACGACCAGCTTTGGGGAAGTGGCCAGCTACGGTACGCATAGCTGCCACCGTTCAAGTTGTCGATTGGTGTCTGACGCGTGTCTCCAGAGTCGGTGGCTTCTACCTCATACGCCCCATATGTCAACGGCTATGATCGACAGCTATACTTCGAGAATTATCGGCCAGCCGTTGGCCAACACGCCCAGCTTCACAACCCAAACTTTCTGGGTCAAGATGTTCCCTTCTCCAGCACGGCACCGGAAGTATCCACTGCGGTCCTGACCCCTGGTAGTGGTAAGAGTCTTTTCTACCTTGAGACTCTCAGAATTCAGAATGCTTACCGATTACAAACAGTGCCCCTTGACTCCTGGTGGTCGAACCAGAATGATTCTTCCATCAGCACATCCTATGTGGTAAGCATAAGAACCTGTTCACCATAATGCACTTGAGTTGATGCCTTCTCGTAGAACAACGTGCATAATTATCATCAGCCCAGTGCTGGGATGATTTCGACAGGGCGGTACCAACCGTACGAGGTGTCCCGCGCTCGTTCAAGCGAGCACAGAAACGCAGAAGCGGGGCCATCCACACTGCGGTTCATCCCATACGTTGTCCCACCAACATTGCAACCTTCCGGAAGGACGATATCCGAGACGGCGACTAACGCCAAACAAACGAAAACAACTACAGAAGAACACAAGGTCCCAGTAAGCAACTCTTACTGTTCCCATATTCATCATGTAACTGAACGGTCGTTCGGCGTTAGACGTCTAAGCAGACCAAGCGACGGCGTCGCCGCTACCGCGTGCAGATGCAGGCGGGTACTACCGACCTGTGCGACTGGGCGCGGCAGCGGTTGGGGCTCCGGGAAGCTCCGACCTTCAATATGGCTCTAGCCAGTA
>Ga0307515_10018529_pt1 | contig 12586 bp, 25 predicted proteins | sample 17_EM_MG_FD_194513 | JGI IMG/M metagenome (GOLD analysis project Ga0307515, IMG submission 194513) | Populus trichocarpa ectomycorrhiza microbial communities from riparian zone in the Pacific Northwest, United States - 17_EM | ecosystem: Host-associated > Plants > Roots > Unclassified | place... | reverse complement strand
AACAGAAAAGTCAAAGTGCGCGTACTGCAATCGCAAGCTCTCGGTGCCCGCGAGCTGGGTGCCCCCGGTCAACCACGACGAGGCGTGGGCGGAGATCGCCGCGGGTGGGCACACGAAGTCGTGCGAGTGGGTCGCGACCCGCGCGCATCGGCTCGATGTGCCGCGTACGAGCACGAGGGCATTGTGATCGGCCTGGCTAAGCTCCTGGTGGTGCTCGTGGTGTGCGCGGTCGCGTGGTGCGGCTGCGCGCCGCTGCCCGCACGCGTGGTCTACGTCGAGGTCGCACGGCAAGAGCAACCCCCCGCGCACATGGGGTGCGTGAGGGACTGCGACAAACGCACGCATTGGGTCGAGGGAGGAACGCATGTCGATTCTGAAAAGCGCACGGAGGGCAAAGGAGGAAGCGGCGAGTGGTGGGATGGAGGCTGGCAGGCAGGAGATTCGAGCCGAACTCGATGCCTTGCGTCAACGCGTGGAAGCGGCCTGCTCTCAGGCCATGGACGCGTACCCCGAGAGCCCCGAAGTGCGCTCTGCCGTCGAGTCGATCCGGTCGGCGCTATGAGCGACGATGCCCGCGAGCGGGAGCGAGACTCCGTGCTCGCGCTCCTACGGGGCGTCTACAGGGGGCGCGTGGAGTGGTTGGAAAAGAACCTCCCCGAGGTCCTCCCGGAGCGCGACGGGATCTCGCTTACCGTGCGGATGATCATCCGCGAGATCGAGAAAGGCGCACACAGGCAATGAGCATCCTTGCGAGTCACAAAAAGGCCGTAGCAGCGGCGAGCAAAAAGGCCGCGGCGGAGGCCGTCGCGTGGATCGACGCGCAGCTCTCCGATATCCACGAGGGCATCGAGACCTTCCGCAAGGGTGCCGCGAAGGCCGCGGACATCGACCCTGGAGACGACATCGAGAAGGCAGAGAGCCAGTCACGCGCGCAGGGCGAGGTCTACGCGTACGAACACGCACAGAAAGCCATCCTGAACTTGAAAAAGGCCATGCTGGAGAGGTTTGGGTGAAGCCGAACGGACACGATGATGCATGCGTGTGCGCGGAGTGTTTTCGAGCGCCCACAGGCGTGAAGACCAAGAAACCAAAGCCGACAAGCGACGACGCGATTGACCAGACCGTCCAGCGCTGGCGATGGACGCGCGCGGGCGAGAAGGGCGAGCGCAACGCTGTGGTGGATTACCTCTTGCGCAAGGCTTACGAGCACCGCGTGCAGTGGGAAAAGGCCAAACCGGGCGACAAGTGCGAGGACGACAACCGCGCCGCGGAGCTTCTGTACAAGCTCGCGGATGCGTTCCGTAAGGGTAAACACGAAACATGAACGACCGCGAACGCATGTTGCTCACAGAGGCACAACGCAGGCTCGCAGCGCTTATGGGAGGCGTGGTGGAAGTGCAACGGCTCGCGCGTCACGTGAACCACGAATTGCCTTGGTTCTGGCAGGCGATCGGAGCGGCAAGCGCACCGCTCGCACAGGCCGACGATGCGTTGCGAGAGGTGTTCAGGATCGACAGCGAGGAGGAGAAGAGGAAGTGAACGACCGCGAGAGGGCCGCGAAGATCATCGAACAGACGATGTCCCGCGCGCAGGAAGTCGACGCGCTGCGCGTCGAGCTGAAAGAGCTGCAGGGCATCTTGGGAGCGGAGATGGAGCGCTGTAACCCGGAGAGCCACGAGTACACCGCCGCGAAGGGAGCGCGGCTCTGTGTCGATACGTTGGTGGAACGCATGGAAGATCGTGTCACCGACCTCATGAAACACTGTGCAAACCTCGCACAGACTCACAATATCGACATCGCTGCAATGAAAATCATCTGACGCACACGTGACGCGATACACCTTCGCGTAACTGTTGTTTAGTAAACTGTCCGATGCATGGAAACGAAAGGATGTCAATGAAGAAAACGAGCGAGTGGAACACGAGCAACATGCACGAGGCGAGTCTTGTGCAGCTCATGCGTTGGATCACGCACGACGACGACCTTGAGACCGCGGTCATCATCGTCGAGGAGTGGGAACCGAGCGGTGCGCACCGCGGCTCACGTCCTGCCCCGGAAGAGCGCTACTACGCGCGACTGCAAACGACCACGCGCGAGGCGAATGAGCGCCTCGTGCAACCGCACAAGCGCGGTGAGAGCGGGGCGACGCGACACGAAGCGCGCACGAAGCTCTTTGCCGTGCTCAAGGCAGAGCTGTTGGAGAAGCACCAACAGCTACAGCTCGCGCTCGCGTGGCTCATGCAACACGCAGAGGACGCCGCGCGATGAGCATGCCTGAGGAAGACGAATGGATCGTCGATGGTCCGCTCGGGCTTGCGGCTGCGAAGGGGGATGTGCGCGAGGCTGCAGCGGCCGTGGAGTCGATCCTCAAGTCGTACGCGCTTCCGCGCGACGTCAATGACTGCGTTGTCGACGCATGGCGCTTGCTCGTGAAAGCGCGCGACGCGCTGTGATTCGCATCGTCATCGGCGACACGCTCGCGCTCGCGTGCGTGGCGCTCGGTGTGTGGGGATTTCTCAAACTCTGGAGGTGAACAATGGTCGAACACAACGCAGAGCTGGAAGTGCTTCTCGCGACGCGCACGGAGCTTGTGCGCGTCGAGCGCCGTCTGCAGGTCCTCATGCAAACACTCGCGTCACTCACGCGGCCCGAGGCGATGGACGGGTGCAACGCGCTCGAGCTGGCGATCACAGACGTGAGGCACGTGCGCTCGCTCCTGTGCGCGGAGCTCCCCGATGCGCGCCGCATGGGGCTCTCGGGACCTCCCGTAGAGCTAGAGCGCCAGGCCGTGATAGACTCGCCGCTCACTCAACCAAGTGAGGGATGACATGCCGGAAGTGACATTGGGCGAGGATGTGTATTTCGTGGTGCGTGCGGGCAAGAGCCGCTTGATTCTGCCCGCGAAGGTGCTCGCGATGTACCGGCTCAAACCCGAGGAAGCGCGCATCGACCTGGTGAAGTTCGGGGCGTTCGGCGCGGCGGGAGAGATTGATGTGCCGTACTACGACTCTCCCCGTGCGCGCGAGAAGCAGCGCGGGTGGGTGACGAAGGGCGATTACCTCGCCGACCCCACGCTCAAAGCGTTCGGCGCGGCGGAGCGCGACGCCCCGAAGCCGATCGAGGACAAGCCCTACCAGGGGCAGGAGGATTACTTCGCCGTTGCGCGGCCCGTCTCCGGGAGCGCGCTCGACAGCTCACGCAGTACCGGGGGAGGCAGTGGAGGAAGCGACGGGTGACGGCGCGGCGGATGTAGCGGTCGCGTTGAGAGCGCGCGCGGCCATAAAACACGATACCGCTTTGCCCGTGCGGTTTACGGTCAAGGCGAGGTTCAGGAACGCGACGGTCCAGAGCACGCCCGCGCGCCAACCCTCCGTATCCGACGCCACGACCGCGAGCGCTCCGGTCGCGGATCCCGCGACGACCGCCTCAAACGTCGCGCGGTCGCATTGGTCATTCACAAAACGGCCCCACACGTCAACATCCAATTGCACAGGCATTGAGCACCTCTCTACAATTTCTCTCACGGGGGCCTCCCCCCGTCGAGCGTGATCCCGTACAATCACCGCGTGAGCAATCCAGCCGACAAGCCCCCGGTGCCCGATGCTCCCGCGCCCGCGCCCGCAGACTCTCCGCCGCCTCCACCAGCACCGAACGGCGCGCGTGAGTACCTTGAGCTTCGCGCGAAGCTCGGGCCTGCGCGGATCGAAGAGCTCGACCGCCGGGGCTCTTCTTGGGACGAGGGCAAGCGCCTCAAAGCGATGCGCTCGTGGGTCGACATCGACGGACGCACCGCAAAGATCCGCGCCGACCGCGAGGCAAAGCAGGCGTCGAAGGCCGCTGGGAAGGCCGCGAAGAACGATGCGCCTCCGATCGTCGGCAAGGTCGTCTCTCTCCCCAAGCTCCCCGCTGGAGGCGCTCCGGGTGGTGCGCCTGGCGCGTCCGCAAAGCCCTCCGGCTCACAAGACGACGAGCCTGTCAAGCCCTTTCGTTCGACAGAATCGAAGGCAGACACCTATCACCGTGCGCAAGTGCGTATGGGGAACGTCGGCGCGTCGCTCCGCCAACCACTCGGGAACGGTATTCGCGCGCTGCAGGGTATCGCGGTGCGCGCGCAGCTCATCCCCCCCGTCCCAAAGGTGATGATCGAACACCAGTGCTATTCGAAGACTGGCGAGGCCATCACAAAGGCGATGCTACTCGAGGATGCGCTCGCGCAATCGATCGGCGAGGTCATCGGCTACTTTTCCCCCGAGGGCACCACGGTCAACCCGGTCGCAGGGTCGTTCATGGGCGTGGTGGGCGTAGTCATGGCGTACGGGGCTGTGCTCTCTGGCAGCCTCGCGCCGCGCGAGACCAAGCGTCAAGACGACGCGCCCCCCGTGAAGCCGAACGGCTCACACGGCCCGAACGGGGCGCATGGTCCGTCGTGAGCAAACCGCCCTCATGCCAGAGATCCCGTACCTGCGTCCCGCGCGCGCGCGGTTCCCACGCGACGGAGACATCACGGCGATTGTGGGGGTCAAGGGTTGCGGGAAAACGACCCTGCTCTACAGGTCGCTCGCATGGGACGTGTGCGCGGACCATCGCCAGGTCGTTGCCTTTGACGGGTCGGGCGACCTGATGAAATACATCGCGACCGGAGGCCCGTGGGGCAAGCGCTACATCCCGCCGAAGTGGTGCACGAAGGTCGGCAACGGTCGCGACGCGCGCGAGGCTTTGGAACAAGGCTTTCGTGTCGTGTCGTTCGACGCGTCCATCGCTGAGCTCGACGGCTTGGTGAAAGATTTCCTCGACCTGATCGACTCGGAGGCGATGCGCGGCAAGGTCGTCGCGGCGGACGAGGTCGAAATGCTTTTCCCTAACAGGCTCACGCTGGAGGGCAACGCGTTCCGGGCAATCAAGCTCGCGCGCAACCGTCAAGTGCGCTTCTACGGGTGCGGCCAGCGGCCCCAATACATCAATTCGCTCTTTCGGCAGAACACAGACTTTGCGTGTGTGTTTAGGGCGGATTCGCAGCTCTACGTCAAAGGCTGTCAGGAGTGGGGAGACCCTGACAGGTTCGAGCCCGCGCTCTCGCTGGAGAAATTCCATTTCTTGTACCGTGAGCCCTGGAGTGACCCCCTCGCGCCGCTCCCTGTGCTCAACGCCATGACCGTTCCCGTACTCCCCTGGAGAGACTGAGATGCAGATTTCAAGGCTCGAAATGTGGCTCTCGATCCTCGCGGGGAGCGCTGGCGTTTGGATGGGACTCTCCTACTACGCCGCACGTCACCCGGTGCCGTTTGTCGATCGCACGAGCGGCATGTCACCCGACCAAATCAAGGCCGCACAACAGCAGGCCGCACAACAGCAGGGAGCATAGATGAAACCGATTGGAGGCAAAAACCGGGGATACGAAGGCCGCGTGCTCGTGACGTCGACCGGCAACGGCAACGGCACAGTGACGCCAGGGCAGGCGATTAACGTCAACCTCGCCGACGTCCAAGTGCAGGTCGAGGACAAGCTGGGGTGCGGCGTACAGGGCTTTCTGTGCGTGCTTCCCACGTCCACGTGGAACATCCAAGCGAACACCTACGTGGACGCGGTCTCGCTCTGTCAGCTCATCCAAACGATCTCCCTGTCAACCGCGGATGACTCGCCTCCGTCCGCATGGGACTCAGGTCACCAGCTCATCAACGGCGTGGACTTCTACCGCGCCGCCACGGCGCTCTCCTGGCTCTCTGGACGCTCGATCTTCCCTTCGCTCGGAGGGCGCCTGTTTGACTTCAACGCGGCGGCGGCGGCGGACACGCTCACCATGGGCGCGGTCGCACCGTTCAAAGGCACGATGGAGGTCGGCTGGCCCTGGCTGTGCGGTCCCTACGGCGCGGCCGATGGCACCGCGGCGAATTTCTCCGACCGCGTGATGATCTACATCCCGATCGGCGAGCGCCACGACGAAGAGCTGGACAACACCATCATCCCCGCGAGCTGGTTTGCAGGCCGCTGGGGAGGCAAGAGCTGCAGCTCTGCACCCGGCAACCTCGTATTCAATCTCTCGGGTTCGGTCGACGGCCAGGCCGTCACGTGGGGCACCGAAGGAATCGACGTCTACACCGTCAACAAGACGTATCCTTGCGAGGAAACGCCCTACCCCGCGACGCCCTGCATCCGCACCTACCAGAACACCAGCTCGACGGGGTGGACGCGCAAGGGTGTGCATAAGCTCTGGGCCTTCATGAAGGCTTTGACCTCGGGTGGCGCGATGCAGTCGCACTCTTACTCGCAGGTGGATATCCAGAGCGAAGGGCAATCGATCGTCAACACATCCGTGGGCCTGCAGGAGGCAATCGCGTTCCTCGGGGTCGGCAACGCCGCGGCGAGGCAGTTCATGCAGCTCGATTTCCCGCGCCGCAATCAGGTGCTTTCGTTCCGCGGAGCGACGCGGAACACGCGCGCAATGATCCCCATGCTCGCGCACTTTGGCAAGGAAACGGAGAGCCCCGGAGCCGTCGGTTCTGAGCTCTATTACAACGTCTCTCAGAGCGGCGAGACGCAGCACAATATCCTCGACGTGACCCTCACTCCGATCACGGCCGATGGACAGGCCGCGGCGGCGAAATTCGCAGACATCCAAGGCGGTCAGTACGTGATGAAGGTGTCCAGCGCGAGCGGCGGCATCATCAATCCCCAGCAACCCGTCGCGGCCGTGCTCCCGCAAAAGGTCGTCGACACAAGCAAGGCAGGGGGCTGAACCAATGCCGCTCCGGGTCGACGCAAACGCAGTGACGGGTGCACGCACGACGACTGCGACCGTGCGCCCGGTCCAGCTCGACCCGGTAGAGACACGCGACGTGGCGGCGGGTACCTACGTCAACGCAAACCCGGCGTTCCTCGACGCGCATCCGGGGCGTGATCCCGCGCAGGTCGCGAAGATCGTGCTGCAGGCAGGCCAGCAGCGCCGCGCCCTACTCGACTGGAAACCGACGTTCGGATATCCGTACGACAGTTTTTGGACGATGATCGAAGCGCAGCGCCTCGCAGACATCACGATCTCTCGCGACACTGCGATTGCGACGGCCGATGTGCTGGTGGATCAAATCGAGTCCAACCAAGCCATCACGATTCAGCGCGTATGGGAGCTCACGACGTTCCCCGCGATCGTCCAGAGAGCCCTCGCCGCGGGCGCGATCATCGCGCTCGCGGGCGCGGGCCTCGGCGCGGCCATTGGGTCGGCTGTACCGGTCATTGGAACGATCATCGGTGCCGCAATTGGCTTTGTGGTCGGGTGCATCACGGCAGCCATCCCGATTGAGCAGTGGAAGGTCCTTGACGATTGGGCCGCGGCCGTCAAGGCGCTCTTCGTGGTCGAGCGCTACCTGATTTGGAAGGCCGCGCGCGCCATGTCGAACCGCGCCCGGTGTCTCACGAGTCCCGACGATCCGAAGCTCGGACCTTGGGACATCAAGGACGCCAAATTTCTGTACACCATTTACACAGCGGACGGGGTCATGACCTTCCAACTGGAGGCGCTCGCGCGCAGTGATTGTTTCCCGTGGCCTCCGCCTGGTGTCACGGCTCCGCCCGATGTGTACGCGGAGTGGCCCAACCTGGAGGCGTCGATTCAGTACGCCATTCTTTGCCTACTCGGGTTTGGGAAGCCCGAAGAGAAGGTGAAGGAAATCTATACGTGTAACTACATCGTGAACGATGGCCTCGGGTCGCAGTGGCTCAAGCCCTATTTGGTGAGCCTCGCGGAGGTCACGCGCGCGCAAATCCTTGCCCGTAACAGCAACGCCGCGGCAACGGTCGAGCGTGCGGTGCAAATCGCACAGGGACGCGCCGCGGGGCAAGGCGAGCTTGCTCACGGGCCGCTCGATTACGACGATCAACCCTACCCTCCGCACATCGTGACGCTCCTGCAGCAACGCGAGGCGGAGCGCTGCATGCAGCTCGCGGCGGCATCCAAATGAGCCGCGCACAGACGATCCTGTACGTGGTCGGAACCCTCGCCGCGGTCGCGGGCGGAGTGGCAGCCGGCTACGCGATTGCGAACATGCAACCGTTCACCCGCGAACAAACGCGCACGACCGGTCGCACCTTCGAATCCGATGTGCAGAACTTCGCGGACCTCCCCGCAGGGCGAGAGTGGCAGGCCCTCTCACGCAAGAGTGCGGACGCGCACCTTGTGGATATCCTCCCGGTCGACTCGACGCCGCTCTCACGCGTCGCGGGCGCGAGTGGCGCGGCCTCCAACATGGCCTACCAGCTCAGCGCGCTCCGCGAGCTGCGCGCCGCGTGGAACCCTGTCGACAACGGCCTTGACCTTCGGTGCGTGTACTGCCTGTGGATCAAAGAGAGCGGTTGGAGCGGCCTCGGGTGCCATCGTTACAACGCGTTCAATATGAAGTGCGGTGGCGTGATCTACGGCAACCGCGACCTCATCCTGCAGAAGAAAATTTGGTCGGGCGTACGCGAAGCGAAGGGCATCTATTTGCTCACGGATCGCCTGCGCTCGTTCGACGCGTACACCGCATTTGGATCTCACCAGCAGTTCGCCCAGTACGCCGCGCGCGTGCTGCGTCGCTCCTACCCGCGCACGATCCAAGGCTGGTATCAGGGCGGGCTCGAAGGGCTTGTTGCCGCGGAGCGTGCGCTCGCGGAAGGGGATTGGAGCAACGCGACCGCGGATGCCCGCGAGCGCGGTGCGCGCGCGTATTGGAAGCGGATGCAGAAAATGTTCGGGTCGCAATGGGATGACCGCGAGATGTGGTCGGGCGGAGCGCAAACCTCCCTTGCGAGGGCCGCATGAACAACCAACCGATTTCCAAGTGCAAGCTTGCACCCTGGACCGTGCGCGGCTCGCTTCCGCAGGTCGTGAATTTCTGGCCATCCCTGCAGGTAAAGGGAGGCGTCATTGCGGCACCTGATCAGGGCATCGAGCTGAAGCCTGCCAAGCGGTGCGCGTGGATCACGTTGGACGCAGGCTACGGCACCGGGCGCGCGGTGATGTTCCGCAACGGCGAGCGCCTCGAGCTCGCACACGGCACCCCGTGCTGGGTGGGCCTCCGTGACACGCTCACCATCGCGCAGTCACCTTCCGATCGCACATCCGTCGCGTTCCTTCACTGGACCGACGAGCCGATGATCCTTCCGCAACCGACCTGGCGCAGCGTCACGCTGCAGCTCAGTTCGAACACGGCCGATTTCGACGTGATGTCCATCCTTGTGCAGCTCGACCAGGACGCGGACCCCGCGACGCTCTCCAGCGCGACCATGAACGTGCGCGGAGACAACATCGGTTCGCAGTTGCTCGTAGCGGAGTGGTTTGACGACGGCGTGTTTGTGCAGGTCGGCGCGGCCAAAGCGGGTACGGCGATCACGGGTGGCGCACAGGTGATCCCGGTCACGTCGACCTCGCCAGGGAACGTTGTGATCATCGGGCTGGACGTCGCAGCGGGACCTTCGAACGCGTTCTTTCGCATCACGTGGAGGTCGCGCTAATGCCTGCATTCCTGCAAGGAAAGACCTACTCACTGCGCGCGCGGTTCAAGGTCGAGGACCGCGATACGGACCTCAAAAACCGTGGCGTCACCACGCGCACGATCGAGGACAGTATACGTCGCTGGCTTGAAGGGACGTACAACACGCTTCCTTCCAACCCGCGCATCCGATGGGGGTCGGTGAAGTATTGCACCGTCTCGATCGCCAACGGGATTTGGCCTCTCTGGGACACCATCGACGTGCCGCTCGTGATCCAAATGGAGCGCGACGCGGAGGTAGGGACCGTCACAAAGAAAGAGGCCGTTGGCCCTTCGCAGTTCGAGGTCTCTGGAGGGTCTCTCTCGTGGCCTTTGTGGGAGGCCGTGCGTTTCCTCGGGGGCAAGTCGATCTTGTCGATCGACGTCGACGGCTACGCCATCGAGCCGATGAACGAAATTAAGCTCCCCACGGAGACCTACTACATCATCGAGCCGGGCTATTCGGTGTCGGATGTGCCCCTGCGTTCGTCCAGCTCGGACAACACGCTGGGATCGCTCGCGCGCTCGCTCGCGCCCTTGGAGAGCACGGATCCGAGGCTCGACAACCACGCGCCCGCGGCCGTGGCGATCCCCGAGGTGCTTGACGACGTGGTGGACACCGCGAAGGGCCTTGTGCCGCTCGAGTTTCGCATCGTGCTCACCGTGGTGTCGGGCGTGGTGGCGATCATGGGGACCGTGGCGACCTACAACCTTTTGCGTGGAGGGTGACCATGTCGATCCCTGGCACAAGCGACGCGAACGTAACGAAGATTTTTGCCGCGATGATCGCGGCCCTTTTCGCAGGGGGCGGCATCGTCGGGGTGGTGTACGGGGTGCGTTGGATCCTCGAAACGCAGCATGACGGCCGCGAGAACAGCAAAGGTGCGACATGAAATTGAAGATCGTCGACGTGGATCTCACCCCGCGCGAAGTCGTGGGAACGGTGCTCGTGGTGACGGCCGTGTTCGGCGTGATCGCTGGCCTGGCGCTCGCGTCGCAGGGACGGCCGCTCCCGGTCGAGGAGCAGGAGATCGGCAAGCCCACCAAATATGAGAGCCACTCGGGCACGTTCGTGGTCGCGGTCGTTGTCATCGGGTGCGTGTGGGCTGCGACCGATGACTACCTCGAGACCGTCGAGCGCGCGGTGATCTCCGCGGGAAAGAGCATGCCGTCATGACTTCGGGAGAGATGATCGCGCTCGCAGTGGGTGGAATCTTCGTGGTGGGTGTCGTCGGCTATGGGATCTACTCCGCCAAGGCCCCGACGACCGTTGCGGTGCCCTTGCCCGACGGCGGCGCGTCGATCGACCAGGGCAGCACAGAGCGCACCGCGTGGGCGAACTTGATTGGGACCGTCACGAGCACCGTAGGCGGCATCGTGATGAATGAACAGACGCGCGCGCAGCTCGCCGCGCGACAGCAGACCGACAGCTCGCAACCCAACCGCGTGTCAGGTCAAGAGCCGGGCACGACGACCACGAGCGGGAAAAGCAGCACCACACAGCAAATCCTGAGTTGGGCGTCGGACAAAAAATGAGCGGCGCGGGCGAGGCGAGTGGAGGGTTTGCGATCGGCCTCGTGTTTGGGTTCGCGAGCGTGTGGCTCGCGTACAAATTCGTGGTGCGACCGCGGATCCTCGTGGAGCTCGAGCGCGCGGTGCCGAAGGCCATCGCGGAGACGCCTGAGATCCCCGCTGGCCTCCGTCCGCTCCTTACGACGCTCGCGGTGAGCGTCGCGCTCGACACGGCACAAAACGCCCTACCGTAGGGCTCAAAAGGAAGCGGCCGAACCTTTGGCGAGGTTCGGCCGCTGGAGTGACAGACGTGGACAAAACGTCGGAAGCCACTGTGCACACGCACAGGGCGAGCGTCAATCTTTCGTCACCTGAGACCCCGCACATGGTGCGGTGGTTGGAGTCGGTCGCGCGAGCTCGCGAGCACGTGCTAGGGCACATGCTCTTGCCCTCCCCCGAGGTACCGAGCGTCGCGGACATGCGGAGCGTGTGCGTGCGCATTCACCAGCTCGCGCGCATCTCTCACGGCGTGCTGTGGGCGACAGACGCAGACCTCGTGATGCACTCCGGCGCGTCGCCTCGCACCGTCCAGCGCGTGCTGCGTACGCTCGACGTTGCCGAGCTGGTGGCGCGCGTGCACGGGTCGGCCGCGTACTGGACGCACAGGGCCTATGGAGGGCGCGCGAGGCTCAAAGGCAACTACCGTATCCTCGCGGTGCGTGCGTGGCGCTGCCAGCTCGCGGAGAGCTACCAGGAGGCCGTCGAGCTCGCAGCGGTCCTTGACCGTCCGTTCCGCCGTTCCTTCGGTGCACAGCTTCTCGCCACGGGGGCTAACGGATCCCTTCTCAAAGAAGGGGGCGGGGATTCCGGCCCTCTGGCCGTCACCCCGCACTACACCGACCCCTGCGTACTGCCCTCGTGGGAGCGGTACCAGGAGGGAGAGCACACCCAAGACGACCTGAGACGGATCTCAGAGCACTTAGGGCCAGGCATCGAACACCTGGCGCCCGTTGGGACCGTGCCCGAATTTTCGCGACGGTGGACGCGTGAAAAAGCCTTGAAAACGGCTCTGGCGAGAATGCCGGACCACTGATTTTCGCATCGAGCTCGATGTAGAAACGGCCCTCGGAGATTCTGTCTCCGGGGGCTTTTGCATTTTATCGTTCAAGGGAAAGTGCAGTCAATTCAGCTACTTACAAGAAACAGGCAAGAGATATGCCGTACGATTGTTGTGGCTTACGGATCGGATACGGATAAGATACGGATATGGCTGATCTGCTACCGAAGGAACGGCCGATTCGGCTGGAGCTCCTGCTGTCTGACGAAGAAGCTGTGCAGCTCGATGTGCTCGCGCGGCGCGAGGGTTTGAAGGCTCGTGGGGTTTTCCTGCGGGTTTTACTTAAAAGGGCTTGGAACGATTACGAACGGGAGAACGGATAAAATGTCAACAGAAAAGTCAAAGTGCGCGTACTGCAATCGCAAGCTCTCGGTGCCCGCGAGCTGGGTGCCCCCGGTCAACCACGACGAGGCGTGGGCGGAGATCGCCGCGGGTGGGCACACGAAGTCGTGCGAG
>Ga0307515_10018528_pt1 | contig 12586 bp, 7 predicted proteins | sample 17_EM_MG_FD_194513 | JGI IMG/M metagenome (GOLD analysis project Ga0307515, IMG submission 194513) | Populus trichocarpa ectomycorrhiza microbial communities from riparian zone in the Pacific Northwest, United States - 17_EM | ecosystem: Host-associated > Plants > Roots > Unclassified | place... | reverse complement strand
TTAGTGTTGTCCATACACGATTATTTGGGTCAATTCGCTCAACTCGTAACTTGGATCTTGGACCGATTTATAGCCAGCCCAGCCGGTTTAATAACATTCCTCCTATCTCAGTGACTATTGCAGTAAACAATAGAAAGAAATAATGCCATACTTTTCATCATCTGCCATTCATAGCAACAGAGAGTTCAAATTGATGTAAAGATGTAACAAATAGTTATAACAAGAAGGCTATTTCCAATTGCAAACACAAAACAAAACATCTTGCCTCTGAGACTGTATGTTGCTTGCAAGAGTACCTTTAGGCCTGCATTGAAAATAGAATGCAAGACACTGTGAATTTCACTTGATAGCACCAAAGTTGTGCAGCACGCAAAAGAAATATAAGAGAAGAAAGGAATTGTAAGGGAATAGGTGAAGGCGAAGGAAAAAACTCACCAGCAAAGGATAAGATTTCCATTCATTTTCTTTGACAAACACATCTGTGCCCATGTTTTCTTTAACTTCTTTTGCAAACTGTGATGGCATGTTCGTCAGTATTAATTCCTTCAATGTGGTCAGTTTGCTTAATCCCTCAAGCTTCTCTAGTCTTTTGCAGGCTCTAATCTCTACTTGTTTAAGGCAAGGCATGGCTCCTTCCTTCACAATCAACTCCCTTAGCTCCACCAGCTTCCAGAGTTTCAGGACATGGAGTTGAGGAAATCCTCCTTGGTAACATGCAAGTTCTTCCCCCATGTAGGAATCAGCAAGAAGCCTAAGGATGTTGAGGTAAGGTAGCTGTCCTAGCGTCCGCATCGGGTCTTTTCTAAGTTGTGACATTGATAAAGTGAGGATTTTAAGGTTTGGAGGAAGTAGTTTGATGTTAATTGGCCTTGGTAACACTCCAAGCAAATACAAGTCCAGGAGTTTTTGATGGTCTGACAAGGCACTCAATTTGATGGATCCACGCTCGCCGGTGTTTTTAATTGATCTCAACCGTAGAGATTGAAGGGTGGTGAGTTGTGAAATCCAGTTATTTATTGGCTCTTGTGATGTTGAACTGAATCTCAAGGCCAACTTTCTAAGACATGTTATCTTGAATAATGAATTTAAAATGGGGCTGTGTTGACTTATAGACAGCCCCCATAAGGTCTGGAGCTTGGATAAAGGCTCTGAATCAGATGATACTTGAATGGAAATATCATCAAAATGAATCCAATCCATATAAAGATGTTGCAAGTTTTTCGCAGTCCAAATGGAACCAGGCAATGAGGTTATCATAGTGTGCTTCACATCTAAAGTTTCCAAGCATGGCAGATCACAAACTGACTCTGGGAGTGACTCTAAAGCTGTTGATCTTAAACCTAGATGCTTCAGGTTCAGCAGTTTTTGAAATGATTTAGGCAGCTTAGGTTTGTATACACCTTCAAGGTCAAGTACAGTCAACCATCCTACGTCTCTTCTTAGGATTATCTTGTTCAGAAACTTACCTATTTCTCGAGCAGGTATACCCCCTTTATGTGTGCTGAAGGAAATGTAAGACCGGAGACTTCGAGTGTACCAATCCAAGGAAGGGTAGTTCTTGATGCTCAAGTATGATGCAAGTCGCCTGACCGGGAATGATGGTTGGTCTCCAGATGAATAATGTGACTTGCAATGGATGTAAAACAATCCTATTTCTGCTGCTGCTTTTGGAGAGAAAATATCATATATGGCACCTGGCATTCTACATGTTTTGGGGATACCATCAGACCTCCATCTTGCAACTTCAATCATGTTCCTGTAAATTAGTTCTTCCAAAAACACTTCTGTCACTTCTCCAGGGCCTAATTCCCCTGAACGTGAGGGTGTCACCAGTCTCTCAGCAATCCATAGCTGAAACAATCTCCTCACAGGAACCTCAAACCCTTTCGGGAACATCCCCATGTAAAGAAAACAAGGCTTCATTCGATATGGAAGTTCTTTATAGCTTAAAGCAAGTATATCTCCATGAAGATTATCTGCATCCTCAATCACTCTTGACCATTCACTATTGCTCAACTCCACCTTAGATAAGATACCTCCCATCAAGCTAATTGGCAAAGGTAAACCATCACATAGTTTCAAGATTTTCTCCTTGAATGTGATCAAACTCAAATCCAGATTTTTACTTAAAGTATCTTCAGCTGAACATACCTTCTTTAAGAACAGCTCCCAGCTCTCCTCATTGCTCAATCTGCCCATCTGTAGAGTTGTAGAAGCAAATGCTGCTACATCCATATTGCGAGTAGTAACAACTATCCTGCTACCATTTTCTGAGTTTGGGATCACATTTTGTAACCTTTCCCACACTCCAGGTGCCCCAACATCATCAACAACAACAAGATACCTGTCCTTCCTCAAAACTTCACCCAGTCTAGACACCAATTCTTGCTCAAAAAGGGACTCTTCTGCTTCAGCTAATACCTCATCAACTTGTTTCAGCATGTCAAGCACAACATCTCTACCTTTGACCACATAATTACTAACATTAACCCAGATACAGTACTTAAAATGCTTTTTAATCCTTACCTTTTCATACACCATCCTGACAAGAGTTGTCTTGCCTGAACCTCTCTCGCCCGCCACTGAAATGAGTTCATGAGTAGCAGCTTGAATGTTTTCATTCGTGCAAATTAGGCGCTCTTCCAACTCCTTCGCTTGATCACCAAGACCAACAACATCTTTACCCACTTCTAAATAAGAACTTGCTCTTCTTGTTCCCTGATGCCTTGGATTCAGAATAGTTCCATCTTGTAAGCTTGACCCAGAAATGTTGTTATTGCAACCAGCATGTTCTATCAGAGACATGAATTTCTTGATTTGAACAGTAAACAAAAATTGGATCCAGAAGTCTTTAAAGCCTCTAAAGGGTTGACATATAGTCTCATTGTAACCCCTCAGTTTCTGCCTTTGCAAGAGTAGTGTTCTTGCAAGGAAGGTATCAGCGGCATCTTCGGCAGAGTAAAATGCATGTAGAAGCCTCTCTGTCTGCTCTTCATTTGTTGAAACTCTTATAGATTGGTGAAGTAAAATGAGCTTGTTGGTTGCTTCCTGTACTTGATTTCTCAAGCTGGGATTGGTAATAGTTTCTTCTCCATCTAGAAGAAGAGCTTGGAATTTCTGTATCAAAAGCAAAGCTACCCATTCAGCATCCATGGACTGATCTCTAGGAGAAAGTGAAAATAAGTTAGTACTACAAAATAATCATAGGGATATGGATTTCACGAGGATATGGTAAAAGTAAAAGTAAATTAATTTCAAATCTCTCTCTCTCTCTCTTTAATGGGACCATTCTTTTTTGTGGGTCCAAAAGTTAATAAATTTAAGTGATGCAGCTTGAAGGTTAATACAATGCCCAAGGGACCCCATCATCACTTTAATGGAGGTTTGACCTTTTCTTTTAGTTACTGTATCATCTCCTCAAACCTCCCTTTTCATCTCCTTGGCATCTGCGACAGCAAGATCAATAGGGTCTAGCTCACCATCTTCTTGACCAAACTCTTTTAGATTTCTTCACTAAGCCTCCCTGAGGACATTGTCTTGTTGGGTTCCAAAACTTTACTATCTTCTGCTTCTGCCTCCCATATACGTTAGCAGGATCTCTTTACTTTGAGTTAAACTTGAGATGCAGTGTTAGGCAAATTGGAGAAGAAACAAGGCTAGCTGTAGCAGCATATTTCAAGTTAGTATTAATGCTCTCTTTCTTGTTCAATGATAAGTAAGCTGTCGTTTAAAAGCTTGTTTTGCAAAGACTAATTGTTTATTCACCACCGGCTTTGTAGCTCTAGTTAAACATTCGAGAGATTAGCTGTTCAAAGTACGTAGTTAGAGCATCTCTTCTTTGTCAAATGATTCTGTTTTTGTGAGCAATTTAATGCTATTGATCATGACGAGGAGAAAGGCACTCCAGGTAATTCCTCCAAGTATGAGGGAATTGTGGAGCAAATGGCAACTAAGAGTAGTGGTTCTGACTAGTCTCATCCTTCAAATAGTGCTAATAATTTTTGGCAATCGTAGAAAATACATTTCCAGAAGTTGGATTAGATTTGCTGTTTGGTCTGCCTACCTAGCAGCAGATACTGTTGCTACCATGGCTCTTGGTGTAATCTCAAGTGACTTGGGAGAAATCTATGATGATGATGGTTCTATAGACCCAAATGTTGAGCTGAATGCGTTTTGGACACCATTTCTGCTGCTACACTTGGGTGGCCCTGACACCATTACTGCATATTCCTTAGAAGACAACGAGTTATGGTCTAGGCATCTCCTTGGACTAGTTATGCAAGCAATTGGCACCATTTACATTATTCTGATGGCCTGGACTGGCTCTCGTCTTTCTGTACTATTCATTCTGATGACTATTGCTGGCCTTATCAAGTTCGGAGAGAGGACATGGGTCCTCCGATCTGCTAGCAATGACCAGCTTAGAGACTCCATGAGGATTACTCGTTCTGATCAAGGTCCTGGAAACTCCAATCTAGTTGAGGAATACAAGTTGAAGGATGCTGAAGGATACAATGTGATACCCAGCAAAGTGATTGAGGTTCAGCTTCCTGTAGATTCTGCTGTTTTTGAAGGAAATTCCATCTCCAACGACCATGAATTATTGCTTGTAGCATATGGTTTATTTCACACATTTAAGGGTCTTTTTGCCGACGTCATACTTGGATCTCGAGATCGAGATACCAGCCAGACTATTTTCAGGAGCATTTCTTATGAGAATGCTTACAAACTAATTGAAATGGAATGTGGATTCATGTATGATTTGCTTTACACCAAGGCAATGTTGGTCTACAATCCATGGGGTCTTGGCCTGCGCTTTATCAGCTTCTTACTTACATGCTTTGTTTTGGTACTCTTCTCTTTGACTTCCGAGAAGCAAGACTACTCAAAGGTTGATCTTTCTTTAACTTTCATTCTACTAGCTGTAGCAATTTTTCTAGAGATATACGCAATACTAGTACTGCTTTCCTCAGACTGGACAATTGTTTGGCTGAGTACAAATAATAAAACATCTGCCTTGAAAGCAATCACTTCTCTCTCGCTGTTGCAAAATCCACGGTGGTCGAATTCCATGGCCCAGTACAGCCTGCTAAGCTTTACCCTTAAAGAAAAACCTGTGGGTTGTGTTGGAATCTTAAGGCGCTTCAGCATTGTCGAACAGCTAGAACAGCAAAGATATTTAACTAATGTGGAAGTCACTGGTAGTTTAAAAGAATGGATCTTTAATCATTTCAAGAAGAAGCTTAACAAAATTCAACAGGAAACAGAGTTGGGTTCATATAATCTTGGAGCCTTGAACACTGCAAGAGGAAACCTTGTATTACAAAAGTATAGTCATAGTGGATTGAATTGGAGCATTGAGGTAGAGTTTGACAAAAGCATTCTCATATGGCATATTGCTACGGAAATATGCTGCAAATTAGAAGATTCTACAGATGATATCATTCTATCAAAGCATCATATCAGCAAACTCTTGTCAGAGTATATGCTTTATCTTCTAGTCATGAATCCTTCAATGTTTCCAGTAGGGATGGGTCAGTTTGTCTTTGAAGACACTTGTGCAGAAGCTGTGAGATTTTTTAGCACAGCAGGTAAACTTGATGTTCATAGGAACTTGCTTCAGCAATACAACACTGGAGTCCAACAGCCTGGAGAAAGGTACAGATCAAAGAAATCAGTTCTATCTGATGCATGCAGGCTTGCGCAACAATTGGTAGATATTTCAGATAAGGAACAGGTGACTTTCCTTATAATTCAACCTTATTTATTCATTTTACAAATAAATTTCCTGTTAATTAAGATCCTTACCACCATGGTATAATATATGATATGACAGAAATGGAGCCTTGTTGCCGATGTTTGGGTGGAAATGCTAGCTTATGTTGCATATCAGAGTAATGGAAGACAGCATGCCGATCAACTAAGTGGAGGGGGAGAGTTTCTAACCCATGTATGGCTTTTAATGGCACATTTTGGCTTAACAGAACACTTCCAGATACCGCAACGCCGCGAAGTAGCAAGACTGATTGTCAGATAGTCAGTCTACCAAGTCAACAGAATCACTCTCTCAGCCTCTACCAAGTCAACAGAATCACTCTCTCAGCCTCTCTATCACTAATCACTCCCTATTCTCTTCCATCCATCAGTTATAAAACTTCTTCTATGTGTGATATACATGTGTTAAGTTATCCTAATTGACTTGGATTTTTAGTGTAATAGTTAGGGTATATAAGCATGTGACTCTCTAGGACTTGGTGAATATCCTGCTTCTTGTAAGAACTATAGTTCAGCTGGATTCAGAATTGGGGCTGTACTCAAAGGGATCGTCATTTTCTTCTTTTTGTACTGAATCCTAGCCTCCCAGCATGTTTTTTAATTGGTTTGACTAGTGTAAAATTTCCTTATCCATCTAAGAACAAAAAAGATACAATAAATGTAGAGGCTAGAGTCCATTGAATCCTGCAACGTTCCAAGAACTACATGGAAAGAACGGATCATTTATGCAAATCTCAGAACATGTGGTTGATCTTATTAGGCCCAAGTCCATGGGCAAAAACAAATGAGAACCCTCTAAAGTAGACACAGTGGTCTGCTCAGAAACCTCAATCACCAACTAGTAACGTGTTACGGCAAGTAAATCATGAAACATTGACTGGCCAACTAACAGCATACCTTGCATAATTCCATCTTCTTCTTTTGCTTTCTGTTTCCTCCTGAAGACATCATATTTTTCAACCAACATTCTCCTTCTTCCAGGTAAGTCTTGGATTGTTTTTTTGGTGTTTGTTTCCTTCAGTTTCTGTTCTTTTTGTGTGTGTGTCAGAGAGAGTGTGAGTGTGGTCGGCATTGATGATTCTATTGAATTGAGTTCTTAGCCCATGTTTTTCCTTAAACTTTGACTTTTTGTTGGTCGTTTGAATTTGAATTTATATATATATATGAAAGCACTTTTGCCTGAAGGACAAGTTGCAATTTGAGTGTTCATTCAAAGCTGATTGCAGCTGGGTTGTACTTTTTTGGTAATTTTTTTTTATTTGATAAATTCTAAATATCAAAAAGTCTTAAAAGTTTTCTATAATAGCTTGCAAAAACTGTTTAAAAAGTAAACTAATTAAAACCAGAATTAATAAAATTATAACCTAATTAGGAAAGGAATCTAAAATAACAAGAAAAAAAAAAGTTCCAAAACAATCATTTCTAGGCGTAATTGAGTATGATCCCGACCTTGGTTAATGCCTGTTAGCCAACCTCATACAGATAAGGGTAAATTTCAGCTCGATTTAATTATCAAATGAAAATTTATGTCTTTTTTCATCAAAAAAACTTGTCTAGACTTCTTCTTAGACTTAAAACTACTGATCTGATCTATAAAAGTATCTACAAGAAGTTCAACATTTAGCATGTTAAAGATAAAGATAATTATATGAAAATGGTAATGCATGTACAAGTGTAATTCTGGTATGGGAATGGAAGCTTTTGACGAGCAAGAATGTGACACTCTAGCAAATTTTAAAGAGAGAATCAAGAGGAGAGAAATAAAGGAGAAAAAGAAAGAGAGAAGAACTCGAGAAACAAAGTTATTGAGGTCAGATTTATGATTTAATATGTATAATTGTGGTTATTAGCTTTGATTTTTGATTTGTTGAGGTTTAGGGTTTGAATTTGCATTTTTAGGGATTAATTGATGAATTGATTATATAATGAATGAGTTGATTATAGTGTGATGAGTTGATTTGTTATAGGTTAATTATGTTGGGTTTTTGAGGTTTTTAGGTTAAAGTTGAGATATGTTGTTTTTTTAGAAAAACGGGTCTGGAATTCCCGACCAACCGGTAGACCGCTTGGCTACTAGATTTCAATCGACCGGTTGGGTTAAGCTAGTAGACGGTTAGTGTGTTAGATTAGGTCGACTAGTTGGGTTGAACTGGTAGACTGGTTGACTTGACAGTGAGAGAAGAATGATTCTTTTAGGTTCGGTCTGTTTAAATTATGTTTGGGATCGATCAGGTGAATTAATTCCAGTTTATAATTACGTTTTGATTTCCTAAAATGTATAGGGTTATGGATTAGACCCTAAATTAAGTATATTAAATGGATTGTATGTTCTTTTGGAATTTTTTTAAAATATTTTTTTTTTGTATTCAGATACTCTTGACACTCTACCTGCTAGGCATCAATAAGATTTTCTTAGACATCTGCTTTTGAGTTCTTTTTGTTTTTGAGTCTAGGGAGTGAATAATTTTTCATATGTTAGAGGAATAGTATAAATTCTTGAATTGTTGATATGATACTCTAATCTGCTTTTTAGTAATTCTTATATTGCTGTCTATCTCTTGTTTATGATTAAGCATGACCACTCCTTAAAACTAAATCTTTGATATGAGCTATTATGCATTTCTGAGTTGATAGCTCCTCGTTTGATTGATATCATGAGTTGAGTTTTGAGATATAAATCTGTCTATTTGATTATGATATGACCCTTTGGTATACCAGTCAGAATACCCATACTAACAAGATAGTGTTATTTTTTGATAAAAATCGTATCTAAACCTTAGTTGGTCAGGGGAGTCGCCAACCTGTGATGATTGATCATCTCACAATACAGAGCGTCATGCTCATTGCATTTTGATTTTTTGACGAACATTACCTTATAATATTCTTGTTATGCCCTGCTTGTGAAACTTTCTTGTAAAAGCCTAAAGCCAAATTCATATATGTTTTTCTTTGTCTTATTACCTCGTATGTGTATATTTAACGTTATCTACTCACCGATTTGTTGAACTCATCCTCTCGTTATTTTTTTTCAGGCTTATAACTTTGTTAGCAGGTTGCTTTTGTTGGATGTTTAAAACCTATTCTTTTATGCCTAGTTAGCGCTCCATAATTATAAAATTTTGTATTCAACTTTTGTATTAAGATAATCAATTTATAATACAAAGTTACTTATATTATCATGTTATGTAGAACTCTATTTTGTTTATATATATAAAAAAAAGTTTGTATATAAATTTGAATTTCAACTTTGTTTATATATATAAAAAAAATTTGTATATAAATTTGAATTTTTTATAGGTATAAAACTTTGAAGTAGGATTTTGTCTATATACTGGTGACAGATTCAAAAATTGGTCGTGACAAAATAGTTTCAGTGTTCAAATTATGAAATCCTTGGAAAAAGAAATGAATCAAAATATAATTGCTACGACCTAGTGGATAAATTAGGAATACCAAAACAAAAACCATAATTGAAGCAATTGCATTATAAGGTCGTAATTGAGCGGTCAAATTCACGTAACATAAAGCCTACAAGTACATAATCTTCATGCAAAGCAACAAAAGTCCACAGGTCTCCTAATTAACATCAATGAGTAAAATCTCCTTGTGTTTCAGGCCCATAGTAATTCAAAGAACGGGCTAAACTATTAGCGGGGGAAGAAATTGTGGCAGATAAGAAGTTGCAAACTTCCAAATAGGAACTGGCCAATCCATGGGTAGACCATCTTTCACCTTGCAGTAAATAGTATTGGTATTCTTCTTGTTGGTTTTCAGAAGCAAAATTACTCAAAGATTGATCTTCCCATAAATTCCCTCCTGCTAGCTGTAGTCTGTAGATATATTTTCAGAGAACTACACGATTCACTATTCCTACTTTCCTCTGACAGGACAATAGCTGGGTTGTGTAGACTTCAATCTGCTTTAAAAGCAACTAGTTCTCTCCCACTACTTCAAAATTCCCAGTGGCTGAATTCGATGGCTCAGTCTTGCGGTCTGCTAAACTTCACTGTTGAAGAAAAACCTGTTTTATCACCATAGAATTTTGAAGTGCCTTGGCATCGTTGAATAACTATCGCAGAAAAGCTTAAGAAAATTCAATAGGAAGGCTTTAAACACCACAAGAGGAAACTTTTTTTTTTTTGCAAATAAAACAGTGGTTATAGCAGATTGAATTAGAGCACCGAGGTTGAATCCGACCAAAGAATTCTCATCGCCGCAGAAATCTGCTGTATTTTAGATGATTCTGCAGATAGCTTTCAATCAAAGCATGACACGAACAAATTCTACTCACAGTATGTTCTAGTCATGAACCCTTCACTGTTACAATCTGGGGTGGGTCATTCTGTCTTTGCAGATATTTCTTGCCAAAGCTATGAGATGTTTTGGTAAAGAAAAACTTATTAGTGTGGACTTGCACAGGATTTGACCAATATTTTAGTTAAGAGTTTCTTCTTATTTTATTTTTTAAATCGAGAACAAGAGAAGCATTGGATTTTATAATAGTAGAAGATTACTGCAAGGTGGCAATAATAAGTTTTTGTTTGTAACGTCTTAGGTGGTCTCGATGTGTGCATGTGTAATAACAAAGACATTCTTGCCGGCCAACAAAGGTTACACACTCGAAAAACATTAAAAATCAATACCATAACATTGTTTCCACATTCTTCTGCCGTTTTTCCTGTTCTTTTCAACAAGACATCACCTTTTCAACAACATTTGGTCTCTTGGTCCTTCTCTTCTTGTGATTTGATCAAGATGAATGACTTACTCACGGTGAACTTTGTTTCTTTATATATATAACTTTTGTGTTTGGTTCCTCTGTAATTTAATTTTTGTGATCCGTGTATATGGGATTGGAGATGGTAGTGAATTGAGATCTTTAGCAACGTTTTACTTGATTTTGATGTGTTTTTTGAGGTTTGAATCTATCTGGGTTTGTAGTGATGGATTGGCTAGGAGCAGGTTTAGCGTTGCTTTTAGTGTGAAGTTGGCTTTGTTAATGATCATAGACTGAGACATGGTCATGAATAGCACTTAAAGTTTGATTCCTTTTTCTTTTAGTGGATTTTATTTGAATTTGGACCTTTCCAGGGATACCCGTGAATGATTTCTGTGGTTTTTGTTTCTAAATTCAGTGATCCAGATGATCTCAAGAAACGAATTTGATCATCTCTTAGTTTGGTTGTGAGAAAACAGAGGAAAAAGAAACTGAATTAAAGTTTTGATTTTGATCTCGTGAATAGAAAATTCAGTGGAAATTTTCTTAACTCTATAAAAGTTGTCATCTTTTTGTTCCCTTTCATCACAAAACTGAACCTTTGTTAATCCAGTTATGAAATTTTTGGGTTGGACTTTCCAATTCTTCAGTACCAAAACTTTCTTAAGCACTTTTTACCCTGCAATGATATATCTATGAGTAACGTTGGACTTCTGTTGAATTTTTCCACTATGAATTGATTGTTCATTGAAAGCTGATACCAGTGTGGTGTTCTTCCACCTCCTATTGAAATGAGAAATATTTTGTGTTGCCTGTGTTTTATTTCCAGAGTTCGTTTATTGGTGATTCCAAAGGCCACCATCCTATCGATGGTGATATTGAAATGGGGATACGGGGTTCAAGGAGCAACCCTGATATGGGAATGGAAGCTTTCAATAAGAAGGTATTTGACACCATTGTTTATTGTCCTTTGAGGTTCCAAATCCCATGGAAACAAGTCATGTTGGAATTGTGCATTTCTTTATACACGTTGCATTGCTCATCTTCTTGTTCTTGTTCTATTTTGTTTTTAAAATTTTGCTTTTAGTTTACATTTTCCTAATTGCTTCCTGGACTCATTCTTTTGCTCTTAGATACAAGAGGTTGGGAAGCAGCTTGATAAGATTAATGGGCTGCTAAAGAATCTGAAGGTAGGAAACCATACTTCCTTTATAATATGAAGTCAGGTTTTTTTGAGAAATTTCCCGGAATGTTAGATGATTAATCATATTGGCAAGCGGCAGGTAGATTTATGTGCTGTGGTTCTACTGTAGTAAAATGGCATAGTCAGATAATTTTATGGTGTCTCCTATCTCTGTTTTTGTGTAAAAGATGGGGTATTTGCTTCTTCTTTTTCATGATTTATGAGTGGATTCCACAATGAGTATGATTTCACCATTATATTTGAGTTGAAACAATAATCAGAAAAAAGGGGGACTCGACTGATGTGCATTTCAATTCAACTTGGCATTGCAGCTGTATGGATGGCAATTTTCAGTTATGTGTTTATCTAGATTAGAAGAATCCCATGAATACTTTTTTTTTCTCTTAGATAACACGTGAATTCTGGTGGACTGTGGTCCCATCTGGCTGCACTTTGTTCGGAAAAGTTTGTCTCGTGTCCAAACTGCAGAAAGGATCAGTTTGGTTAAGGGTTCAAAATCTAGAAGGTATCAACATTGGTGCAATCAATGACACTGATGTGCTTCTACTCTGTCATTGCTGTTCTAGAGAAATGTCTTCTAGCATATTTGAGAAAAATAAAGTAAACTGTTCCCGATAATAACCACTGAGATTTTTCTTGGGCACAGTTTAGCTGATCTTCTAGTCATGATTTCACTTGCCAGAGTCAGAGAACGAAGACAAATTGATAATAGTTGCATTCCTCTTATGTAACATTCTAATGTCAACTTTTGTGCAGGAAGCTAATGAAGATTCAAAATCTGTAACAAAAGCATCTGCAATGAAAGGTGACTCTTTGTCTAGATGCTTTAGTTGTGTTAGAACACTTGAACTTTGAATTTCAACATTCCAAGTCCATGACATGTAGACGGC
>Ga0307515_10018527_pt1 | contig 12587 bp, 15 predicted proteins | sample 17_EM_MG_FD_194513 | JGI IMG/M metagenome (GOLD analysis project Ga0307515, IMG submission 194513) | Populus trichocarpa ectomycorrhiza microbial communities from riparian zone in the Pacific Northwest, United States - 17_EM | ecosystem: Host-associated > Plants > Roots > Unclassified | place... | reverse complement strand
TATGTCATCCCTTTCTATCTCTCCATATCATGATCATGAGTTGACACCGAGTACAGCATACACCGAGTACAAGAATACACCGAGTACAACATACACCGAGTACAGCATACACCTAGTACAGCATCCACCGAAGATTGCTAGTCTTCCCTTCATTCTCATGATTACGAGTTGACCCCTGAATGTAGCGTCAGCTTCCGGCGGGCCTTCCTACACGATCGACCGCCATCAGCCAGCTCTCCATGAGAGCTCAAAGCTAAAGTCACCTTGTCACATTCTCTCGGTTGCAGGTTAACTAACCGATGAATAGAGTTTCACCACCCGGCGCACCTTCCATCGACCGCCTCTAAGTACTCGTCCAATCTCGCTCGATTACGCCCTCCAAGTTCGCACGATCATGGCCTCCAAGTGCATCTCCTAACTCGCTCGATTGTGGCCTCAAGGTGCATCTCCAAACTCACTCGATCACGGCCTCCAAGTGCATCTCTGAGTTCACTAGATCTCGGCCTCCAAGTGCATCTCCAAACTCGCTCGATCACAGCCTCAAACTGCATCTCTCAACTCGCTCGATCACGGCCTCCAAGTGTATCTCTGAGTTCACTCCATCATCATCTTCAGGCGCACCTCGAATTGCTGACAATCACCGCGTGCTGCCAGTCCAGATATACCGTGTGTAGATAGGTAGCTATATTGATACATAGATACATAGATGAGAATACAAACTGAATGCATAAGTTTTGAAAATCGTTGAACGATAAGTAGTAGCTATGATTTAACATTGCCAGGCGTTGTTTAAACGGCTTGAGCATAACTGCAGCCCCTGCGAAGAGTGTAACACACGTGTCCTTCTGATGGTGTGTAAACGTCACCACAAAGTAAATGAGTACATATGCAACGCGACCCATCGCCAGGGCGGCAGGTACCGTGTAATTCTCCGTCAGAGGGTACGAGGTTCCGTCAGAGCCGTCAGAGCCGTCCGGAACACCCGGGTGTTTCTGACAGAAACTAGAGTAGTTGCTGATGTGGTGGTGGTGGTGAGAAACAGATTTTCCCGCCACACTGCTCTCAGCGCTGGGATTCTGTTTAAAGGTTAGAGGCTTGAGTACCCGACGGAGTAACTCGTTCAGCACCTCTCAGTTTGTTTTTTGTTGCTCATCCAGCCGCTTCTGAGGACTATTATGGTTATTGATCGGAATCGGCAGGAGAGCGACCTTTTCGACGCTGTGCATTGAGGACATCTAGCGGATGTTCAAAGATGGATTGCCCATCGTCATAGATACAGGCCACGCTTTCTCGTTGCGAGCAAAATTCAAGAGATGTGTTCCGTTGGACATGAACATCAAGTTAATCAGAGTATCCCCCACACTATGCGTTGACTTAACATCAGTTACCACGTCATCTCCCTCTGGTATCTCTCCTTACCTATTTCTCCCACCACCAGTCGGAAGGAGGCATTTCGGTATAGCGGAGTTTTAGTGGCATATTGCTGTCAAAGCAACGCTGAGGGGCGTAAATACGATGCTCAGCATAGGATGGCTGCTGCATCAACCATCTCATACTTTTGATGATGTCTCGACTCCAGTATTTGTTAGGGAATTGGTGATTGTCATTCCATCTCATATCCTCGAGAGTGTGCAGTTCCCAGTCCCTGAGAGCCTGATCATCTGGCATGCTAGCCATGAGGTTCTGGATGCCATCCCCATTTTGGAAGCTTGGAAAACCCAGAGCTGTGTTGTCTTCCTTCAGCACGTTGTCATAGTACGTCTTCATGCTCTTCTTCTTGATCCCACAATAGATATAGTTCTACTCTTCATACCTCGCAAATGGGTAGTAGGGTTTTTGTGTAGCTTGGTCTCAAGGCAACCCTGAGCGTCGCGGTCCCATGGCTCAGCTATGTAATCGCTCAGCAGAGCACCTGTGACGGGGTATGATTCCGTCCATGGCGGGGGAGGTGGAGGTGGTTGAGACTGCGAGTCAGCGAGGTTTTCAAGAGGTTCGAAATAGGGAAATGCGTCCAAGTCTTCGACTAAATCTTTGTTAAAGTTGAATTCACGATGCTGTGCGGGTTCAATGCGTCGGGGCGCGCTGTCAATAACCAGATTCCTCTGGCGTGCAACTTGAAGGTGTTCAGGATGGTGTAATTTGATATGGTTAAGTCGCCAGCTGTCTAAGGTGAACTTCTTTGGGCAAGAAAATTCAGCGCGACAGAGTGTGTTCTTGACAGGCATTGTCAACGACACGCGAGGAGTGGAGTATTCACTGTAGAATGGGACAAAAGTTGGTGCTGGGCCTGAGCAGTCTGCTGTCGGTATAAGCTCAGCTGACTTAAGAGATTTATTGAGCCTCAACACCATCACTAGGAGGTTCCTTACACACCAGGAGTTGCAAAAACAGTGCATGCGTGATATCCCATAACACTGTGAATAAAATGAAGAATAAACCCTGGGAGTTCTAACAACCTCGCGACGCGTGTAATAATCAATGCCTGAGATAAATTGATTAGAACAAAGGAAACGAACAAGCCCACAACCCCTAATTCAAACCAGCTGCAATGCAAAAAACCCTAAGCGAACAAAACACCTCCACGCGTGCCTTAATCAGTGCCTGAGATGAATAGATTACAGAAAACGAAACTCACAAGACAAAAGCCCGAATGCACGCCTCCTCTGCAAGGAGTCGAGGACTGGTTCACTCCTCGCCCACCGAGAGAGCCGGGCGCGCCTCAGGGACAGGGACATCAGGAACAGAGAATTCGGAAAGCGGGACATTGGGGAGAGGGACATCGGGGAGACTGTCGCCACCTGCCAATCCATCAAGTAGCTGCTGATTCACGTGGACATCCGGGGTGTTTCCCGCTGCCTCAGCTTCTCGCAGAGTTAGTGCTGCTTGGCGAGGTATTCGCGGTGTCACAAGCCCCGAACACTCCAGCCTACTGAGGGGATGCATCACCGGAGTTCGTGGTCGTGGGCGAGGCTCTGGGGTTTGTGGCCGGAGGTTGTGGCCGTGGGGTATGCTCACGCATCTCCTGGCCTTGCTCAGGTAGCACGGTTGACTCATCATCTACCATGGTATCTACATCGTCAGCCGATATATTTAGCATCTCTCCCTAGCCAATAGTCAGTGGTTCTTTGCCATCATCCTCATCCTCATCCTTATCCTCATCCTCGTCCTCCTCTTCTTCCTCATCTTCCTCCTTTTCATCGTCCTCCTCTTCATCTTCCTCCTCTTCATCGTCACTGTCCCTTTCCGTATCCACATTGCCATTTTAATCAATGCCATCTGGTTTGTCCTCGTCATCCTCCATGTGCAGATCCACATCAGAATCATGTTCTTAGTACACACACCTTCAACAACACACCTCACCACCTGGTTTTGGCAAGACCCCCTGTTTTTTGGGTGGGTTGCGGTGTTACTTTGGCTTCATTGTCACATACCTGTGTGTGTGTATGTCCGCTTGTTGACCCCTTGTGTTTGAGTGTACCTCAGACTGCGACAACCACCCAATACCACTCAGTATGGACCTTGAACAGTAGTCCCTCTTCCAGGGCAACTCGCTTCCTTCAATGTTTTACGCAAGTTAGCGACATGGTTATCATGACACGACACAACGGACATAATCAACAACACAATACAACTACGCGGTAAACAGCAGCAGTTCAATGAAGAGGTTTTCTGAGGACAGCACACTCCCACCCACAACACTTGGAGGAGCTATGATGGAGGACCTGCTTCTCAGGCACACAAGCACCAGTACAAGTTGTTCCCATGGACATATTAACCCAGTTACACAGCGAAAATTGGTAGACACATCCAAGGTACTGTTCACACCCCACGGCGGGACGGGTGGGGTATTCCCCTGCGATAACATCAATGTGACCCTGCCCTCCGACACATGTGGTACTGGATCCAAACAGTTACATTTCTGGGGGAGGACCCGAATATGTTGCTCTGGGGTAATGAGGGTGGAAGAATGGAGGGGGTGAATTTGCATTTTTCGGTGGTGGTTGGGGAGCTCCGCCATCCACCTGGCTTGCCCGGAGGCGGAGGGGAATCGTTCTTTGTCATACTCTAATTTGAGCGCATACAATATGAATAAACAAACAACAACATCATCATGTTCTGAGTCATATTCGCCGACCTACTCCTCGGTAGAGTCGGTATCATCAGCTGAGGAAATTGACATGCCGTGCGATGCTTCCGGCTCTAAATATGTGCGCTCCGGTTAGCCCTCCGTGTCCCATTCCCCTTGCTCCCTGTCGCCTTTCCACCACTCTGCGATCTTTCTCCCCCTAGGGTTTGTTCAACAATACCTTTCCTGTTCCCGTTCCCGTTCTACTTCCCTTTCCCCTTCCCTTCCTCCAATGCGTTCCCCTTCTCCTTCCCATCCTCAGTCACCTTCCATTTCCCGTTTGCATGCTCTCCTGGAGTGGCAAAAGAACAAAGATGTTCCTCTGAAAGGTTCCAAGTCAAAGCTGAAAGCGGACAGACCTGCTCGCTCAAACTACCTCAACTACAATAATTACAGTGGTAACAACGCATCCTGCTGCGCTGCAACAGGTCGCAAGTTGTTAACCTCACCTGGTGTTGCAGACATATATACATTCTTGATGAGTACCTGGAACACACTACCGGAGAGCTACCAACAGAGGCTGTTTAAAAACAATCTTGTTATTGTCAAGTGTCTGATCCAACAGCCTGAGAACCCAACGCCTGCCAAGGTCATCAGTATGGAAGCTGCGCATGTTGACAATGCTATTCTTCTTGACTATTTGATCTCCAAGGTGGAGCTTGAGGAGCCTGAGATCGGAAGCACTGTCCCAGATCTCCCCATAGGCAACAATTGTCCGGATGACGAACTGCATTTCAGGATGCCAGTGAGCAGCGACAATTACGATAATGAAGGTGACAAAATTGACGAGAACAATGACATCCCCACTGCCAGCCGGCGACAACAGGCTGCAGCTGAACTCGAGAGGTTTGACCTGGGAACCAGTGATATTGATAGGTATGAGGCCGACGATGGCGACGATGCAGATGCGGATGAGGAGGAAGACACATCACAAGCTGATGATGGATCAACTCAGAATTTGGAGCACTGAGGGCATAGTACTAGAGAGTGGGAAGATTGGACAGTATATTTCAGACCTGTAAAATACGCTAATGGCGAAGCAAATGCAACAGCATGCGATGTATCCGACGAGAAGACTGTATTGTGATAAGTGACAAGATCTCAAAGTTACACATATATTGGAGAGTGCGGCATCTGATCAATAGGAATAGCAGCCAGGTAGAATGTGGCACTTGGCTGGAGAAAGGCATAAACAGCACAAGGCATAGGGTAAACAGCTACAGCAGAACCGGAGCCCCTGCGCGGAGTTTAACACACGTGTCACTCTGACGGTTCGTATGCGTCACCACATTCCAAACACAAAGTTAAGCAATCGCGACCCCGGGGCGGTGATTCCTTTACTTTGCTTCAGCATCCACCGGGTAATATACAACACGACGCATCGCCAGAATACGAGACATGGTATAATTGCCGCCGCAGGGTAGGTATTCACCACAACCTCTCACTTTGGTGACAGGTCACATTAGATTCACCGTTAGAGGGTCCGAGATTATGTCAGAGCCGTCAGAGCCGGCAGGAACACCCGGGTGTCCCTGACGGACAATTGGTTTGTTGCTGATGATGGCACTGATGATGAAGGCGATGGTGATGGTGTGGGTGATGGTGATCATAGTACCAGAAGCACTTCGACCAGTAGGTCAGCTACATCAACGTTAGCATCAAAGCTTCCATATACTTAGAGCGTTCTATTAGCCAAAGCTTCCACAGACTTAGAGCCTTCTATTAGCCAAAGCTTCCACAGACTTAGAGCCTTGTATTAGCCAAAGCTTCCACAAACTCAGGGTTTGGCATCAGCTAAAAGCTTTCCATGGAAAACTCTACTCATCCCGAAGCGGGGCTCTCTCAAACTTGGCTCCCTCAAGCAGGCTATCAAGCAGGTAGTCAAGCAGGTTTTCAATCACCAGCGGGCTCTCATCCTGGACTCGCAGCGACAGTGTGTACAGTTCCGGTATAACAGCGAATACTGCAGGCAGTACAAACATGTATAGGTCCATCTCCAGCTGGCAGCAATATATAGTTCCAAAGGCCCGTGCGCACATCTCGATAAATAGACTATAGATGACTATAGGCAGCACATCACACAGGGGTCCACGGGAACCTTGCCATGAGCTGTTGGTGTGAGCGTGCGAGCTTAGCGCAGCCTGTAGTGAATTTGCACTTTTGCCAAAGTATTATGATATATCAACGAAACCTAGAATGAAATTGCACACAGAGGAAATCCTAAATACGATCGCTGACACCATTCCTACCCCTCACGCGTCATAGCACCGTCAACAATGATACTTCCAGCAACTAATCTCGTGTTCTCAATGCTGGTGATGTTGGTGATGTCATTGCTGTTGCTATTGGTGTTCCCGCAGGGGACGTGCTCGCTGCTGCTGGTGACGGCATATCTGCCCATTGTCTGAATGGCTGGGAATCGCATGCCAGCTTCAGTAGGGGCAACAAAGCTGCTGAGAGAATTGGAAGAATTGTCAGGCTCCACTGTCAGCTCCTCCGGGGATATAATGAAAGAAGTCTCCATCAATGGTGCCCAACTCATTGTGCAGTTATGCCATTGCTGGGTCCAGACCAGTTGAGTGAATCAATTGGTGAATCATGCTACGGATATTGTCTATCTTGTTGTCTTGGACCTCCAGCGAGGAAGAACAAACATTGTAACACCGGAAGATTCACCCTAGGTCCTGATCAATTCAAAGCCCCTAATGAGTTCTGGACTGATAAAGAAAAAGATGAAAAAGGCTTCACTCAGGATGCGTATAAGGATTAACACCCAACGAGGCAACTGTTCAATTCTATGTTCCTCATAGATAGTATAGACTACAGAGCATCGTCTTAAGCTATCAGTATGCTGATGTACACAACCTTAGGAGAGCCTGAAAGCAGTATCCTGGGAACCACCACACTATCATGATGACTCAAGGACTTCTAACAGATGCCAAAGTTTTATCCCAACAACCAGCACTTATGTTCGAGGATCGTCTGTCCAAGCATGCAACAACTCCATGTATCGACCTGTCTATTAGAAACAGAAAAGTACTTTCGCCTGAGCAGAAGGAGTAGTGCCGACTCAAGAGTATCCTAGCAGAAGTATCCTGTGAATTACCAAGCTATCAAGCTGATCCTCGGACTTCCTACCGACTCCAAAGTATCGTCTTGCTCACCTCCCAATCAACGACTTGCTTTGACTAATGTACCAAGACTAACCAAGTATTAAAACTGATAGATATATCCATGACTTGGAACTGAAAGATGAACATACAACTCTCGACTTTGATGAGAAGTATCAGCATTGACTTCGATGCATAACTAATAGATCATACACAGGAAGAAAGTTAAGCCTTAACCTGCAGGTCGAGAGGGTCAATAGGTGTCCGTATGTAGATCTTATTGTAGATATCGTTGTCGATGTCCTTCCTCCATGTCAGTTTCACTGAATATATATCAGGTGATCCACACCATTAACAATCCTAAGACTGCCAAAGCCTGCTTCGGAATTCTCATACCTAACTGCCTTATCATCCTTCGCCTTTACCATTGATAGTCCAGTTCTAACTCCCAGTAGTATTCAACTACGTCATCCTGGTAATGTGCTTGTGTTGCAACGTAATTGCTATTGGCAATACTTTATACAGATATGAGCTTATCTGAACCAAATTATCAACCAACAGATTTGTGACCAAGAGCCAATGAGAGTGCCCTCTCATATACCCACCGGGTACGTAACAGTTTAACAATCGCAGCAAACGTCAGAACACTTAATTTGACTACACCTTATTGGAGCCAAATATACAATAATCTGCAACTGCATAATTTTGCCATATATCGAACGGAGAGTATCCCGCGCCACTCAGGACATATGCAAGTCCCATTCAGCCAGACACAGAGAGTGTGGTCGAAATAAGGGTTGATTTCAATTAGTCTATTCGGTTGACAGGACTCCGATATCTTGATTGTTGGTTAATGAGTTATCTCTCATTTGAACCTGCATATCTCAAGATGCCATGCTAGTCTGTTACTGACAACACCTCATCTCCCTAGGAATGAACCATTGAAGCATGAGTGAATAGTCGTTTGGTCGGCGACCAGGAATAAACTTTCCTCCCAATCAGAACTGACCATTAAGAATTGAGAAGTTGTGACCATTACTGATCCAAAGATGATACGCATCATAATTACACTTCGCTTGACTGTTGTCATGGATCAGTATATATGAATGTCGGGTGATGTAGATATGACTAATAAGTCAACAAATCTGGAAGGTTGATCTGTTGCATATATGGTTTATCTCCCTGGCATATGGCTTCAGTTGGACTGATGCATAATCTCTCTAAGATGATGGTCATTTTCATCCTCAGCTGGAGATGCCAGCTGAGTGCGCATGCATGCGTACAAGACAGACTAGACATACTCCGAATACCGCGTATATAAGTTCATGAATGTACCTGTACTTTAGAATATAAGCTTCTAGCAATCAGTATTTCAACAAGATCCAATATAGAAATCCGAGTGATAAATGGTGATTTCAGATCAAGTATCTATATATGCATCATTGAGTGATTCTGTATAATCCCGGAAATGTAACTGTAACACCAAAGGCATAACATGTGGGGTCCATTTTCGGAAACCAATTGCACTTTCAGCTGATGCAGGTGGCACCCCTAATAATCAGTGTCACCAAGTGCGGTGATGCCAAGTGTGGGTAGACAGTCATTGACACCTCATGCATACAGCCCAGGCGCCTGAATAGGGGCGTGGGCAAGCCCAGCGCCCTCACCTAACAAGCCGCTAGCGGGGTGCCTTGCACTGCATTAAGAAATGCCGGGATTTGTTCAAAATTGCAAGTTACTTGACAACAACACAATGGAGAGAATATCGGAGACAACAGTATGATAAGTAACTGCAAGGCCTACATATGCATCCAAAAATCAAGTCAAATGGACCAATTTTGAGCAAGTTAAAAATGTGAGTGAGAGTCCATGAAGCAGGCGGATTTTTTGTCTCTCTTTTGCTCCCCTGTTTTATCACCAATTGTAAATCAAATCTGCTAGTGATACTATCAGAGCATATATAGCATGCTGGCTGTCAATCAGTACTGGTCTTGGCATATTTGGATCGGTGGTTGTTGTAATAGATACAATTTTGAATTTACAATACTAAGAGACACTTTACAGTAATATAACTCAGGGAATTTTCACCCAAGTGACATTTTATACAATTTAGAAACCACCAAGCTGACCCTGAATAGTCTTTCAGTATGCATAAGAGACACTGGCAGCAAGGGTACTGAATTCCGACCAGAATTGGTGGAGAAATCAAGTGAGGTAGGTAGTCCTCCTATTTCTTCACCTGCCCACCAACCAACCACCCCCATAAATCCACCAATTCTTGGTCAAGTTCCATGCCCTTTGGCTCAGTGTAAATCGACTATATGTATATTGATTCTGCATTATCATTTGCCTGATACTGGCACTGGTTGTGGATTGATGTGAGGGGGTGTGTCAACTACCCCCCCCTAGCGGATCCCTCTTGTGGTCCTCAGCATATTCCAGTACCTGGCCAATGATAATGCGGAATTCATCTACATATAGTTGAGCTACTCTGTGCCAAAGGACATTCAATTTGGTCCACAATTGGTGGAGCTATGAGGAGGTGATAGAGTATCCTCCTCTTTCCACTACCAGCCACCCCTCTAGGTCCGCCAATTCTTGATCAAATTCCATGCCCTTTTGCCTAGAGTAGCTATACTATATGTAGATAGATTCCGCATCATCCTTGGGCAGATACTAGAACTGTCTGTGAACTGGTTCAGGTCACTACATATGAGTCATGAGCTGTCACTCATTATAGATGTACTTTACAGTGTTGCATATACAGGTCTCAGCCGGAGATGAGCCTCGTATGGCCGGAGCGGAGATGTCTTGTATGGCCGGAGCGGAGGTGTCTCGTATGGCCGGAGACGGTGATGTCTTGTATAGCCGGAGATGACTGTTGACTCTGATACGGGCTGATGGCATTCAGCCGTATTTGCACTCTCATATATATTGGCCTTGTGGCCTCTTAGATAGAATCAATCAAGCTTCTAGCAGTCACTATTTCAACATACAGTCAGGTAGAAAAGATTTACCTGATGGTATACAACATGTATCTAAGCGTCAGGTAGAAATAATTTACCTGACGCAAAATACCAGTAGTGCTAAGCAGCAGCAGTGCTTAGCAGCATCAGCAGTGCTAAGTATTTTCTAAGCCACTGTACTTGATCCATAACAACTCCTTGAATATTAGTGAAAACAAAAAGAGGAGGAAAGCAAGTGAAAGAGCATCTTGTTAACTACATTTCATATATAAACAATATCCTGATCAAAGTAAAACTCATGGTGTTAATTGAGCTCAAAGTTGAATAGATGTGGGAGCTGGGAGCGGGGGAGGTGGCTCTGGTAGGAGTGTGGCTACGAGGTGCCCCGCTAGCGGCTTGTTAGGTGTGGGCGCTGGACGCGCCCATGCCCCTAATATGGCGCCTGGGCCGTATGCATGAGGTGGTCATTCACTAGTGGCGAGTCGAGAAGGGAAAGGCCAAGTTTTGAGTCAAGTGGGAGGGCCAATCAGTGGGGGAGTGCAGCTGGGAGCCACCCGGTTTGAAGGCAAGGAGACTATCAGGAAGTATGCGACTACCATGAATGATGAGAGTTTGAACAGATTGCTCCCAAAGAACCTACGCCCTGCAGACTCTGGGAAAAATGACCTTACGCGACGCGTAACTCATAGAGAAGCGGTTTTTGGGACGGTAATCCATAGCATATTTGACGCGTGGCACTATGAGGTCCTATGGACCTGCGATTGACTAGATTACTATGATACGCATGCGATTATGTGCGCTTGATACTATACATCATGCTGCATTCAACAAAACTGCCAAATGCACTTCATTGCACGCTCCCAAGTACGCTCTGAAGTACACTCCTGATTGCACTCGATTGTACACACCCAGCCTGCTTGACTTACGCTCCCAAGTACACTCCGAGTACGCTCCCAAGTACACCTCCGAGTACGTTCTCAAGTACACTCCCAAATGCACTCGATGACACACTCCCAGCCTGCTTGACTATACGCTCCCAAGTAATCTCTCAAGACGCTCTCCCAATCTCACTTGACTATATGCTCACATGTATGCTCCTGGGTGCTCGATCCAGAGACTTGCTGAGTTGCAGGCGTCACGCACCGGGTGGCGGGTGGCCGGTGGCCGGTGGCGGGTGGCATATGGTGGCCGAAATCATGACGTCGGTCGATATCATAGTCTGAACCTTATCTTTAGCGCGCCCACCGCGACGAGATCTCACGATGCCTCACGGTCATGGTGTTGACAATTGCAGCCTTAGATTCTGCAGGAAAGGTAGACAATTGGATCTTGGGGAGAGCAGATCTCCGACTCAGATTTTCCAGCGGAATCTGCTGCCCGCTTCCCACGGATTGTGGGCGTATGTGTGCGCATTTGGTCCGGGGCTGATAGTGATGATGGCGAAGGTGATGATGGCGATGGTGATGGTGTCGGTGATGGTGATCATAGTACCAGAAGCACTTAAGACAAGTAGGTTGGCTACGTCAACGTTAGCATCAAAGCTTCGACAAACTCAGAGTTTTCCATCTGCCAAAAGCTTCCCGTGGAAAACTCTACTCCTCCCGAAGCGCGGCTCTCTCAAACAAGCTCTCAAGCAGGCTCTCAAGCAGGCTCTCAAGCACCAGCGGGCTCTCAAGCAGACTCTCAGCGATAATGTACAGTACCGGTATAACAGCGAAGACTCCAGGCAGTGGAGACAGGTATAGGTCCACCTCCGGCTGCCAGCCGTATATAGTTCCATAGGCCCACGCGCACATCTCTATGAATCGACTATAGATGACTATAGGCGGCGCGTCGCGCAGGGGTCCACGGGAAGCTTGCTATGAGCTGCGCGTAGCGCAGCCTATAGTCGATTTGCACTTTTGCCGATGCGTTTGCTCTCTCTAGGTATTTTCCTATCCACATGGTGTGAAACACAGTATGAAAACAGGATGGTAATCCGATCCAAATTCTGTCACGGAATGGGATGATGGACCACGAAAACCATCCAGTTACCATCCTGTGGTTCTCACTACGTCCACTCGCAATGAAAACTACCTGGTGTCACCACCCAGATGCCCACCTGAATCCGTCAAATTACCCACATTCCAGACCGCCTTCCGGTTCCTGCAATTAATCAACACCCCATGTTCACCTGCTTCAAACCTCCAGTCCACCTAATGTTTCTCCTAAGTACCATCCAGAGTTACATATGTGCAGTGTTCCTAAGCGGCCAGGCTGGCCTTAGCGGCGGCTTTCAAATGAGGGCCGGGCCGGGCCTGGCGGCTTTTCCGGCCGGCCTGGCGGCTTTTCTTGGCGGACTAAGCCTAAACAGAATATTTTGTTCGAAAGATTCTCTGCTGCCTT
>Ga0307515_10018526_pt1 | contig 12587 bp, 6 predicted proteins | sample 17_EM_MG_FD_194513 | JGI IMG/M metagenome (GOLD analysis project Ga0307515, IMG submission 194513) | Populus trichocarpa ectomycorrhiza microbial communities from riparian zone in the Pacific Northwest, United States - 17_EM | ecosystem: Host-associated > Plants > Roots > Unclassified | place... | reverse complement strand
AACTGAGTTAACCCATCAAACCAAGTTAACTCGTCAAGCCCAGGATATGTGTCATGAAAGTCTGATAATTAAATAGAAATAAATTTAACATTAACAAACTAAACTAAATAAAAAAATTAATTAGAAAGAAAAAAAATCCGGGTTAACTCGTCAAACCAGGTTAACCCATCAAACTCGGGATCCGTATCATGAAAATCTTCAAAAATTAGTTATCAGATTTTCATTAATTTTTTTTTATTATATTAACAAACTAAATCAAATAAAAAAATTCATTAAAAAAACAAAAAAAAATTAAAAACAAAAAAAAACAGTTCTGTAATATAATGTAATATAATAATTATAATAATATAATATATTAATAAGTGAAAGGCGTGGGAAGCTACAGTAATTTTTCCATATCTTTTAAAGTATTACTTAATTTAGAGTGAAAACAATCCGCTTTATAGCTGTTCTTTTAATTTTAGTGCAGGTGGAGATAAGAGGTAGTGTATTCGACAGTGTGGTTGTGGGTGCTTTTCAAATAACTTTTCATGCTAAAATACATGTTAATGATGTTTTTTCATTTTTTAAAAATTATTTTTGACATCAGCACATTAAAACCGTCCAAAACATACAAACTATATTAAATTTTAATAAAAAAAAATTTAAATTTTTTGGGAACGCGGGTTGAACCGCGTTCCCAAACGCTTTAGTGGGCTAATCTATAGAGCCGTCCTGAATCATAAATGTGGAGAGCCAGCCCAACCTCATAGTTTTGGTTGTCAGATTGGCACAAGGTCCCCGGGCTACACTTGATCCGGAGTAAGCACTAATGTGATGACACGAGTTTAGCAACGAAGTCAGAAATCATCTGAGCACAAGCGCCTACACTAGTTAAGGCAGGTAGATATGGGGAATCGAGCAATTTAGATTTATAGGTTTTTGTACAGACATCACTTTGAAAAGATTATCAGAGAGAGAGCTCCACCTATGACTGTGAACATTACTGTTGAAGAAGATATTGGCTGGATTTTACTTGGAGGATTAGCAGAGAGATTGAAACGTGGTTGAAACGTGGCTTTTGTGGGGCATGGAAACTAGCTTTTTTAAGCTTTTCCCTTTGAACCTGCCGATCACTGTAACCAGCACCAAAAGAAATGTCAAAGCTTGTCGTTTAGCAGATAGAACCATCGCTATATTCCACCGAGCACTAGCAGATGGCCAATCCGGGAGCATATATATAATGCTCCTTCGTAGATGTTTTTCATGTTTTTTGAGGCCATCTTGTCATCGTACAAGCATGGCTCTTTTATGGCTAGAACATAATCACCATTTTCATTCTCAATCATCATATTTCACGTGATTCCTGTACCATAGACCGGAATACAATGGATGGTGTTTCTCTCTTTTAGCTAGTTTTTTTTTTCCTATCATTGATTTCAATTGCTAGATCTATTCTTAGATCAGTTTGTATATAGTATATCATGACTAAATTCTTTTGAAATCAAATATCAAACACGGGATTGGAACAATTGGCATAGAGTTTGTGGATGATTATTTTCTAGATACCATCATTGCTTTTTTTTTTCTGGGAAAAGAAGTTCACGACCCGTGAACCTTCTACCTCGATGCAGCATTGTTCCGTCAAAGTTTTCATCAATTGCAGAAAATTCCCCACTCCTGCCTCTGATTGGAGCCTAGGATGTGTCTCAGTCTTAGTTTGGCTTCTTTTAGAACCAACTACCGATCATCATCTTGGTAAGCTATTACCTCAAATATTAGCTAATGAAATGCGAGCCTCTTCTCTGGCAGATTCCTTCTTTTGCTTCTCAGCTTACAAGGCAGTTGCCGCTGAAAACCCCACTTCCCTCCCGACTTGCATGTGTAACCACTATATTCATCCTCCCAGCCTCTCTTTAATACAAATCGAAAATTGATGACAGGAGGGACCAAATGTCTTACAATATCCATAATCTTCTCCATAATATCAGGTCTGAGTTACTGTTAACCTAAATAACCTATAAATTGTTCGCAGTCGAAACTTGGAAATAATTGAAATACACTTCCATTCTTTTCTAAACTAATCAAAAGTGCTAAACAAAAAACTACTGTTTTGAGATTTCTGAGGACTCGTGAAGGAATCAACCTCCCTGGGCACAAGAAAGTGAAAGAACGAAAGGGACAAGAGAAGCGTGAAACGTTGTCTCCCTGTACCTCCCGTCTCCCTCTCTTGTGGTACGTCTGCCTAATGATATAGATTGTAGACCTATATATCACTCTTTCACCTCTTTATTTACTTATCTGATATCTGTATGTCACCTGTTAAGGGAATAAAGGCACCATCAAACATTATCGTCCTTTTAATCCAATAGAGTGGAGTGGCAGACGATAGTCTTGTTTTGACCAAGAGAAAAAAAAGGAATCCTTAGTGCGTTTTATATGCAGATGTGACTGGGTTGGGATGAATTGTCTAGGTATCATAGAAAATTGTCATGGGAGGAGACAAAAAAAACTGGCTTTTGTCTTAATCCATGTGTGCTTTTTTCTTATTACACACTCTACTTCAATGAGCACTACATGTCTTTCATAGAGGAATTGCTTTTACGTGTGAAACATAAACTATCATCAGTCTTTATGAAAATTTCGTAGGGGTGGGTTGTCTTCACATATCTTTTCTAAAATTTTCCTTTCTTTCCCAAACATGTCATCCTTCTTGCCCCCACATTAGTGATTATGAACCACAATTGAATTTCATGAATGACCTATCTAATTAACTATGACCAGATGCTATTATACACCCGCACATTTTGCACCCCTCATTACCTAGAAAAACCAAAAACATAGATATTAAACCTCATTCCTCGTATCGAACTCCTGACTTTGTAGGTTAATTTGTTAGTTGCTAATCTAAAATCGGACTAAAATCATGTTTTATTTTAACCCAATCAAACTTAAATAAAATCCATTAAATTATAAGATTGGTTCAATTAATCCGTTCAAACCTCGATATGAGACCAGACGCAATCAACTTTAAGGATACTTTCTTAATTCTTGTTCAAAATAATATCATTTTATTTAAAAAACACAAAATAATGTTATTTTAGGTTATCCCATGAACACAAAATCCTAGCCTTGAATCTTGTTAAACAATAGGCCGGGTCCTATAAGGATACGAAGAGCATCGTAGTTGGCTAGTTAAGATTTTGACAGGCATATAACCATTTACGCGCACGAGCATTGGTCAGCAAATGACTGCTATCGGATACCAATCCTTTTGATCCCAAATGATTATTTAAAGCTTAGCTTCTACTACCAATCAGAGTTTAACCAGTCCGGGTTTGAACTCAGGACTCGGTGGCTAGGGGGTTTGGTTACATTGAGCTAGCAGGCTATTGTCACACTCTCGAAGATCGTTAAAGCAGCTTGCTCTTGTCAGAGGGAGGAGTTAAATGACCTGGAACTCAATTTTAGCTAGTCTGGCTGGCTATCAAGAGTCTCTGCACACAGGCGGCTATGTCAACCTAAGCACAGCAGTATAGAGATGCATCCACGTCATCAGTAGGTCTGATCCCGGGAACTGACAGCCTTTCAAGCTTGCCAAACTGATTCTTGTGTATTAAAATCAAGTTCGAAAGTGCTGCTCTATATAGTATTACAGATAACTATAGATGCTTGCTTTCCCAAGTTACCAGCGAAAGGTGGGATTTTTTTGCATTATAATAGCTTTTTCGATTGAGGTTTGAAAAAAAAAAAATCTAAAAAAATTATAAATTATAGTTTTTAATTAACTAGAATTTTAAAAAAGTTTTCCGTAAACTTGTACAAGAATATAGTATTTTTAAATCTATGATTAAAACAAAAACACAGAAAGCACAACACCATGTCACAGAACACAAACATGGCCTAACAACTAGGCGACCCACCTCACTTGTCTCTAGGGCTTGCCTTATCTTCTTCTCCAAATAAGATAAAAATCTGAGGAAACATTGGTCGACAGATGAGGCTGTTCATGACAGAATCCTCAACCATGCTTCTTTTGGGATCGATCCTAACACTGTTTAGTGGAAAGAAAGCTGGACGTGTGGATAAGACGGAGAGAATGAGCTATTTTTCCATCTAAACAAAGAAAAAGAAATCTCCCGTTGCTATGTCTTATATAGTAACTAGTTCCATTCTAAAAATGATATCTTGAATCTCTGTTCCAGGATCGGTATAATAATAGAGGTTTCTTAAGATTGGTTTCAAATAATCATGGGGTGTTTTTTTTTTCCTTCAAAAAAATAGAAAAAACTTAGAAAAAAAAAAGATTCTGTTTCCAAAAATATAAAAAGACAAACTTTTTGGAAACCAAATAATGGTTGTAAGAAAAAAAAACTTGAGATACTGTTGTTGGTTTTGTTTTTTTCTTTCTCAATAATAGAATCCAAACAAATAAATTTTTATTTCTATTTTCAAAAAATTGAAATAATAATAGAAAATAGAAAAACAAACGATACCAGACAATCATAAATGAGTGGATTGATGCGTATTTTCTCCATCATCTAATCCTTTCATCTACTCTCTCAATTCTTCACCATTACTCATCCTTTCAGCCAAACAAAGAGGAAAATAACACATCATCCCCCACTAACTCCTGTCATGGCAAGTTGAGCAATGGCTGAGGCAATAACTTGCACTGTGATTTGCCAATTGGAGAGCCCTAAAATTGATTCGGCCGCATTCTATCCAGGGTAGTAAAAAAGTTCCTTGTGCTTCTCATCTTGATTTTTCTTATTTTGATAAGGAATCTGTACTGGCCTTGTGGCCATCCAGAGGAAGAAGATTGGTACAATTATGGATGATTGTACATGTTCCATCATGGGTCATATCAAGAAAAAAATGAACATATAAATTATTCAGAATTTATTAATATTTTTTCCAACAACAATAGATTAAATTAATATTGAACTTAAAATCTTTATTTTTATCAATTATCATCACTGTTTTTAATCTTTATTAACGTATTGATCCAACATAGCAATTTAATTGTGAACTCAAAATCTCTGTCTCTATACTACAGCTTTAACAATTTTTTTATTTTAACACTAATAGGAAAGAATAACATCATGACAGTTTTGATGTGAATGTATTAAAAATAATAAGAATAATCAAACGTACTTTGGTTGTCATGGGAAATTTTTTTGCAATTTTATTAAACCGGGATCCAATCAACTTGAATGGTATATTTTTAGTAAGTTGAATATTGAAAAAGAAAATTCAAATTTTAAACACAATACTTAAGGATAAATTTAAAAATAAAAAAAATCTCAAAAGACTAAAAAACAAAATTCATTATTCTAGTCCATAATGAATCTTTTTCCACAGCAAAATGAAACATTTATTAAAGGTGTTATTGTATATATTGAACTATCAGTGTTGTTGTCTTTTATAATGTTTCTACCATTGCATGATTAAGGTATTGTTGCTGTGAAGCTTGGTTTGTCCTGCTTGTTGCCAGTTTTAATTTGTTGTTTTCAGGAGGACATACCATGTGTAGTGTGTCCCTGTTGTGTTGGTTGCTTATGTATGAGTTGTTAAAGACTTGTTATTATGTACCCTATAACAAATATTTTCTTTACTTTTATTGCAAGTGTTGAGAATGCTTTTAGGTTGTTATTTATTGTAGCCTATTTAACATAAGACTATTGGGTGAAAAAATTAGATTTTAAATGTTTGGTAGAGTGTTGTTGTAATGTATGTTCATAGATGTTTCATTTCTTGCCTATATAATTCAGCATTTTAATAAAGTGGAACACATCACTTTGAACATCATTTATGGTATAACTCATCTTCTTTAACTCTCTTAAGGAATTTTCATTAAAGTATATCAGCCGACATCTTTTGTTGTAGTAAGTTGTCTTCCTTTTATTATATATTCTTGCTTTAAGTACATGAAATTTCATAATAACAATATTGTAAGTTTCAACACAAAAAAATATAAATTATTGCTTGATTACATATTGGTTTTAAGACAAGTATAAAATGTTTAAGGTTTTTGGATGAGATAGCTTTTAATGTAAAGATATGTTTTGATAAATCAATGAAATTGGCTAGAATAATGTACAAAGTGTATTTTTGTTCTAAATTTAAAGGAGGTTAATAAAAATTAAAAATTATATTTGATGTACAAGTAATGTGATTCATTGAAGGTGTGAAGGTAGAGCTTATAACACCTCTACATTTATAAAACAAATAATATGTTATTCTTTGCTTATAATTATTTAATTTATATTTTGGATATGGATGTAAATAGGTTTAATGACCTTTTTGATGGGGAGTATGAAAATGTCAATGAACAATGTCACTCAATATGTTTCACATGGATGTAGTGGTAGGAATAATGTAAGGCATATCTGATGAAAAATGTCATGAACAATGTTGCTCAATATGTTTCACATGGTTGCAGTGGTAGGAATAGTGTAAGTCATAGCGGTTATAGTAGTGGTGATGCTAATGATAGCAAATGCAAATGATGATGATGATGATGACAGTAACGACAGTAACGAAGACGATGATGATGATGAGGGTGATTCATTTTGGCGTAGAGAATTTGAACTTTGAAACTAGTATTGTGTACAGTAGGTGCACTTGCAATGTATTACAATTACTACATCTATAAGGAGCTCTATATGATTTCATACAATACAGGAATGCAGTGGTTGAATGAAATTTTAAATGGACATTAAGTATATTATGTAAATATGTTTAAGATGAATGCAATGACATTTCAGAATCTTTATTTTGAATTAGAAATACAATATGGACTGAAATCATCAAGGAGGATGAATGTTATAAAGAAAATTGGCATGTTTCTTTATATTTTAGAGTTGAGTGCTTCTAATAAGGAGGTCCATGAGAGATTTCAACAATATGGTGAAACCCTGAGTAGGTATTGCAATGAATTTTTGAAGGCTATGTTTTTGCTAGTAGTTGAAATTATAAAACTAGTTGATCTAAAATTTTCAACTATACCACGAGAAATCACTATGAACCCGAGATATATGCCACATTTTAAGAAAACATTGAATATTATCAGTGATTGAATATATTTGTTGTTCCATATTCATTATATAATTCATTTCGAAGTTAACTTACAATAACTAATTTAGATTATTTTTTTTAGAATTGTATAGTAACAATTAATGACACACATGTGCGTGCTTGTGTGTTATGGGAAAATCAGATACCTAATTTCATGCCATAAGATTTTTATGTGATGTTGTTCCATGATCACAAACATATAAAGGCAACATGACTTCTCATATGGATTGTGTTCGTGATGGAATTGCTTCAAGTTTGATGAAAGAATTGTAGAATTTTTAAATTTACAATTAGTTAATCTTAAATATGTATTAATTGTTCAATGTCATATTTGGAAGAAATTAATATTTTATTTGGTCATTTCATGTCCAACCACAATCTCAACTATAATTTTAATCAAACATTAATGACATGCTTTTGATGAAGAAACAATTTGAATCATAATTTTTAACAAACAGATAGTTCAAGTGTACCAACTACATAAAAAAATGATTTTTTATAAATAATTTTTTTCAAATTACGACCATAAAAATAACCACAATACCACACATAATCTGAAGTTTTTTTATTTTAATTTTAGTTTAATTTTAAAAAAATTGGGTGTGAAGAATGTTAATTTGAATTTGTTTTGTATCAGAGTTAATTTGTATTTAAAATTTCGATATATATACACAGTAGTACATTTGTGAAGAGAACCAAGTCAATCAGAAAAGAAACATCATTTCATCTCCAGTTACTCCTAGTGCTGTTTTCCCTGTCAAAGCATGTGGTCATCGCCAGGAGCAAATATTGATAACAACAACACGAGCAACAGTAAAGTCTCTGGCAATTCTCCTTCAAAATGCTTTTCCTCTACATGTTCTTCTCCTTCACCTCCCTCTCCTTCTCCTCCAATACCAAACCAATCAATGAACGGAGCCTCAATGGAAGAAGTTTGGGATGACATAAACCTAGCTTCTCTTCATGATCATTCAAATACTAACACAAGCAGCAACACCAACCACCATTCTTTTAATGGTATGGTCTTTCAAGATTTCTTGGCTAGACCTTCCAATAAAGACACATCAACAAGGGCTGCCTCTAAGGAACCCTCCTCTGGCGGGGGCAACAGTTTCTTGAAGAACTCTTTAGGGCCACCCCCAGCTACCATGCTGAGTTTGAATTCTGGGTCTGATCATTTTCATTATCTGGAAAGCAGTAATACTGTCCCTGTGAGGCCAAATCCACAAATGCATAGTCATGCCAATGGTGGCACAATAAGTTTTGATTCTTCTCTCGATTCCCCCTTCGATGCCTTGGGTTCTTCTTCAGTGTTCCTTTCCATTTGCAAAAAAAGGCCTCAAGAAAACGGTGATGTCTCTGGCGGCGATCGGAGGCACAAGCGCATGATCAAGAACAGAGAATCTGCAGCTCGGTCCCGGGCTAGAAAGCAGGAATCTGGCTCTCCTTTTGAAAATTTGTTTTTAGTGAAATTTAATGATTATAGAATGTTAATGTTTTATCTTTTACTAATTTTGCAGGCTTACACAGTTGAGTTGGAACGTGAAGCTGCTCATTTAGCACAGGAGAATGCCAAGCTTAGAAGGCAGCAAGAAAGGGTCAGTACTGTAGAAGAGGAGTGTTTGTTTCCTGATTTGGAATGTTGCTAATTTACACAAACCAAGAGATTACGTCATAGACTGTGAATTTCTTATGCATATTTGTGTTTGCAGTTCTTGGCAGCAGCTCCTGCTCAGCTACCAAAAAAAAACACCCTCTATAGAACCTCAACAGCTCCATTTTGAGAATATATTAATCCCACTTGCTCTTTTCACCCATCTTTCTGGCTTCCCAAATTTATCCTTAAAGGAGAGTGAGATGTTTCCAATGCAATATTGCAATGGCTTTTGCTGTTGTGTTAGATACATCTCAATCAAGCGGCTGTGGTGACAGGAGGACAAACAAAAGCTAGGAAAGTGGTAAGGACAAAATAAAGTTGCATGGATTGGAAGCCGCAGGACCAGTGGAGGGTTCTTATTTTTGTTTGCTTTAACTATTCCTCGACTCTCTTGTCTTCTTTCCCATTTTTGCTTTTATGCTTCTTCCCACTAAAGACGCTGTGATGTTGGGACAGATAAATGCCGAGGGAAATAGCATTTTCTAGTCTTTTTGCCTATAAATATGCATCTCTGTTTGGCTACCGTTATCACTGTCTCTTCTAACGTAATCTCTTCGCTCTTATTAGTATTTCTTCGAACCCCCTTTTCAGTGCTCGCTTTTCCTATCATAATTTATCGATTTCAACATCTTTTATGGATCTTTCACAGAGCTTTGTGTTTTCCATCTTTTTGTTTATCTGTCATTCCAAACAATCTTGCAATTTAGTGCTGTTTAATTGAAGAATCTGGCATTCAAATGTGAAGGAGGCAGTGGGTTGATTTCATTCAAATGAATAGGAATAGGATACTTCCATTGCTTTGCCCCTTGTTTTCCCAGAAAGAGAGAAACAGAAAGGAGTCTGCAACACCTCTGTTCCATCGTTCAAGCTTCAAACAACTATTGTTGACACAGTAAGGACCATTTCATTGCGGTGGCCATGTTGTAAGATGTGGGTCAGCATGAGACCAAAGCAAATTGACATCTAGCTTGAACATTCCACATAAAGCATCAGCAACTTTCTTGTGATGCTACAGCCTACAGCTAATATCAACTGAAAATTATAATTGAAAATGCCTTTATAAAGAAGTTTATGATTTTTTTTAAATTAGTACAAATAATTTAAAATAATAGGGGAACAACATCATTGAAAAAAAGATGGGCGAAGTAGTATAGTTTGTTTGTACATATCATGGTTAAAGAACATGATTTTTATAGTTCATTACTATTGAGAATAAAAAACAAATCATCATGACACCCTGAAATTTTAATTATGATATTATTGATATTATCAGAAAAATTTTAATAAAATAAATCCAACAACATAAAAGAAGATCATCAACAATGACATGGCTCATTTATTTTTTAAAACAAGTGTGATTTACTTGGATTACTATTGATGATTTTTTTTAATATTGTTGGATTTATCTTGTCAAGATTCATTCGATGTATTTTTGAGTTTTTATTTTTTTCTTTATTTTTTCTTGTCCATTTATTATATTTTTATTGAATTTATTTTGAATTGTGACAAGTTATAAAAATTATATTTTTTAACTAAACATGTACAAACTTTATTATTTTACCAAATAAGTTTTTATCGTAGTTTTTTTTTTGTTTTTTTTTTTATTTCAAGGCAATGATACTTTACTTTTCTTAAAAAAGAAAAAACATAGTGATGCTATATGAAGGGAGGTTAAAACAACATAATTTCAATGCCATAAACAACTTGGGACTCAATGATTTTGACTGTGAACATGATGAATCGTGTTTAGTAGTTCTTAGTTAACAGTCAACTCTAACCATGATTTTATTTGCCTTTCGACTTAAGTCATGTTGTTTATATGTATCATGAACCATTTGTTAAACCCGCATCTTACGATGTCTCGCCCGAATGAATTAGTTAACTGTGGATGGATTGATTTGGAAAATCCATAACTCGGAACCCTAATCGAGTTTTAAGTTGCATAAGAAAAATTGACCCGATAAAATCTAGCTATCATGTTTAGATCGTTAATAATTTAGTTGACATGATTAAATATGATCTAAGCTTGACTGAATTAAAATAAAAAAAATAACATTATTTTAATATAAAAAATTAACTTAAATTAACTTGATAAGTTACATATTAACTCGATAATTTAGTAATTCAGACTCTTAATGGGTCAATTTCTAAATCGAGTATGATAATTATAACTATCAACTATTACAATTTTTTTCTTTATCCATGACCCGACCCATGATTATGATTATAATTCTGATCATGCATTTTAAGTCGAGTTGTTTCTTGAATTTTTTTAATAATTTACAAGCTATGGTGAAGATTAGAATTAAACCATTATAACTAAGATTAGCATAAAAAAATGAATGTCAATTAATATTCTGTCAGCTCCGTCGTTTATGGGAATATGCTACCATGAATGGGAAACTGTTCACGAGTACAACTAGCTAGCGCACACGACAGGGAAAGAGGGTGCCTCCACGTGAGAAGCACGTGCAAATACATGCTAAGCATGTCACGTGGCTTTTTTGTCAGTTTGTTGTCGTGGCAGTTTCTGATTAGCCATTTGTTTGCCTTTTCTTTTGAGCAAAAATTAGCATATGCTGTCGTGGCAATTTCTGATTACCGAATTTTTTCCCTTTCGGTACAAAATTAGCCACTTGTGGCCGTGTGGGTCCTTGTTAAGAAAAGGAGGAGGCCTAATGAATAATCATGGGCTTTCGATTTGGACCATCTCTCCACTTGAGAGCCGTTGGCTCTCTTGGCACTCAAAAGCACGGTGGTCATATCAGGTTGGGGGACTGCCCCGAAAAAGAATCTGCTTCAGTGGGCTAGCTTACTGATCACGATCGTATTGAATAGATTATTTTTATTAAAATAATATTATTTTATTTTTTAATATTTTTTTAATATTTCCCGAACCAATTTTAATTAGATTAATTAAATTTTATCGAGGTAATATATTTTCTAACTTAACTTGAGTCTTGACCTGTTTTCTATAATTAATTTTCCAAATCAACCTACCAAGCTATCAATTCAACAACCACACTCAAGAGTTTGATTGCAAATTGCAGAACATGGGATCTAGCATCTAGGCCCTTTAAAAAATAATATCCAACAACCTTAATTTTTTTTAAAAATATGAATTTATTACTTAAGAAAGGATTATATTTGCTTCTGTTTTTTATCCTAAAATAAAAAAAGATACCCTTTGTTCACAATTAGATTAGATGGAAGTACTTATTACATAGATATGAAAATAGAGGAAACATGAAATATTCTTAAAAAATATGGAAGGTTTTCACTGCCTATCAAAAGGATTTTATCCAAGTCTCATGTATTATTTATTGTTAATATATATGATCTTGGGTTTTAGATCGAGTCAATTATTGAGAGTTGTTAATCAATGTCTAAGACCGTTTCTGTACTCAAAAGTTAAGTGATTTTTGGTATAACTTCGAAAATTACAAGTATTCAGAAGGATATTAATAATATCTTTAAAATTATAGTTTATTTTTTAAAAAACCCTATTTTCTCCCTCACACATATATATTATTAGAGAATAATATAAATTATATCCTGGGACCTCACCTAAAAATTTAAGCTTTTGGGTTGAATTAGTTCTTTGACATGGTATCAGAGTCTTGATAACCTAGTAGTCACGAGTTTAAATCTCACCATTCTTATATATTTGACAAAAAATTAAGCACAAGATAATATGGGTATGTACAAGTTTCAAGTCCAAAGGGTTTTCACTTGAGGAAATGTATTAGAGAATAATATAAATTATATCCTGAGATTTCATCTAAATATTTTAACTTATGGGTTGAATTGGTTTTAAACACACACACATATATATATATATATATATATATATATATATATATATATATAT
>Ga0307515_10018525_pt1 | contig 12588 bp, 11 predicted proteins | sample 17_EM_MG_FD_194513 | JGI IMG/M metagenome (GOLD analysis project Ga0307515, IMG submission 194513) | Populus trichocarpa ectomycorrhiza microbial communities from riparian zone in the Pacific Northwest, United States - 17_EM | ecosystem: Host-associated > Plants > Roots > Unclassified | place... | reverse complement strand
TTTCGCATTGGATAGAAGACTGATGCGTGCGCGTATTGGCGGGTGAATTGCCCTTGGTCAATCGCAGATCCGGCCTTTCGCCGCGTTGTACTCTTTCTCCAGACGCTCGACCATCGTGGCGACCGGTTCGATCGCCTTGATCGCACCGATGCCTTGTCCCGCGCCCCAGATCTCCTTCCAGGCCTTGGGACCGCTCGTTTCCTTTTCGAAGTCCATCTTGGATGGGTCTGCCTCGGGCAACATGTCCGGATCCATGCCGACCGCGCGGATCGAGCCCTTGAGATAATTGCCGTGGATGCCGCTGAAATAATTGGAATAGACGATGTCGGCAGCGGCGGAATCAACGATCATCTGCTTGTAGGCGTCAGTGGCACGCGCTTCTGTCGTGGCGATGAAGGGCGAGCCGATATAGGCCATGTCGGCACCCATCGCCTGCGCCGCCAGCACTGCGCCGCCAGTGGCGATGGCGCCGGAAAGGAGCAGTGGACCATCGAACCATTCGCGGATTTCCTGGACCAGAGCGAAGGGCGACAGCGTGCCTGCGTGGCCGCCCGCACCGGCCGCCACGGCGATCAGCCCGTCGGCGCCCTTGCGGATCGCCGAACTGGCGTGGCGGTTGTTGATCACGTCGTGCAGAACCGTACCGCCATAAGAGTGGATGGCGTCGTTGACCTCGGGCACCGCGCCGAGCGAGGAAATGACGATCGGAACCTTGTATTTGACGCACATCTCGAGATCGTGCTGCAGCCGCTTGTTGGAGCCATGGACGATCTGGTTGACAGCGAACGGCGCGGAAGGCCGGCCGGGATTGGCCGCGTCATGGGCGGCGAGCGCGCCGGTGATCTCGGACAGCCATTCGTCGAGCTGGCTTTCGGGGCGGGCATTCAATGCCGGAAACGATCCCACGACGCCCGCCTTGCACTGGGCGACGACCAGCGCTGGATGGGATATGATGAATAGCGGCGCCGCCACGACGGGGATGCGGAGGCCTTCGGAAAGGATGGGCGGCAGGGCCATTATGCGGCTCCGTTCGGGCGAGAGGATTGACCGAGATAAGCGAACTTCCCTGGATTGTTCAAGGTTGAATTTTCCGCCCCACCGGAAACTTGCCATTATTTGTGCCCAAGGCAGTGCAGGGCGGGCCGTCGAATGACGATGCGCTTGCCAATCCGGAAGCGAATGGGTTACCGGATTATCAACGCGCGGCGCGCGCGGGGAATCAAGGATCGACGTGAATTGAGCGGACTGGAACAGGCGATCAGAAATGCGCTGGAGCGCGCCGAAAGGTCCGACGCGGATATTCGTGCGCGCATCTACCAGTCAGCCCGCAATGCGCTTGATACCGGCCTGCGCAAGCAGGAGGTCGGCGACCCGCAGGTAATCGAGCGCCAGCGCCAGCGGCTCGAGATGACGATCCGAGACATCGAGGACGAGGAACTCGCGCGGCTGCGCTCGATCGCCCGTTTCGAAAAGGTGGCGCTCGAACGCGAGCCGGAAGAGGAATACGGGCAAGCCGAACTCACGCCGGAATTCCAATCCGACAGTACCGAGAGCGACGCGCCCATCATCGAGCACGAGGCCTCTCCCCCGTTCGAACAACGGACCGAGCGGGACGTGAGGATAGAGCCCGAGCATCCTGCCCGGCGGGAACCTCGCATGGAGCCCGAGGCCAGGATAGAGCAGAATGAACGCGCCACCGCTTCCCAGACGGCCGATGACGACGCGCTTTCCGATTTTTTCGCGACGCGCGAGCGCCAGGAGGATAAGCCCGCCCGCCAGGTTGAGGATACGGATTGGGATCAGGCGGCCGGTTCGCCGGTGCCGCGCGAGCGGCGCAGGGGCAGCAGAGCGGGCTCCGTTCTGGTTTCCCTGTTTGTCTATGCGTGTTTGATCGGCATTATCGGCGGCGGTGTCTGGTGGCTTTATGCGACCGGCATGATCGACGCCGCGATGAAGGGCAATACCGATTTCGACCTGGTGCCGAAGGAATTGCAATACGCCGCCTCGGATACCGCCCATAACGAGCCGCGGCTCGATACGCTACGCGGCTTTTCCGGCGAGTGGATGGAGATCTACAAGCCCGGAAGCAATAGCGATCTCGCGCGTCCGCGTTCGAAGGCCGTCATCGAAGAGGGCCGCGACAGCGACGGGGTGGCGACGATCATATCGTCCAACGCGCCGGACCAGGATGGCGACGTGCTGGTGGAGGTGCCGGCCTCGATCCTGCAGGAACTGGCCGGCAAGACCTCGACGCTCGCCATCACGGTGAAATCGAATACCGAGAAGCCCGCCCAGATCTATATCCAGTGTGAGTTCAAGACGCTCGGCGATTGCGGCCGGCATCGCTATACCGTGACCAACGAGCGCGCCGACGAACTGATCCAGGTCAAATTCGATGGAAAGCTTGGACCCAGCGAGCCGGGCCATATCGTGATCAATAGCGATCTTACCGGCGAAGGCAGCGCCATCCGCCTTTATGGAATCCGAGTACTGCCGGGCTCCTAGAGCATGTCGCAGCTATTGGGAGCCATTCTGCCGGAGCAGGTTTTCGCCAGGGCAGAGGCGATTGGCGAAGGGCATACCCAGATGTACGGCCGAGCCGATCGCCTCTGATCCTGGCGGAAAGATGCCCGGCCCTTCGGGTTGGCTGAAACGGGCCGCCTGATCGGCCGGCCGGCTTGGCCGTAGATCGTGGCTACGACGCGCGCCGGCCGGTCGAACATCCGACTCCGTTTGAGCCAACAGAATGGCTCCCAATAGCTGCGACACGCTCTAGTACCGATCGAGATTCACACTTCCATCGCATAGCCCGCGCCGCGCACGGTGCGGATCACGTCGGGCATGTTGGAGAGGTTGAGCGCCTTGCGCAGGCGGCCGACATGGACATCCACCGTGCGCTCGTCGACATAAATGTCGTGGCCCCAGACACCGTCGAGAAGCTGCGAGCGGGAGAATACGCGGCCCGGCGACGACATGAAGAATTCAAGCAGCTTGAACTCGGTCGGCCCAAGCCGGATCTCGCGCGAACGGCGATGGACGCGATAGGTCTCGCGATCGAGCTCGACATCGCCGCATTTGAGCAGCGAAGAGATCGCACTCGGCCGCACGCGGCGCAGCATGGCTTTTACGCGCGCCATAAGTTCCGGCGTCGAGAACGGCTTGACGACATAGTCGTCCGCGCCCGTGGAGAGGCCGCGAACACGCTCGCTCTCCTCGCCGCGTGCCGTCAGCATGATCACCGGCAGGCGCTCGGTCTGAGGGCGCATGCGCAGACGGCGGCAGAGTTCGATGCCGGAGACGCCCGGCAGCATCCAGTCGAGCACCAAGAGGTCCGGCACCCGTTCCTGCAGGCGTATGTCGGCTTCGTCACCACGCGGGATGACCTCGACCTCGTAGCCTTCGGCTTCCAGATTGTAGCTGAGCAGCGTGCCCAGTGCCTCCTCGTCTTCGACGACCATGATTCTCGGCTGCATGAGACTCCGTTCCCGGCGTTAGACCACCGGTTTCCGAGGGCGCCCTTCGGGCACCCGGGGTTCAAAGGGCGGGTTGCTGGACGACGGATGCCGTGTTGTCGTCCTTGGGCCGCTCGCCGGCCGGCTGCTCGCCGGTCGACATGTAATAGATCGTCTCGGCGATATTCGTCGCATGATCACCGATGCGCTCGATGTTCTTGGCGCAGAACAGCAGATGCGTGCAGGGCGTGATGTTGCGCGGATCTTCCATCATATAGGTCAGAAGCTCGCGGAACAACGACGTGTACATTGCATCGATCTCTTCGTCGCGGGCCCGGATCTGCTCGGCCTTCTCGGGCGAACGCGTCGAAAAGACGTCGAGCACGTCCTTGAGCTGTGAAAGAGCCAGTTCGGAGAGATGCTCGATACCACGGGCCAGCGGGCGCGGAATGCCCGATGTCTGCACCGCAATGACGCGCTTGGCGGTGGACTTGCCGAGGTCGCCGACGCGCTCGAGATCGGATACGATGCGGATCGACCCGATGATCTCACGGAGATCGGATGCGACAGGCTGGCGCTTGGCAATCATCAGGATCGCCTTGTCGCCGATTTCGCGCTCCGTCGCGTCGACGATCGTGTCCTCCGAAATCACCCGCTGGGCGAGCGCGGAATCGGCCGTGACGAGCGCATGGACCGCATCGGACACCATCTGTTCGACCATGCCGCCCATTTCGGCGATCCGGCGGGCGAGCGTTTTCAGTTCTTCGTCGAATACGGAATAGATATGGGACGATGTTGTTGTCATCGGGAATCCTCCTGCCGGACAGCCGGCGAAATGCGTATCAGCCGAACCGGCCCATGATGTAGTCCTGGGTGCGCTGGTCGTCCGGATTGGTGAACATCTTGTCTGTGTCGTTCTCTTCCACGAGGTAACCCAGGTGGAACATGGCTGTGCGTTGGGAAACGCGCGCGGCCTGCTGCATGGAGTGGGTGACGATGACGATCGTGAAGTTCTCGCGCAGTTCGTGGATCAGTTCCTCGACCTTGGCGGTGGCGATCGGATCGAGCGCGGAGCATGGTTCGTCCATCAAGATGACTTCGGGGCTGACCGCGACGGCGCGGGCGATGCAGAGGCGCTGCTGCTGGCCGCCCGACAGACCGGTGCCGGGCTCCAGGAGACGATCCTTGACCTCGTTCCAGAGACCCGCGCGTATCAGGCTCTTTTCGACGATTTCGTCGAGCTGCCCCTTGCTGGTGGCCAGGCCATGGATGCGCGGACCGTAGGACACATTCTCATATATCGACTTGGGGAACGGATTGGGTTTCTGGAACACCATGCCGACACGGGCACGCAACTCAACCACGTCGAGCGACTGGCGGTAGATATCGCCGCCGTCGAGCGTGATGTTGCCGGTGACGCGGCAGCCTTCGATCGTGTCGTTCATGCGGTTGAGCGTGCGCAGGAACGTGGACTTGCCGCAGCCCGACGGGCCGATAAGCGCGGTGACCGTGTTCTCGCGGATGTTGAGATTGACGTCAAACAGAGCACGCTTCTCGCTGTAATAAACGGAGACGTCCTTGCCGATCATCTTGTAGGTCTGGTCGGTGTTCATGGTTTTGCCAATCGTCTTTTCGACTTCGATATCTGTAAGCATATTCACGGGACGTACTCCTTACCAGCGGCGTTCGAAGCGCCGGCGCAACAGGATGGCGGCGAAGTTCATTATGATGAGGAAGATGAGCAGCACGATGATCGCGCCTGATGTGCGTTCGACAAAGGCGCGCTCGGCCTCGTTCGCCCACATGTAAATCTGCACCGGCAGAGCGGTCGCAGGTTCGAAGGGCGTGGTCGGATAATCTACGACGAAGGCGACCATGCCGATGAGCAGCAGCGGCGCGGTCTCACCGAGAGCGTTGGCAAGGCCGATGATGGTGCCGGTCAGAATGCCTGGCATGGCGAGCGGCAGCACGTGATGCGACACGGTCTGCATCTTGGAAGCACCAAGGCCCAGCGCGGCCGCACGGATCGACGGCGGAACCGCCTTCAGTGCCGCGCGGGTGGCGATGATGATGGTTGGCAGGGTCATCAGCGCCAGCACGAAACCGCCTACGATGGAGGCTGAGCGCGGCATGCCCATGAAGTTGATGAAGATCGACAGGCCGAGAAGACCGTAGACGATCGACGGCACCGCCGCGAGGTTGTTGATATTGACCTCGATCAGGTCGGTCCAGCGGTTCTTCGGTGCGAATTCCTCGAGATAGATCGAGGCACAGACGCCGATCGGCAGAGCCAGCGCCAGCACGATCAGCATCGTATAGATCGAGCCGAGGATGGCGACGCCTAGACCTGCAGCCTCGGGACGGCTGGATGCGCCCGATATGAAGAAGGCCGGATTGAAGTGCTCGCGCAGAACACCGGCCTCCGAAAGCTTGTTCATGATCTCAACCTGGGAATCGGAGACCTTGCGGTTGGCCTCGGCTGATGTCAGGTCTATCTGGCCCTTATACGCGGAGTCGATATTTGCGGAGGCCAGGAAGGTCACGGGCACGGTCTTGCCAATAATATCGGGGTTGGCCAGCACCATGTCGCGAAGTTGGGCCCGGACGCCATCGGAAACAAAGCCCTTGAGCCTTGCGATTGCCGGACGGTCCTTGGGATCGATTCCGACAACCTTGGCCACGGCATCACGCGCCAGATTCGGATAGTTGGCGGTGATCAGCACCTTCGGATCGGTGGCGCGCTTGTTCGTGGGGTCGATGATCTTCTCCGAGAATTCGACCGGGACGGTGATCTTGGTCTGGAAGAAGGCGGTGTAGCCCTTCGAGGTAATCGAGACGAGCAGCAGGACCAGGAAGGAAAGGCCGATGATGATCGCGGCGACGCCATAGGCACGGAAACGCTTCTCGGCGGCGCGGCGGCGCTTGATGCCGATATCGCGGAGGGGAGCGGCGGCCGAAGAAGCGGCCGGGTTGAATACAGCGTCGGTCATTCGTACTGCTCCCGGTATTTACGGACGATGTAGAGCGCGTAGACATTCATGATCAGCGTCAGCACGAAGAGTGTGATGCCGAGCGCGAAGGCCACAAGCGTCTGCGGGGAATTGAATTCAAGGTCGCCGGTCAACTGGTTGACGATCTTGACGGTGATGGTGGTCATCGGCTCGAAGGGCGAGAATTGCAGGTTCGCCGCGACACCGGCCGCCAGGACGACGATCATGGTTTCGCCGATGGCGCGCGAGCCGGTGAGAAGAAGAGCACCCATGATGCCCGGCAGGGCGGCAGGCAAAATGACCCGCTTCATGGTTTCGGACCGCGTCGCGCCGAGACCGAGCGAACCATCGCGCATGGCTCTCGGCACCGCAGTGATGATGTCGTCGGACAACGACGAGACGAAGGGGATGAGACGGATGCTCATGACGAAACCCGCCGTCAGCACGCTCTGCGCTTCTATGAAGTTGGTATAGTTGCCGCTCAGAGCGCCCCAGAGGCCCGCTGAGAAATCACGAAAGAACGGTCCGATCGTGACCAGAGCGAAGAAACCGTACACAATGGTCGGGATGCCGGCCAGGATTTCAAGCAGCGGTTTGACGACGGAGCGGATCTGGCGGGAGGCGTATTCAGCCATGTAGATCGCGGCGAACAGGCCGATCGGCACCGCGATCAGCATGGCGACAAGCGCGATGTACATCGTGCCGAGCAGCAGAGGGATGAGGCCGAACTGGCCGGAGGTGCTGCCGCTCGTGGAAAAGCGTGGGTCCCACACGGTGCCGAAGAAGAAGTTGACCGGCGAAACCTGGCCAAAGAAGCGCATGGTTTCGGTGATCAGCGAACCGACGATGCCGAATGTCGTGAGGATGGCGATGGTTGACGACAGGATCAACGCCCATAGCATGAACCGCTCGACATTGTTACGTGCGCGAAATGTCGGCGAGACACGCGTATAAGAGAAGTAAGCGCCGCCCAGTGCGATCAGGATCGACGCGACTGCTATGATCCAATGAGACGTTGTGGTCGCGCTCGTCAGGTGCTTGGCCGCATCGACCATGAAGGGCTGCGGGTCCTGGGCCAGTGGCAGGCCCTTTGAGCCAAGTACCGACTTGAGCTTGGTGATATCCCCGTCAACCACGGCACGCTCTTCGGTCGACAAGCGATCGAAGCCGGTCGCGATCGACCTGACCATTCCGTAGATGATGTCCTGCTCGTTCTGCGGCTTGACCAGGTGTTCCGCGGGCAATGATGCCCGGACCGAGCGTTCGACGAAGTTCGAGCCGACATTCGTGGCGACGATCAGAAAAAGCGTGGCCGGCAGGATCGCCCAGATGGCGGCGTGCGCGCCGAAATAGGACGGACGGGAGTGCAGCTTGCGCACATCTCCGTTGACCACGGCCACTGACCGGGAGCGCGTCAGATAGTACGCCACCAGGCTTATGACCACAATTATCAGGAAAACGGAGGCGCTACCCATCTCAATACCCTACTGGACGTTTTTGGGCATCATGCCCTTGAAAAAGCGAATATGAAAAACCGGCGGGCTTTCACCCGCCGGCGCTCTTGCGATTACATGTTCTTCCAGCTGGACACGGCAGCGCGGATGGCTTCGCGCTCGGCATCCGGAGCCGGGATGAGGCCGTATTCGGCGAGCGGGGAGTCAGGACCGATCATGGCGTCAGCGGTGAAGAATTCCACATATTCCTTGAGGCCCGGGACCGAATCCAGGTGCGCCTTCTTGACGTAGAAGTAGAGCGGACGGGAAACCGGATACTCGCCCTTGGCAACGGTTTCGACGCTCGGCAGAACGCCACCGACAGTGGCGACCTTCAGCTTGTCGGCATTGTTTTCATAGAAGGAGAGACCAAATACACCGACTGCCTTCTTGTCCGCATCGATGCGGGCGAGGGTTTCGGAATAGTCACCGTCGATGTCAACAGCCTTGCCGTCCTTGCGGACCGCCTTGCACTTGCCTTCGGCTTCCTTCTTCTCGATGCCAGCCTTTTCCATGGCTTCGAGCGCGCCGGTGGCCTTGCAGCCAGCGACGAGGAGCTTTTCTTCGAACACTTCGCGTGTGCCGTGCTTTTCGCCCGGGATGAAGGCCTGGATGTCGAGGTCGGCGAGCTTGGCGTTGACCTGCTTCCAGTTGGTGTTCGGGTTGGCGACGACCTTGCCGTCGACAACGATCTCGGCGGCGAGAGCCGTATAGATGTCGGCCGGCTCGAAAGCGAAATCCGGAGCGGACTTGTCGAGAGCGAAGACGATGCCGTCATAGCCGATCTTGACTTCGGTGACGTCGGTCACGCCGTTGGCCTTGCAGGTTTCGAGCTCCGAATCCTTGATCGGGCGCGACGAATTCGCGATGTCGATGGTCTCGGGGCCAGCGCCCTTGCAGAATTCCTTGAGGCCCGCGCCGGAACCGCCGGACTCAACGACCGGAGCCTTGAAATCCGAATAGGTTTCGGCGAACTGCTCGGCGACGATCTTGGCATAAGGAAGCACGGTCGAGGAACCGGCAATGTGAATCTGGTCGGCTGCGAAGGAAACGCCTGCGAAAGCGGCGGAAGCGACGAGCGCTGCCATGGTGATCTTTACGAGTTGCATTGATTTTCTCCCGTTCGGGCTGGATTGGCGGCGCCGGCAGCGGCGCCCTGGCCTGGTTCTGTGCGGCCCGGTTCTCATTAGACCCTGCACACTCATGCTTTTATGTCATTTAGACAAAAGATTTGTGACAGGTCATGTCATTGATTTTAATATTTAAAATATAGTGGATCGGCTCTAGGCCAGACTTTCATGTCAAAAACGGACCGTAAACGCGCTGCCCTGCCCAACTTCCGAGCGGATAATCAGCCGGGCGCGGTGGCGTGTAAGAATATGCTTAACAATGGCAAGCCCCAGGCCCGTCCCTTTCTTTGACCGGCTGCTCTCGACATTGACGCGATAGAAGCGCTCGGTGAGCCGCGGCACGTGCTCGTCGGGAATACCCGGACCATAGTCGCGCACGCTGACTTCCACCGGCTGATCCGGTTCCGCGACGATGGCCACATCGACCTTCTTGCCATCCTGGCCATACTTGCAGGCGTTCTCGATCAAGTTCTCGAAAACCTGGGTAAGTTCGTCCCGATCGCCGGTAACCACAACAGGCGTCGCCGGAAGCGTCTTGACAATCTCGACGCCCACATCCCTGGCGAGTGGCGCCAGCGCATCGCAAACCGAGCCGATCAGCGGCACAAGATCGACTGAGTCATGCGGCGCCAGCCGGGCCTTCAGCTCCAGGCGGGACAGTGACATGAGGTCGTCGACCAGCCGGCTCATCCGCATGACCTGTTCCTGCATGATGCCGAGGAATTTCTCATGCGCTTTCTGATCATTGCGCGCAGGACCCATCAGAGTTTCGATGAAACCGCGGAGCGAGGCGAGCGGCGTACGAAGCTCGTGCGAGGCGTTGGCAATGAAATCCGACCGCATGCGGTCGATGCGGCGCGTTTCCGAAATGTCGCGGAAGATGAGGACATAAAAGTCCGCCTCTCCCTGCGCCTTGATAAGCCGGACCAGATAGACGCTCTCCGAGGGCAGCATGGCGGAGTATTCGATCGTTCCCGTGTTGCCGGATTCAAGGGAGTCGCGGATCATATCGAGGACGGCGGGCAGGCGTATACGCGCGGAAACATGCTGGCCGTCGCGGATCTCGCCGAAGGCATGCGCGGCCGAGGAATTATGGAACAGCACATACCCGCCCCGGTCGAGCAGGAAGACGGGGCTGTCGAAGCCGGCAAAGGCAGCCCTGACTTCGGATAGTGGATCCCTGTCGATCTCGACCGCCACATCCTTCGGCGCGAGAGGCGCGATCGCGGGGTCACGGGTGAAAAATGCCGGCAGGATCGCAACGAGGATCGCAACCATCGCCGCCCAGCCATTGCGGGTTGCACCATAGGCGATGAGCATGCCGATCGCGCCGCAGAGGATGTAAGCCTTGCGCCGCATCAACCAGCTCACGATGGTCCAGACTACCTGCATTTACGAGTCATCCTACGCGATTAGCAGTCTCTAGCTATCCACCTGATGTGACAGGTCTTCCATGGACCGCTTGAATTCACAAGATAAATATGGGCAAGTCTAAGCCAGTGAAATCATCTGCGGTTCGGGGAGTGCATCATGGCGGAAGAGGTTGAGACCAAGCCGGTGGAGATCGAGATCGGCGGGGAAAGGCGCCTGTTCGACATCGAAAATCCCGATCTGCCCAGTTGGATCGACGACAAGGCCCTGAAGTCCGGCGGTTATCCATACGACAAGAAGCTCGATGACGATGACTATGAGAAAGAGCTCGAGAAACTTCAGGTCGAACTCGTCAAACTGCAGATCTGGCAGCAGAAGACCGGCGCCCGAGTGATGAGCATTTTCGAAGGCCGCGACGCCGCCGGCAAGGGCGGGTCGATCAATGCCGTCAAGATGAACATGAATCCCCGTTCGGCGCGCATCGTGGCCTTGACCAAGCCGACCGAAACCGAACGCGGGCAATGGTATTTCCAGCGCTATGTCTCGACATTCCCGACTTCGGGCGAGTTCGTGCTGTTCGACCGCTCCTGGTTCAATAGAGCGGGCGTCGAGCCGGTCATGGGTTTCTGCACGCCGGAGCAGTACGAAGCGTTCCTCAAGGTCGTGCCGCGCTTCGAGAAAATGATCGTCCAGGACGGAATATTCTTTTTCAAGTTCTATCTCGATATCGGCCGCGAGATGCAGCTCAAGCGGTTTCACGATCGCAGGCACGATCCGTTGAAAATCTGGAAGCTGTCGCCGATGGATATCGCGGCGCTCAACAAGTGGGACGACTACACGCAAAAGCGTAATCGCATGTTGAAGGAAACGGACACCGAAGAAGCGCCCTGGACCGTGATCCGCAACAACGACAAGCGGCGCGGGCGGCTGGAACTCATCAGGCATATCCTGAATGCCATAGATTATGACGGCAAAGACAAGGACGTCATCGGCAAGGTCGATGGCAAGATCGCCTGCCGGAGCGAGAAGTTCCTCAAGTGAAAGCGGCACGCCGTTAAACCCAGGAAACTCCGACCGTGCGTATCATGTGCCTGAACGGCTGGGGCGGCAAACTGCATGATCAGTTGATCGAGTATGTCCGCCAAGCCTCTCCCGACGTCCTATGCCTGCAGGAAGTGGTTCACACTCCGCTCTCGGACAAGGACTGGCTGACCTACCGGGATGGTGATCACGTGCTGCCGCAACGGGCGAACTTCTACCGCGATGTCGCGGAGGCGCTGCCCAACCACACGGCGACCTTCTGTCCTGCCGCCCAAGGCGTCCTCTGGCACGGCGACGAAACAGTACAATCGCAATGGGGACTGGCGACATTCGTCCGGACGTCATTTCCTGTGATCGGGCAGATCCAGGCGTTCATCCATGGGGGCTTCTCACCCGATGGCTACGGCGACCATCCCCGCTCGCGAAACGCGCATGCCATCCGGCTTTTCGATTTCGAACGAAACTGGCCCATATCCATCGTCCATACCCATGGATTGCGTGATCTCAACGGCAAGATGGATACGCCGGAGCGCTTGGCGCAGGCGCGCAGGCTTGCGGAATTGGCAACGGAAATCTCGAAGCCTGGAGATCGTCTCGTCGTCTGTGGCGACTTCAACGTCGAGCCGGACAGCGAGACTTTTCGCTTGTTGCGCGAGATCGGCCTGACCGATCTGGTCACGTCGCGCGGATTTGCCGGCACGCGCACCTCTCACTATACAAAGCCCGGCCGCTTTGCCGACTATATGCTGGTGAACGATGCGGTCGCGGTTATCGACTTCGACGTGGTGCCAGAGCCGGAAGTTTCGGATCACTGCCCGCTCGTGCTGGAAATCTGATTGTTGCTTGCTGTGCATTCTGCAGATACTAGGCAAGTCGGTTAGTTTTGGACGTCGCCGACGGAGATAAGCCGCTGAAGTGGTTCTTTCCACCAACTCATAGTCGTTTCAGGAGAGCACCAAAAGCCTTCGAATAGGCTCTCGATTCGTTCCTTCGGAACACGGTGATCTTCTTCGAAGATCAGTGTGAAGAAGCAATCGAAAAGAACACAAATATGCAGGCTTCCATCAACCGCCGATATTGCGTTGGGAGAGTAAGGCTCTGGCGCTTTCGC
>Ga0307515_10018524_pt1 | contig 12588 bp, 6 predicted proteins | sample 17_EM_MG_FD_194513 | JGI IMG/M metagenome (GOLD analysis project Ga0307515, IMG submission 194513) | Populus trichocarpa ectomycorrhiza microbial communities from riparian zone in the Pacific Northwest, United States - 17_EM | ecosystem: Host-associated > Plants > Roots > Unclassified | place... | reverse complement strand
TTTAATTTTCCTAGAAATAAACATAGAAAAGTTCTGGAATGTCGTGTTTGTTTCTAAGAATTCATTTTCCTGTAAATCATTTTCTTTACTTTTCTATGTTTTGTAAACATAAAGAAAGTTGGTAAAAAAAACTGAATTCTGGTCAAAGAAAAAAGTAATGTTTTATGGCAGGAAAGTGTTTTACTTTTCTTATTCTAAGAAAAACATTTTCCTTTGTTGATAAAAAAACATAACGACTATGTTCAGAATACAAATTCCTAACTCTCTCTCTCTCAAATCTCTTACAGAACAATTGAAGCATCTTTATCAGCTCCTCTCTCTCTCAAATCTCTTACAGAACAATTGAAGTATCTTTATCAGCTTTTTTTCCATGTGATTTTTTTTCCTCAAATGTCTTATTTATCTTATGCCTTGTTTGTTTCTATAAATTTATTTTTCTAGAAACTATTTTTTTTACTTTTCTATGTTCGGTAAACATAAAGAAAGTTGGTCAAGGAAATTGAATTCCGGTCAAAGAAAAAAGTAATGCTTTATGGCAGAAAGTGTTTTTATTATCTTATTATAAGGAAAACACTTTTTTTGGTTGATAAAAAAAACATAAGGACTATGTTCATAATACAAATCCTTAACTTTCTCTTTTTTTCTCCCAAATCTTTTACATAACAATTAAAGCATCTCTGTCAGCTCTTTTTCTAGGTGACTTTAATTCTCTCAGAAAAGGAAAGAGGTAACATCTCAAGGATTTGTAAGATTTCCAAAAATATCCTTCCAATTTCTTCTGGCCAGTTTCTTCTTGCAACTCATCATTCATCTGGCATCATACTCCGCGTTAATAGTTTCAGGAATACCCAGCAAGAATCATTCTGATCCTATCTCTGTTCATCCGAAGAAAGGAAGGAATAAACTCTCATTTAGACCTGGGAAAGAACGGGCTAAGGATACCCAAAGTCAAAGAGTTTAAACTTCAAGTGTGGAGGCAGTTATGCTGAGGTTGTTATCGATCTTTTTCAACATGTTATATCAATGAAATGAAAGTTTTGCTCCAAGTTTTCTTCCTGTTTGTGAAAGGTGGTTTCCTGCAGGTATGATCTGTTGTTCCAAGGCAACTAATTTTCCTTGCCATTGACTGTTCCTTCTAAAGTTTCAGAAAAATAGATTCTGTCTTGTAATTTCAAGAAAGTTGTTGCATGTGCTATTTCTCCAACCCTAGTGGAAGCTCATGAAACACTGCCATGTTACAAGAGATGACACAGACGGCAACAAGTTTCAACGGGATGATGCTAGCAAACAGGCTGTTTATTTTTACATGCAGCAGAGCAGAACTGGTGCTTCATGCTACTAACATATCTATTAGGAGACCTGACAAACATATAGAAACAAAGGAGAAAGCAGCCATAACAGGCAGTTCCTGGTCAAGGTATGGATCATCCTCTGCATTTGTCAGCATCAATTCCTACATCTGGGCCAGGGTCTTCTTCTACAGGTTCTTCCTTGGCGGGGTGTATGAATTCACGGCCTGCCTCCTCCTTGTTGTACCCTTCAGTTTCTAGCTCGTACGTCCCTTGTAGACCGCCCTCCATGGCTCCTCTCTAGCCATAATGATCACGAACGTCAAGAATCATAAATAGTAGTATTAGTTTCCAAGTGGACAATGAAGAGGTGATTATTCACAAGCATGCAAATTTAAACCAGCAGAGATAAACGTAAAAGCTGGGTGGAGAAAGGGTTACGTTCAGCTAGGAATTCCTGAGCTTCAAGGCTCTCACCACCTCTCCTTCTTTGCCTTGGCATCAAGTTGTGATCTTACCTGCTGTGTGGACTCCATTTCCCTCGAAAATATCTTTCTTTATTAACCAGTAATACTAGAATAAAAGTGGTGTTCTGATACAACAATTTAAACCGTGACACGTGGGTTTGACCTATCAAACCCAACAATGTTTGGCTTCTATTTTTTTTTATTAAACTTTTTATTTAAATTTTAATTAATACTCCTTTATTTTTTATTTATTTTTTCACTTTTTATTTAAAATTTAATTAGTACCCTCTCTTATGTTTTTTTAAATTGTTTAGTTCACTTTTTCAAAAATAGTAATTATTTTTTTAATTTTATAACACTTCAAAGAAAGAGATTGTTGTATTTTGTCTTTAATTTTTTTTCTTTTGATATTTCATATAAATAAATTTTATTGGTATAATGCTTTTATAAAATTAAAAATCGTTTGTCCTTAACAACTAAAATGAACCTCTAAAAAAATAAAATATATGAAATAAAAAGAATAATTATGTTAAATATTTGCATGAGTATTTGTTTTTTATTTTCGAGTTTAATTTTTAATTAGTGTTAATTTTTTTTTATTGGCTAATGTATTTTTTTATTATTAAATATAAATAAAAAATATTATTTTTCTATTAAAAAATATTATAATACTTGAAAATACATTAATAATACCAGTATATTAAAAAAATTAACTTGAAAAACTAACCGTAGTGAAGTACGGCTACCAGCTTTGTATTAATTAATTAGTTTTACTAATCTACAGCTTCTAAGTTATTTGCAAGTCCCTGACACTCGTCATCTCAATTTTTCTTGAAAAAGATATAGCCTTGAGTGGGCCATATTTATTTCCCTCATCAAGAGGCCTTACTGCACCGAGCAGCACTAGCCACCCAGTGCTTCCTCATCCTGGTACAGTACCATATTTCTCTTCCTTTCTCTCTTCTGATTTTGCCTCTTTTATGGAACATATTGAGAGGAAAAGAGAGAACAAGTTTAAAGGACCTTTCTTGATCAATGAGTTAATCTAAAAGCAAGAAACGAAGTGGTGGATGAGTTTACTAAAGTTTTGTTGTGTTTGACTTCAGAGATGAGTACAGGGATGTCTTCTCTACTGCATGGAAACCCAAACTGCAGCATCTTACGAAATAATGGAGCTACCTCCTTTGTGGGGTTCTCAGCTCTTCCATTCATGCAATTGCGAGCTGGAGCTTTCATGAAAGGTCTGTTAGCAGGTCCTTTTTTTCTTATTATTTTGAATTTTGTCTTGTTTCTGTACTACTCATATGTGATGAAAGCTATTTAGATGATATAATTCGTTTCAAAATTCTTTGAATCTAAAAGTGGTTGTTTTTCTTAGTCTTTTTTGGACTCATTTACTTTGAATTGCTTCAAATGTATTCTCAAGGAGTAACTGTAGTTGGCGTTTCCTTATCTGATGGAAGATTGATTGGTCTTAGTGAGATTAGCTCTAGAAGTTCTCTTTTGGGTATAAAAGTAGATAAAATCTAGGCATGTTTTTGCACTATTGAAGAATGCCCTGAGATTTGAGCCGATTTTTGAAACTGCAATTAATAATCTAAATTGTTCCCAATCTATGAGGGTAGCTATGAATACTTGTTGAGTATCTTTAGGTTGTTGATCCCTACGGAAATGCCCTTTTATCCCTTTCCTTTTGCAGCTGATTGGATACTATGATTGCCTCATTTCCTCCCAAGATTTTCTTTTGGTCCTTAATGAGGCATGTGATTCTTTATTATAATTTAGCAATTAAAATGTGTAGCCCAGCCAAGATGCACCGACATCAACTTCTGCTATGGATTCAGCATGTGTACACTGTTTCTTGATTTCATGTGTTTCATTCACAATGATGCTAGTTAACCTATAGTTCTAACTGCAAATTAATTACATGAAATTAGAATTTTTTGTCCCAATTTTAAATTCTGTCCTGAATTCAGCATGCACAAAATGTTTCTTGCTTCATGTGTTGTTTGTGTTGACACTGATATTAGTTTACCTTGAGCTTAAGTTCCAATAAATTATATGCAATTACCAATTCCCAACGCAACTTCATGATTTGAGTATTAGTTATTCTTGGATCCCTGTTCTGACAATATTTATCAAGCAGACTTGATGAGTACTGTTGCAAGGACACTTCTTGTTTTCAAGGCCTGTAGTGTTACTCTTACTTATGATATTATCAACTATTCAGGAAGATTAATTCCACAAAGCTTGTATAGAAAGGAAAAATTCTGTTTTCCAAGAAAAGGACTTGGCAGCATGATGTCAAAGAAAGTGACCTTTACTACCCGTAGTAGCAGTGAAGATGGTTCCTCCGATCAAGGCAAGGCATGTACGAGCAGCTATTCATGATGAATTTGAGTGTTATGATTATTCCTTTTTTCTTTAACTTAAAAAAATAAAGGATTTCCTTGTGTGTGTAAAAGTGGCTGGCTGCTAAATGTCAGTGCCTCTTAAATGAATGTCAGTCATTTTGGTGTTCTAATTTTGTTGACTTGGATGTTGTATTCATATCTTTCTTGTACTTGTTCCTAGAACAGACTCCTTTTGGGTACAACAGGAAGGATGTCTTGTTGATTGGACTTGGAGTCACACTTCTCGGCATTGGCTTGGAAAGTGGATTGGAGGTATCGTGGCATTCTCATCCTTAAAATCATTCCAACCTTTTCCATTTCCATTCTTTTCTGTTTCCTCTTTACTTACACACCAATTTGCACTGCCTCACTGATCGATGGAGTAAACTGCTATGTAATGCATTAGCAGTTTTTATTGTGCTGCAATGTTTCGCTTGTTACATTAAGATGTTTTCTGGAATTTGTTTTTCTTAATCATGGATAGATATCATGCATTGAGATAGTTCGCTGTATACTTGCATTATCTGATGGTCCTTTTATGATGGATTCTGCAGTATGCTGGTGTTGATCCTTTACAAGCAGGGAATGTTGTTCAATTGGTATTAGTTTTGGGTCTAACAGTTGGATGGATTTCAACATACATCTTTAGGGTTTCAAACAAGGAAATGACATATGCCCAACAACTTCGTGATTATGAAAACAAAGTCATGGAGGTATTGTTTTTTGTAGAGTTTTCTTCTCAAATCTGCAGAAGTTAAGTATTTATTTGCCAAAAGTCATGCATGATGCATATATGACATTCTTTTATTTACTGCGACAGTGATTCCTTTTTGATCGATTTTGTATGCTTGTTCTTAGATGCATATCTTGTAGTATCTCGTAAATGGTTGAAAAAACAAAATAAAACTACATATTTCTTTTCTTTCTTTCTTTTTTCTGAGTCCTGAATTGCTCTTATTAACAAATTAGTACTTAAATATTCCATACAATTCTCATATATTTTCATAAAGAATGTGAAGGGTAGCCATTCATTTCATTTAGTGGAAAAGGAGTTTTGGTAAAAGCTGAAAATTTGATGTTTGATATGCTGCAAAAGTTTTCTTGCATCTACTCTTTTATTTGCATCTTCGTTTATCTGTCAACATGTATAGTCAGTCACTTCACACCTTTTTGTGTAGAACCGGACTCTAGATTCTTTTAGTACATGGAAAAAGTTTGGGAAAATACCCAATAACCACTTTGAATTCCTCTTTTGTTTGCTCCTGACATGGAATCGGGCCTCAATCTGGTTTTGCAGAAGCGGTTAGAGGGCTTGTCAGAAGCAGAGTTAGAAGCGTTGCTTGAACAGGTTGAAGAAGAGAAGAGACGCCAAGCAAGTGGTGAGAAGATCAACTAAAGCTCCATTACCCTCTACTAAACCCTTTGTCCACAAAGTTGCTGTAAAATAATCAAGTATGGTCTCTACATTCATAGGTTATATCCATTTTTAAAAGTCTGAGGTTTACCTCAGTTGTATCAACCGATATGTCACAATGTGATGTTCCAACTGCAAAATCTTACAGTGGTGATCTTCATTGTCCAAAGTTACTGTTGGGTCATTCCTTTTATATTCATAAAAAATGTGGCATATTGAATGAAAACTAGCTAGTTGCAGTTCACCTCTTGCCTCCTCCAAGGGCTGAAATGTGCAAGGATCACAAAAGCTTGACAAGGGCTCTTAGTAAGTGGATTGAGATCCTGGTAAAAAAAAATTTCTTCATATAACTGTCATCCCTTTTGAATGGAAAAACTTTAAAGTTTGAATGGATTCAGATTGAGCGATTCTCGGACAACCCCAATGCTAAGAATCCTTTTTAACATTAACATGGTGATATCTCTAAACGTGTTATGTTCTAGCCTGGACATTTGTTTCCGGCAACTGTTGCTAGTCCTAGACTTGAAAATGTTCAAAAATTGTTGATGATAAAATGCGCCATGCCCTTCCCTTTCACATTTTCAAAACATTTCTTCATAAATTACTCTTTGATTTATTGCAAGGCCATTGGAAATGGACTAAGCAAGTTAATCCTCCAATGCTTCTTTGCCCTTCCATTCTTACAGTAAAAAATGTTTTTGAATCATTTGCTTCCATCACCAAAGTGACTTTGCCTGCAAACTAAATTTAGTACGATAATCTCAATGTGATTTGTATATATATTCTCATTATACAATTAATATATAATCTTGTCTTAATTACAATACATTGTATGTCCTAAAATATAAGACCATCATATATAGATAGCATGATATTAGGGATATCAAATCACTATTGTCTGTTACCCCACCCTTCCCCAATTTGAGCTTGAGATGCGAGAGAGCTCAAATTGGCAAAGCAAATGGAGCAGAAGAGAGCCTTTTGGTGAAAATATTGGTGAGAATATCAGCCACATGATCACTACTGGAAACAAACTTGACTCTGATATCTCTTCGACGCAACTCGATCATGAACAAAATGCAAATCAACCTTTAAATGCTTAGTCCTAGTATGATTAATAGGATTGACTACGAGATAGGTGGTGGAAATATTATCAGGGTAGACGAGGTGCAATAGATAAGTCACTAAGCAAAGAATGAAACCAAGATGATTCGGCAACATCAGCGGCAAGGGGATGAAACTCAGATTTTATACTACTTCATGAAACTTGGGATGACCACACAGCAAGTAAGATCAGAACTTGATGCCAAGGCAAAGGAAGGAGAGGTGGTAAGAGCCTTGAAGCTCAGGAATTCCTAGCTGAACGTAACCCTTTCTCCACCCAGCTTTTATGTTTATGCTCTGCTGAAAGTAAAATTAAACAGCCTGTTTGCTAGCATCATCCCGTTAATAGCATCATCCTGTTTGTTGCTGTCTGTGTCATCTCTTGTAACATGGCAGTGTTTCATGACCTTCCACTTGGGTTTGAGAAATAGGACATGCAACAACTTTCTTGAAATTACAAGACAGAATCTACTTTTCTGAAACTTCAGAAGGAACAGTCAATGACAAGGAAAATTAGTTGCCTTGGAACAACAGATCATACCTGCAGGAAACACGTACCACCTTTCACAAACAGGAAGAAAACTTGGAGCAAAACTTTCATTTCATTGATATAACATGTTGAACATGTACGAGTAAGATCGATAACAACCTCAGCATAACTGCCTCCACACTTGAAGTTTAAACTCTTTGGGTATCCTTGGCCCTTTCTTCCCAGGTCTAAATGAGAGTTTAAAAGATGTAATAGCATGTCACATTTGGGATCCTTCCTTTCTTCAGATGAACAGAGATAGGATCAGAATGATTCTTGCTGGGTATTCCTGAAACTATTAACGCGGAGTATGATGTAGATGTATGGGAAGTTGCCAGAAGAAATTGGAAGAATATTTATGGAATCTTACAAATGTTCTTGTTTCTTGCACAAAAAGGGTAAGAATCTAATCCGGGTCTTAATGAGTAACTTTGGCAGATGTTGACTCGTTACCTCTTTCCTTTTCTGACAGAATTCTCTCATCTTCCAGAGAACCGTTCTTTTTCATCCAAAACTATCCATTCCATCTCTAGAGCTCTTCTAAGTTTTATCTGTTCAGTCTGTCCACAAATACTCCCTGAAATAAAATTGCATAATGATTGAATGATAAGTAAGCCAATTCTGAACCGGTACGCAGCTTGCCTTGATACTGGAGAAAACACGGGCAATCTAAAATGCAGAACGTAGGCAAAGGCCCAGTACAATTTCTTAGCTGAGCTTTGTCATTACCTATTGATGAAAGACATGTTGGAGAGAGAGCCCTTTCTTTGCAAGATCCTCACCCCCATTTTTGGAGTAATTGCATGTCGAACGTGTCTACTTCCATTCTTTGCCTCTGCCATCTTCCATCACGGCAAAAAGTTCATTGTGAGCTTAAGCTTCAGAGCAATAACCATCCCCAGTCAAAGTACTTCTTTTATTCTACCCAACTGCTCATTCCAGAATATCAAAATCTTTTACCCACGCAAAAGTCATATAACTATTTACCACCAGCATGTTTACCTGTAGGAGTAGAAAGCAATCGTGTCTCCATGGATCAACACCCCTACAATCATTAAGCTGACCTTCGGAAATAGAAACCCATCAGTTTGAAGGTAATATCAGATTGCAAGGGGATAACAAAAGATGACAGCAAACAACATGAGCAAATAATTATTCACGAAAAACTCATTTTTCTTGGTAGAACTGCCGCATGGGTTGATTACGCTTTTGATAAGTTTTAACTCGTAGCTTTCCGAAGATCACCATCAGGCCTCGAAAAAGAATAATGCCATAGTAATTGATTGCGTATGCAAGGCAGATCTCAAAAGAAAAACAAGAGAAAATAAACATGAGGCCATTTTACTTTTTCCCTAAGGAGAAACATCTGCTAACGTTCAAGACAGATTAAAAATTAGAAAAAAATATGTAAATTGTGATATTCTTTAAGGGTAAATTTTTTGGTCTGGTGTTCCAAGTGATAATACAATGGATCCAGACAAGAGTTCACGGCTATCTTCTTTACAGGGTAAGAACAGAGTTTTGTCTATACTTACAAGTGAATATGTATGATGAAATATAACACTAATATACATTATAATCAGTACCTAGAAAGCAGCAGTAGTAATTTCATTCACCATGATGATGCCTAATTGCAGGATGATGATAGGAAGGTCTCCATACATCCTCCTCAAGCACACAAATGTTTAGCTCCAGCTTTTTTAAGTTGATACTCCTCAAGTGTTCTTTCCAGGAAGCGGTCTGGAGTGAGTCTATTCAATAACATATTGTCATAAAACATCATGGCTTCAGTTAATCTCCCAACCTTGCAATATCCACGGATCAGAATCGTATAAGCTATCACATCAGGCAATAAATGTTTGTCTAGCGCACAACGAAAAGCACAAGACGCTTCCTTCATTAGACCTCTTTTACATAGACCATCAATGAGAATGCTGTAACTGACAATATTTGGAGCAATATTGTTTTCAAGCATCTCATTATACAGCTTTAAGCCACTTTCCATCATACTTTGAGATTTGAAATAACCATGAATCAAACAACTATATGTCACCAAATTGGGTTCGGGACCCTCTTCCAGCATTTTGGAAAACATCAACATGGCATCATCCATTCTACCTTCTCTACAAAATGCATCAATCAGTATGGTAAAAGTAATGGCATTGGGTCTGAGCTGTTCACTTGTCATCTTCGCAAAAAGCTGAACTGCATCATCTAACCTTTTGAAATTGCAGTAACAGCAAATCATTGTGTTGAAAGTAAAAACATCAGGTTTTGGCCCTCTCTCAACAACATGGACAAAGAGTCCAAGTGCAGCCTCCAAATGGCCTTCCCTAGAATGCATATTAATGAGAACATTATAAATTGCAATATCAGGGGCCACAGCATTCTTGCACATGAAATCAAAAATACATAATCCTGCAGATGATTTTTTCAGCTTACAAAGTCCATCAATCAGAGTGCAATATGTAATAACATCTGGTTTGAAATCCTTCTTGAGCATTTGGAAGAATAACATCAGTGCCTCATCAACTCTACCAAATTGAGCAGCGCCTTTAATAAGGATGGTGTAGGTCACTGTGTCTGCTTTTATATTTAACATTCCCATTAGATAGTACACCTTCATAGCACCAACTATGCATTTCAATCTACAGAAGCTGTCTAGCAAGGTGTTCAAAGTAAAAACATTGGGACTTAAACCCCTATTCACAGCTTGAAAGAAGAATCTTAGTGCATCACCCACCAACCCTTGTTTGCATAGACCATTTATCAGAACACTGTAAACAATGGTATCAGGTTCACACCTCTTCTTTATCATATCCTCATATAAATAAAACCCATCCCTTAGATTTCCTGATTTGCAAAATCCAGCAATGAGAGCGCTGTAAGTTAAAATAGATGGCTCAAAACCAAGTTTCAGAATCTGAACAAACAGTCCACAAGCCTCTAAGATCCTACCATTCTGACAGAACCCCTTTATAAGAATGCTGCAGCTGACCACATTAGGTGAAATCCCTTCATTCAACATTCTCTTATATATCTGAATTACCCTCCCTAAATCCCCAATTTTCACATATGCATCCATGGCTGAGCTGAAACCAACAACATCCAACTTGATACCCTTATCTAATGCTACCAACAAGAGCCTTTGTCCATCTTCCAGCCTCCCTGCCTTAAACAGGCCATCAATAAGAATGCTGTAGACAATTAAGTCAGGTGTCACACCATTCCCTGCCATAACATCAAAAAGCACAAATGCTTTATCCAAATTTCCCTCTTTGCAATATGCATCAATCAATGTGCTAAATGTGACAACATTTGGTTTTGGGCCAATCCTCACTACCATATTAAAATAATCATCTGCAACTCCTATATCATTTTGCATCCAAATACCTTTTAAAATCTTATTGCAAGTAATGATATCCAGACCAAAACCTCCTTGAACCAAAGCTTTATGGAATCTCAAACCCATTTCAACCTCACCCTTGTTCATAAACCTATTCATTACAAATTCATAAACACTAAAAGGCTGTTCTCTCATAGCTGAACACAGCTCACCATACTTATCCACAATTACATCAACACAATGTGAATCAACCAAAGAACCCAACAACAAGTACACCACATTTGGTGAAACAAAAATACCCTTTACACAAACATGCATGAATATATCAACAGATTTATCAAACATCCCTTTTCGACAGTAACTCTCGATCAAAAACCCATAAACAACACTATGGTTTGTCGAATCCAAATCACAAAAACCATCCCGAAAGGCATCCAAAGTGTCATAATCATTTCCAAATTGCATTATAAACTTATCGAAAACACAAGCAGCACGACTAAATAATTGGTTTTGAAGCAAGACATGGAGGAGGGCACAGAATGATGGTGCAGAGAGTGGTGAAATGAAAAAGTTCTCAGCCCACTCAAAGAATCTAATAGCCGAAAAGGGCTTAGGCTGAAGGGATATAATAACGTCTGGTACATGGTAGAGTTGTAATTTAGAGAGAAGAATAGGGTTTAAGGGTTTAGGGTTTTGTTGGTTGTGAAAGGCTTTAACAATTTGGTGTATAAGGCTCCAGTTCTTGTTCTTAGAAGAAGAAGAGCTAGAGAAAAAGTAATAATAAGAGCAATGATTGTGACTTTTAGTAATAGACGAGAAAATAGCAGAAGGGCTTTTGATATTAACTAGTATCTTTGAGATTATTAAGGATGAATTACAAAGGAACATAGTTTTGAGTACCATTTAATCTCCCTTTGCCAGCTGACATACCCCTAGTTTGGCCTGTGAAACAACTGAGGGGAGACCCTTATCTAGATTTCATAGTTTGGTCATCATGAAACCTATGAAGTCACACATTTTTTTTCTCTGCAAAAAACACAAACAAGGCAGTCATATATCCAGAAAGCAACCTAGAAACAACGAAGATTGGAATTTGAACACTGTCTCTTTGAAAGTTTACAACTTTGATACATTAGTGAAGCAATTACACACTAAAATGAACTGTAATCAGCTCAAATTTTACAATTTAGCAATCAAGAAAGTCCAATTAGCAGATAAAATAGAGCTAACACAAAAAGAAAGAAAGAAGCTTGTTTTCCATTACTTATTACCAAGTTAATAATGCTTGCCAAAAAAGGTGGAAAAAAACGAATTTCTCATTCAAAACAAAGAGCTCTCCAGCATGATTAAATTTCACCTCCCAATTGATGCGTATTTCCACCCTTGACTATAGTCTATATGAAGAAATTTTGTTCTCTGGTAATCTAGCACAACAATTTTTGGATGCCAAAAAGTTCATATCCAGCCTAAATACACTACTGAACTCCTGTTTTTCACTTGACTCGACTATACCAGTCCTATATAGAGAAAGTAATTATGTAATCAAGTTGTATAAAGCATTACATGTAAACTATAAATACTAAAAAAGCTTATTGCAGATATGTAAAGTGTGAAAATGACTCGTCATAAATTTAAAATGAGAAAATCTAAGAATCAAAGGGGTACCTGCCTTAGACAAAGCAACATGCAGGCTGGCAGTTCAGTATTTGATATAGAGGCTGAACTAGGATTGTATAGAATTTGCATGTTCACAGTAGAAGGTTATTTAACTATAATAAGCATACCATTAATTAATGGACCCAACTCTTCCCCAAGTTTGAGCTTGGTCTAAATCACTGTCAAACTAATGCTATAGCCACTTCCAAGTTGCCACCTATATGGAGAGACTAATTATGTAATCAAAATCAATGTTCAATTACTCGTTCAATGCTGATATCTTATGTTCAAAATGGTCATTTTCTATTATTTTTTATGTTGGTTGTATATAACTCTACCCCTCATGAGGTAAACAATTGCTTTCATGAATTCCAGGTCAGATATTACCTG
>Ga0307515_10018523_pt1 | contig 12588 bp, 6 predicted proteins | sample 17_EM_MG_FD_194513 | JGI IMG/M metagenome (GOLD analysis project Ga0307515, IMG submission 194513) | Populus trichocarpa ectomycorrhiza microbial communities from riparian zone in the Pacific Northwest, United States - 17_EM | ecosystem: Host-associated > Plants > Roots > Unclassified | place... | reverse complement strand
GTTGATTATTGTGTTTGTATTGAATTAAATTGCATTATTTGTCTATAAACAATCTTTTTTAAAAAAAATATTGAGACGACGACACATTGAATCAACTCGGGTCAACCTAAGTTAACCCGCTAAACCTGCAATCTGAATCATGAACTTTGTTGAATTTAATAACTTTGTTTTTTATAAAAAAAAAATGTTTTTATTTAATTATATGGTAAAAAAATAGACATTCACAAAACCGAGTACCAACTCAATACTAGAATGTTTTTTTTTATATCATAATAATTCCATAAAAAATAAATCGTAAAATTTAATTCTTAATAATTATGTTTTTTCTATAATAATTTTTTATTTAATAATTTGATAAAAAAACCTAAAAAAAAAAAAACACCAACTTAATAGCTGTACATTTTTCTAAGATCACTATCAACCTATAGAAAATGAATTGAAGTAAATCATAAAGCATTTTTTTTTTTAAGAATCAGTTTTTATTTAACAACATGATAAATTATTTTTTTATTTAATATCATGATAAAAAAAATAAACAATTATAAAGTTGAGCATCAATCTATTGTCAGAATATTTTTCTTATATTATAATAACACTGTTTAAAAAAAACCAAAATAAATAACAAAATTCAATTTTTAATAATCTCAATATTTAAAAAAAAAGACAAAAATATGTTCCAATGAACTATAAAGTGTGCAGAGGGGAATAGTATTTCCCCTCCTCTTTTTTTTTTTTTTTATAATAATAATAATTAACAGGTAACAGTAACAACAATTCCATGGTTAATTAGCGCATGAACATCTAAAGCCTCAAGGTGGGATTGTAATATTTTTTTATCGTTCATATATAGGTTACATCACATCATATTATATCACTTCTATTTTCATTCACATGAAAGTTTGAACTTACTTTACGAACAGTGTCTTGAACAAATATTAAGATATGGGCCAACTTTTAAAAATTAAGAGACAAAATGGTAGGTTGATAAAATAAGCAAATAAAACCACATTTATTAAATGTAGCCAGCAAATTATCTCAATGTTTTCCGGTTTGACTAGTATCCATTCCAACGTTTTTTTTTTTTGGCTTGGCCGCAAGAGCTACCAAAAACTGTGACAAGTAACCATGGCAAAAGCCATCGCACGGAATACTGACTAAAGCTCACTATCGCTAGCTCCCCCTCCACTTGATGTTTTCCCATTCACTTCGACAAGCTCAGTGTCAAATATTAGTGTCGCTCCACCTGAAATTTTCATACAACCACCACATATTACTGTATGCCGATCACGATTCCAAGTAACGAAACAGGAAAGTTAAATCAATGGGGGTGTGTGTATCATGATAGTTTTATCAAATAGAACCAAACAAAAGATTCTCAGCAATATCATAAATTATACTAGTCTTGAAAAGTCAGCTAAACACCAACTTGGCAAAGATACCTCAGCATCTCACTAATGAAAGCAGTATGAAGGGTTTCAATAAGAGAGTGGGAAATAATATATTACCTGGAATGGTAGGAGGGGATCCCTGCTCCCCATAACCAAGTTTTGCAGGTATTTTCAATTTTCGCTTCTCACCTACACACGCTCCCAGCAGTCCTTGGTCCCATCCTGCAGTGGATGGATTTTATGTTAGACTAAATAATTTCCATGCAAACCACATATTTATATGAAGAAACCAAAACATTGATTAAAGCAATGGTTGTTAATGTAGCTCAGACCTTTGATAACTTGACCACTGCCAAGCTCAAATCCAATAGGATCACCCCTTTCAAAGCTGGAGTCGAAAACTGTTCCATCGGTGAGTTTTCCCTGTGCAGAAAAAAACCTATGATATCAGCAAAAGAATTGATAGGTGGAATTAAGAAACCGAACTCAAAGAAATCGAAAAGAAAAAATAAACAGAACTAACAATCATCTATCCTATGCATTTAGGCTTGTTCAATCATTTTGGGGGACCATAAGTCACAGGCGCCATTAGACTTCTTTTTCCATGCCAGTGTTTCTCCAAAGTGGCGCCCATCATCCTCTAAGATGGGGCTATGCTTGTCTACATGTCCAATTAACAGGTGCCTATCCTATGCACTTTAGGGTCCTTCCTTGTGTTGTATACTTTAGAGTTGGATGACATACAGATGAAATGAAGTACAAATACTTGGAAAAATCTACATTTTAAAAGGGCATACCAAGCACATACTTTGCAACCCTTAGGAGATACATAATGAGACCTAAGCTCCAAAAATACGTAAACAGCCATAGACAAAGCCAATTATATATCATCGATAGAAGACACGACAAAAGTATACGACTAGTCACCAAATCTAAAATTTCTAAAATTAGCAATCCCTTCACAAATGCCAACATAGTCTAATATCAATTAACACAACGTATAACGAAAGAAAAAACTAGGGTTTCTCAAGTCCTAAGGTTACAATCCTCAATTGTAGAAAAAACTTTGTTGTAATATTTTCTGAAATTCAATCATTCTTAAAAATGCTTTGAAAATAACACGCAAACTGTTTATACAGTGGTTAAACCGACCTAGTCTATAAAACAAAACTAAACCGAAAATAACTAGAAAAAAAAGACATCCAAAAATAACAAGAAAAAAAAATAATTCCAAAACAACATTTTTTGAACCTAAACTGGACTTAAAACGACCTTAACTGATCACATGCAACTATCCCTCTACATAATAAGTCTCGTAGTACATGCTAGAAAAATTTCAGTCCGGGCTGACGATCGGTTTAAAAATTATGTTCAAATTACTAATCTACACTCTGCAAGATGTATATCACCAAATCCTCCCGAAAAAATGCAAAGCTAAACGAAGCTAGAACGAATTCCAATTCAACAAATATCACAACACAACGTGGACAATATACTTATTGTTAATATTTTACAACTTCATTGCCGCACTCAATAATGCAAGGTCTAATGAATAAATAGGTTAAATATCAAACAAAAACTGCGATCCGACTTACTCGATAGTGTACTTTGATGCTATCTCCCTTGTGAGCCTGAACTTCACAAGTTTCGGGCTTGTACTGAAATAATATATATAAAAAAAGAAATTCAAAATATAAGAAAATATGACAAGAAAAAAACTCAAATAATACACTTGAAATGCTATATTAGTGGGACCTCTGTAAGCCTCAAGGTTTTTCTTCTTATATTTAAAACCCTAGAAGAAAAATCAGTGGAAGCAACAGAATTAGTCAGAGACGGATGATTGGTTACCTTCACGCCGATCTGCAATTCCTTGACATCGCCGGACTTCTTAGCGGAAACTGCGAGAGAAGAGAGACGAGAGTGAGAATTTATAGATCAAAAGGAAGAAAGCTGCCAATGATTGGATCTAAATAAATCTCACAGATAATTACCCAGCGCTGATACTGATAGCAAAAGGAATATCGCGGTCGCCTTGGATGCGCAGTTGAAGCCCATCTTTGCAAATTGCGGTCTCTCTCTCTGTGTAGTGTGTCTTCTGTTTGACACCCAGTAAGAGACGGAGACTCGTTATATAACATGGAAGAGGTGCGCGAACCATATTTATCAGACCCGGACCCAGCCTGGTATGACACGGGCCTAGGCCTGGACCTGGGCCTAGATTGTGGGTTTTTTAATCGACATATGGGTTGGAAGTCAACTTGGATCCATTATAAATTCACGTTGATTTAGATACAATCAAAAAAAAAACTGAAATGATATCTTTTTATTTAAAAAAAATCTCCGGCCCTTTTCTAATATTTAAGAATAGAAAACACGAGAAACAAAAATATTGGTTGAAAAGTTGGAGATTGGAATATAAAATAAATGTACATGGAGAGTGAATTGTTGTAATCTTAAAATAAATTACAGACATGTTTTCTTTGAGCTTGTTTAGTAAAAATTGTAATAGTTGTTTTTTAAAATATTTTTTATTTAAAAATATATTAACATAATTTTTTTTATTTTTTTAAATTTATTTTTAATTTTACTATATCAAAAAAATCTAAAATCACTTCTAAAATTTTTACACGCACGCACGCACTTACTTTCAAACCGTAAAAACAAAATACAAAATACAAAATACAAAAAACAAACGGAGCCTTTGTCTCATCATCTTAATATCTTGTTAACCAAAAACTACTTTAAAAAGAAAAAAAAAACCCTAACATTTATTCAAATATAATTGAAACTAAAAATTTAGTTATTAAACAAGTATCATTAATTTTAAATTTTAAAAAATATTGCACATATAAATTACGAAAGAAAACATGTTTAACTATCCTATATATATATCAAAACTACCAGTAACAAAGTCAGGGTATTATACCAGTTTACAAAATTAATGGAGAAGCATCACAACGTTTCTGCTTGGAGTCATCACTTGAGATTTTTTATTTAACATTTACACCCAATTGCACAACCTACTATCAAGGCATCTATGGGGCAAGGTATATAGATAAACTTATATTTGAACCATTTGGCTAACTTTCCAAATAGACACTTTGTGCATTTACATGCCGATGCTGAAGAAGATGTCAGCTGCTACAGGACTAGAGAATTGGCATAACGTGAACTGCCCTACCAAGTCCAGTTACAACTTCAATCCAAATACATCAATGCATGCACAAAATGGGAGATGGGGAGGAATTTTAGCGGATATGCAATGCCAGTTTTGTTCAATCCGAAACCATCAATCCAATTGTACTGATACAACAAAGAGAAAACAAAGGATGTGTGCTGAATGTGTTAAACAAATTCTATAATCTAGTTAGTTTTGAAGCAAGAACTTGAGTTTCACTTACAATGCCTTCCATTACTGAAGCAAAAGAAGTTCATGTCCATAATATATGATTTTCCACATGACACTAAGCCAGCTCTGACATGTACACTTGATGTTTCACACTATTCCAAGACATTATGAATGTTAAGCCACTTTATTGTCATGGTTTCTAAGTGGTCAGACAGTCTACATTCATCATGGGAAAGATAGTATTATCCCATTTCTGAAAGGCAGAAGCCACAGCAACCTCTTCTCCTGCATTGGCTGCAGCACTATCACCACGCACATCCAGTAACTTTGAGCAAGATGCTCGGAATACAGTATCCAGTCTGCTTCAAGCAATCATATTGTAAGCATGGATGACTGCAGCTCATAATTCCATCTTCAAGCACACAACTGCCTCCGATTTAATGAGGAATTCACATCCAACAAAGTTGCGAACACAGGCAATTGAATAAAATCCTAAAAGCGAGCACTGAGTCTACTGCCGACTTACAAAATGCAATCCATTTAACAAACTCTTATAATTCTTCTCACCCATGAATCCATCCTTCTTCCTCCACTCCTCTAATAACTCAAAAGCCTTATCAACCATTCCCTCCCTACACAACCCTTCCAACACCGTCCTATAAGTCAACAGATCAGGCGACATTGAATCCCCCAACATGTCAAACACAACCCCAATTGCTTCCTCGAACCTCCGCTCCATCCCAAGACTACAGATCAAAATCATATAAGTACTCCCGCTGGGCACCAACCCCTTGCCCTTCATTTCCTTGTAAAACCCTAAACCCTGCCCACTTCTCCCCTTTCCACACAGTCCCTTTACTAAATAACTATAGCTATAAGCATTAGCCTCACAACCATACAACCCCATTTCGCGAAAAACCCTCACAGCCTCATCTACTTCCAAACACTTAGCATAAGCTTTGATGATCATATTTAGAACAAAAGTATCCGGTATCACTCCTGACGCCTTCATTTGCTTCGTCAACGATTTCACCGCATGCAAATACACATAACAAACATTCAACTTATTGAATCTCCTAAGCAATGAATTAAACAACAACGTGTAGGTATCCAATGTGGGCTTACAATCCTCCGATTTCAACATTTTCTTATAGATATCAAAGGCGCGATTAAACAACAACTTACGGCCACAGCAGAAGCGAATCATCGAATTATAGAGAGGAACACTAATCTCGCAAGCACCAGCAATCACCTCTTCGATTAGAGTCTCTGCCTGGCGGTATCGCCTGCCGCTGATCAGGATTTTGATCACGGTCAGGTAGGTGATGTGATTGTGCTTGTAATTACGTTGCTGCGCCGTCCAACGGAAGATGTCGAGAGCGAGATCCGGGTCGGACTGGGCCCGGATGGCTGTATCGACATCGGTTGGGGTGAAACCCGGCTTGAGGTTTTGGGTCCATGTTTCGAATTGGGTTTCGAGTGGGGTTCGAGTTGGAGTTTTGAGAAATGGGATTTCGGGCGTTTGGGATTGGGGGTTTTCGGAGAATGGGCGGTGCCGGTGATAGAGTGAAGGGTCGGTGATTTGAAGAGTGGATGGAGGTGAGAGTGGAGAGAAGACAAGTCTGGGTTTCTTGAGAGTGGAGTAGAGGAGGCGATTTAAGCTCACAGGAGGCATTTTCCAACGAGAGTGAGACGGGGAGAGAAGGGAGAGAAGGGAGAAGTAGAAAAAAACAAACAAACCTGCCTCTATGTGGAGCGAAAGTTGCCGGGTTAGTGTTTGCTCGGCGTCGCAGCAGCTTATACTGCTGCGGCTAAAAAAAATTTGTTTCGAGAAAATAATTTTAGTTCGGATTTTAAAAAATATATATTTAATTAAAATTATTTCAAAATGAATTTTCACATATAAAATAAATAAAAATAATATTTTAACTTCTATAAATTTAATATTTAAATGTAATTATATGTAAGGTTTAATATAAAAATTATAAGTTACTTTATTAATTAAATATTTTTTTCTCTGACAAAAAACAGTAACTAGTATGAAAACAAATGATTTTTTTAATGTGGTAAGAGACTATATTATTTACACAAATTACATGTGGAAACTGCGGTTTTTTTTAAAAAAAACAGCACTGGTCATTTTATGTCAACACTATTTCCTCGAGCCTTTCCATCACATATATTAACTTACACATCCAAATAATATTTATATCGAAATAATATAATTTTAAAAAAATCTGTGTTTATTTTATATCTTTTTGTGATATTTTTTAAATATAAAATTAGATATCCAAAAAATATTCCAAAAATAACATTCACACAACTACATTAATTGTATAAATGGACTAAATTAAATAGTTGGATTAAAATTTTTGAAAGATGAATAACCTTTATCAAAACAATTAACAATTTAGCTTACCCTGGACAGATTTGAAGCCTATATATGTATATGGGCTTACTCTAAAATTACTACTAGCTGAGGCCAGAACTAGAACACCCCACCCAGCCCAGGAATGCTCCCATTGAAAAGCGTCAGGGAGTTCAATGTAGTAGGTGATTAAAATCCAAGCGTCAGTTCGCTTTACACTACTGTAGACCGGACGGAGGTAATGCTCCTCGGCTTCTACGCTGCTACAATCGCATTCTGTTTGTCTCAGGTTTTACCCAACACCTTTTCTTTCTCTTTTTCTGTTGAAAGGTTGCATGCTCTCCCCCTTGCTTGTCTTGCAAAGTTGTGGGCGGTGATTATTTTTTGATCTTTTTTCTTTTATTGTAAAAAATGGGATTTTTTTTTTTAATGTGGGTTTCTTTTAATTTTCTATTTTTTTGCTTCCCCATGTTGTATTTTCTCGAATCTTGAACATGGATGCAACTATTGCTTGACCCTTCTTGGTTATGGTAGTTTTCTTGCTTACATTATGAAATATTGCATCCTTGCCGGTGACTCACTTTTATCATTATTTTTCGTTCTTTTTCGTTTAGATTCATGTTACGGTCTAAGCTTTTGTTGCTCCTTTTCCTGATTTATTAATAATTTCTTCTAACTTGGGATTCTGAAAGAATATTCAACCTCGTGAATGCTTGTTAGGCAAGTTAGTTCTATTAATGACTGCTTAATGGCTTAATTTTTGCAGTCTTATCTGACTGAACTGCATGTATTTGATTATTCGAATGGCATTGGCTGCTTGGCTTACGTTTAGATGATTAATAGTGATATATGCTTGCGACTGCTGCCATTTCTTTGTGAATACTGTGTTCCTTGGTCATTAATCAAATGCTTAATGCTCCATTTCTTTTTCCCTTTTTTTTTTCTCTGCAATTTAAGAGTTTTTTATGTGGTAAACGATCGTTTCTTATTTGTCATTCGTTGTGGTTATATTGCTTATGGTAGTTATAAATTAATTATATCATAAATGGTTTGCCCTTTTTGATTAAGAATAAAGATGGTAGTCGTTCACTGTTTGGAGCCATTAACTGCACCTTTATGCCTTGTTATAGGAGGAGTGGATGTGGAGATGGTGAGCATACGAAGACGCAAACTTATAGGACGTCCGACTGGTATACTCAACCGTAACCTCTACATACTTCCAAAAGGGAATTTATCTTTTAAGTTGAATGAAAAATGGTGGTTTTGTGCTAGTGAAGCAAATATCTATTGGTTTCGTGTATTAGATTTTGTTTATTTGTTTATGTTGATTGCTTGACGAAGATATCAAATAATTTATTTGATATGATAGAATTGTTCCTCCCACCATTATTATCATCATGATTTCTAAATTTTCACCACTAATTAAGTACTCGATTAAATATAACAGGGTTTGTAGGAAGAGGTTCATCTTCAGCTATGCATCCTAGTATTCCTGATGCCCAAGTTCCTAAATATCCTGAGCGCGGTGGCAAACTTGCTAACATGCGTCACATACCCTTAGTTACTCTCAACCAACCTGTTGAGGTAAGTTGGATGTCTTAGAGTTTCCTTCTCATGAATATACTATTTTGTGATAGTTACTTCTTCTGCACTATCTTTGTGAGCTTAATGATATTATCAGGTGGGATGCATTACTTTTATAGATTTTACTTCAAGAACATTCCTTTGCTGTCTTAGAAAATGAATGCCTTAGCATATGATTGGTAAACCCCAATAATATTAAATTCATCTGTCGAGTTACTGCTTCCTTGTGGATTGTATAACTCCAGGGAGAAATGAACAGAAAGAAATGGAATCCTTAAAATTGATGTTATCTGTAGATGCTGAAATCGCTTAGGAGTGAAAATGCACTTGAATGTTATGCCCTGATCATAACCTTTCTTGAAACAAGAATTCTGTAAAGCACAAGATTATCACATCTGGTATATTTATTTCATTTCAAAAACTTACCCTCTTAATTTGTGATATATTGTAAGGCACTGGAAAAACCAACCATCTTAAACGGGCATGCTTTTATGGATGATGCATTAAACTGTTCTTCTACTATTTAAAAAACTGAAAATTGGGTTGTCTTATAGAATTCTATGAGCTGGTAAATTGCTGTTGGGGCATATCTTATATGGCAAAACTGTTGTGTAGAATTACTATTTTCTCAACCTTATTTCGATTATAAAAATATCATACTCGATAATTCTACTTTGATAGGTCACTACTGACAGTTACTATTATTATTCAAAATAAAATAAAAAAGTATGATTTGGAGGTAAAGTGAACAGGTAGGTAAATGTGGCTATCTAATTTTCTAGATAATGCTAGAAAGAACTCCCTTTTCATCAAAAAGTTGTGTTTCCTGCTTGCAAGAGGTGGTCTGGTGGGTTTTGTTTGTGTTATGTACTATAGGATCTTGCATACCTGCATGTTGTGCAGATTGATACAGGTATCTTTGTGTTGTTTTCGTTATGCATATATAGGAATGACATGTGGTCGTATATATGTGGAGAGTGTCCATCCCAAATCCTAACTTCACATAAAATTTTGTTAGAGGAACTACCTTGCACTATATATTCGACACATTTATAGATGAAACCAAAAGAGATCCAAATTTACAATTATCCAACCTTCAACAAAGTGAAAAATAGCTCACTAAAGATCCTTACAATTTCTTGGACTCAGTTTATACAAGCTTCAATTTTACTTAATAGTCTAGCTTGAAATATAGATCATTCCCCACTTTTGACACGACTTGATGAATAAATTTGGTCGCTTCCACCAACAAAAGCCACAATTCTACCTTACACCTTAGTTTTAACCCTATGCTATTATAAACATTACCCATAGTAATCTCAAAATCGATTGTTAATCTTTGTTGAATATTATACTATAGACAATTAAACATTAATTATTTAATTAAAATCTAAAATCCAATATTAAGATGCAATATACATTTATAAATACATATACTTTAAGGTAGAGTAAAAGATGAACAAAGAATTGTTATTGCACCTAGAAAGAAATGAATATTTGAGCTTAGTTCTAGGATGGATTTTATCAACACTTAATGAATTTTTTTACCAAACATTTTTTTAAAAAACCAACTATAATTATGTGCAATAAAATTAAACACTAAATTTTAACATGTAGAAACTGTTTCTAAGTATTTAGCAAAATTATAATCTTTGTGATGATTATTTAAAAATAAACAAATTTGATAATTCCAAACAAAATTGGGGGAAAATTATAGCATAAGATATAGGGAAAATTGTCAAACCCTTGAACAAATTATTATGATGCCACTAGTCCTAAACATAATTAGGAATATAGTTACTAAACCTAGATGTTAACTCAAAACATGTGAAATGCATGTGCGTGCAGTATCAACCATATTACCCCATGGGACACTGGACAAGCACTGATTTGAACAATTTTGGTAAAATTTAATTATTGATACGATATGGAAGGGTTTTTGTGGTCGAAATAAATATAATTAACATTTCCAGTAAATAAATTTATTTGAATATATAATTCATAAAAAAGAGAAATATCAGTACGCTGGTTTTGACATCAATGCAAACACGGTCAATTCCATCATGTTTTGGCCGAATATGATTAGAATTTTGTTTTTTTCAAAAAAAATAATAATTCAATAGTATCAAGAGAAAATCATTTATACAATAGACAATGTTATAGTTAAATAAATACCACTACCTGAATATCTTGATTTGTAATCAAGAATGGGAAAAGTTATGTTGAAACCTTAAATCTAAAAGGACAAGTACACAGAAGAACTCACAATCCTGCTTCAGTATTGCTACTGTGCAAAGAAGACACATAGATTAGCTAAGTATGAAGTTTTGCTTGTGTCGGCAGTTTGAATTTTGGAATTGTGATGCAGGTGAAGGAAGGAAAGGACACTTTAACAAATCCACCAGCAAAGAAACAGAAAGTACATGTCCAAATTGATCCAGAGAACCCCATGGAAGTGCATGCGTACCTAATGCAGCTGAAGGAAGATAACAAATTGGAACCTGGACCAATGCAAAGGAGTGAAAAAATGTCAGTGAAGGAGTTGATGGAGAAGTGTTATCCCCACATTTTTAGAGTGTTTCCTCAAGATCCGAAGGTGATTCTTGAATTTCCTAACAAATCAGAGCAAAATGAATTCTTATATTGTCAGTATTGGCTTTTCCTCTTTGAGGTGAGGGACATAGTTTCAATAGACAAAAGCGTCGCACCCGAACATGTGGAGTCATTAGTAAAGGTGATAAAAAATTTGGAGAAGCAAGGTTTTGACTGTAGATTCTTAAGGTCAGAATTGGTAGTGGTAGGGTACAAGATGAAAAAACAGTTAGAAATTACGTTGGCAGAGAAAAGTGTGATCTCAACAAGGACAACAAGTCTGGAGAGAGAATTGCAAGCTGCAGCAAGAAGGAAGGACAGGGAAGCAGAATTGGATAAGAGAGGAAATCAGATAGAAGGAATGACCCCAGAGATTGAAACATCGTCGAAGCCAGAACTGGATCAAGATAACAGGCTGGGAGAGTTGAATAAGCTTCCTTCTACTGCTTTAGAGCAAGAGTTTGTTCAAGTAATTCTAGAACGCCACAAGAAGATGCTGGAATGCAAGGAAGAAGAAGAGAGAAGACTTGATCGAGTTCTGGAGAAAATTAACCAACTTCTCCAAGACAAAGCTTTTCCATAGTAGTGAATCCTTCTAATGGTGTAGCATTTTGCATGCCCTTTTTCCTTTGGGGGTAATAGCTAACCATTTGTAGAGTTGCTTGCTTTTCCTGAAAATGGTTCATGTCACATGTGTATCAGATTTGGCGCCTTAAATCTTTACTCCTGCCAACCAATGAGTAAACGAATTGTGTATTTGATAGTTGGCAAAAAGAATTCTCAACAGGCAATAGTTCTAGTGAGATGGCAGATAATTAAAGCTAAAGCATCTCTGTAGTACTTGTGCATGTTCTTCATGCAGAAACATAAGTGAATGCTTTCGACAAACAAATGTTCAATATGTGAGTGTTGCCCCGCTTGCGAAATGAATGTCTGCTTGTTTCTTCGAAAGGAGGAATAGCAGTCTTGCTGGCAGAATCACAGGATAAAATGGGGTCCTGCTTGTTTCTTCGAAAGGAGGAATAGCAGTCTTGCTGGGAGAATCACGGGATACGGGATAAAATAGGTGGTAAGGATTGTTTTTTAAAATGATTTTTATTTGAAAATATATTAAAATAATATATTTTTTATTTTATAAAAATTATTTTTAACATTAGCATATAAAAATATAACAGTAAAAAAAAATTAATTTAAAATAAATATATTTTTGACAAATATATTTTTAAAATCAGCACATCATAATAATATAAAAATATAAAAATATTATTAGCTTGCAAAAAAAAATATTATTTTTGACTAAATTG
>Ga0307515_10018522_pt1 | contig 12588 bp, 14 predicted proteins | sample 17_EM_MG_FD_194513 | JGI IMG/M metagenome (GOLD analysis project Ga0307515, IMG submission 194513) | Populus trichocarpa ectomycorrhiza microbial communities from riparian zone in the Pacific Northwest, United States - 17_EM | ecosystem: Host-associated > Plants > Roots > Unclassified | place... | reverse complement strand
GCTAAGTGCAACGCAGACGCGCTGATCGGCCTTTTAAATCCAAAACAGGTACCACCATCATGCGTCATGGCTAGTGGTCCTCAAAGGAGGTTCACGACCGTACACGATCGGGCTGCACTCCGCGTTCACCCTGACGGCACCAGGGTCACTGCTAGGGAATCAAGATACGCGACCGAAGACGTTCGAGGCAACCGGACCGCCGTCGACGCCGGGGGAGTTGGGAATGTGAAGAAGCGCAAACGGGCTGCCTTATCTGACGACGGGTCAGAACCTCTGGAAGAATTTGACATCGAGGCAGACGATTATCAGCCGTCGGAGAGCCAGCCTACCTCTACCGATTCTTGCGCAGGAGAGGTTGAGGATGAGTCTGAGGGAGGGGGTAGAAAGTCCAAGCGCCAAAAGAAGGACCCACGGACGATAAAACGGACTCAGTTCTATCAGGACTTCGATTTCGTTCTTGGTGGAAAACATGGGGTTGAAACTACTCCGGCCTCCAACAACCCACTGCTTCCCTCCTCTGTAAGCCGCGTGTTTCCTCAGATTTACCCTCCAACTGGAACTCCGACGGAACAGGATCTACTGAAATGTCTCCACCATTCTGCTGCAAAATACTACTCAGAGAAGGGCCAACTCATCGATGCTCCGAGGATCGCTCGTCGGAAGAAAAGGGCGAAAATGAACACCGATCCGGGAAGTAGATCTAGTTCTCAGTCAACAATGGATTCGATCTCTGGCGAGGAGTCTGATACCAGCGACACGGACATCTCCCCCGCGTCCTCCACAGCATCCCGAAAGACAAAACAGAAAGGGCAACAGGGAACGGATCTGGTCAAAGACATGTACAAGATGCTTGATGGATCAGCATTGTTAGCTCTGGGTAAGTACCCGCTCGTCTAATAGACGCTGCGTTGGTAGCTCATCGTGGCATGCAGGAATTTTCGTCCACGAGCATATCGAACAACTTGTTCGACGGAGCTGGGACTTAGATCTTGAAGGAGATTCAGAACAAGAGTCGGGGTTGGTGGACGATGGTCAAGACGATGAAGAGGGTGATTAGTGGATGCGGACGAGGCGCGACTACATTTACAGGATAATAATATCAGTATCGTATCTAGCAAGTACAGAAATCACGACGCAAGGATGTGCTCCTTCAGGAAGTATGAAAGGATATCCATAATTTCAACATCATCTCCTCTCACTAATTTTTGTCCCTTCTCCATGACCGGTTTCGCCTTCTCCAACAATGTCTGCAAATCTGTCGCCATCTCTCCAGTCATACCTCTCCTCAACCGATCCGCCATTGACACCGTCGCCCTCCTTTGACCTCTCCGCTCCTTCCCACTCAGACTCTCCAGGGCCTTCTGTTCTGGTAGCGGCTCGTCCGTATCCATGTCCGCACTTCCGATACCTCCCGACTTGGCGTCGAACTCTGGCTTCGATAACCACATCGCCATCTGAGTCACCGCATACGTCAAGACAGTCTCCAGCGTCTGCTTCGTGGCCGAAACCGCTTCCCGTACGTCAAGGGGTTTTTCGTACCCTGTGGTGGCTTTGGCAGCCGCAGGGGTGATTGTCTGACCCGGGGGGCGGTCTATCAGAAGGCGTAGGATGTCCAACGTGCAGTTTCCAAGCTCAAACAGGGTCCCCAACGAGGCTGGTTCGCCGACCACTACCTTCGAATGCTAGGCGAGGAGAATAAACGTTAGCATTGTTCAAGGGAGAGGGGAAAAATATTCTCACAGGAACCACGAGAGCTTCATGCAGCAACCAATCTTGTTGCTCGCCAATCAGTACCCTTTCCGCCCCGCTGATATCCGTCAACGCCCCAATGATCCCGTTCGTGAGTTTAAACAACCGATGGATGAGACGCGTGAGGAATGGTCGTTTCATGGGGTCGATTATTTCGGAACTTGACTGGAAGGAAGACTTCCTGTCCTTCTCGATAAGTTCTCTCTCTGCTGCAGTGACCGGCTCGAGGAGACTAGCGAGGTGGTTCGGATGCGTCAGGGCGTAGTTGAGATGTTGGATTAGGGTCAACGCGTGAGTCGTAAACACCTTCAAGATCCTCCCCACGCTTTCGCCCGGTCGTGTCGTCAATGGGAGATTTCTGGCAATCGCAGCGAAGAGGTTCACAACCTGTTCCAGCTCTTCGAGGTACGGCAATGTCAACGGATCACCAATACTCCATGACAATGCACGTGAAAGCTGATCCCCGTACAGCTGCACGAAACCGCTGACCTCGTTATCAAAATGGGTCTGCCGTCCCAGAGCCGAGGCGACCCCGGACACAACAGCCAGCATTGAGCAGTACGCTTTATGAGCAGGACTCCTGTCTCCTGGGAGTTCGGGAATTGTGACGTCGATTGAACCAGATCGGATGGCATTGCTGATGGTATTTTCTCCGTACGCCAACAGCACTCCCTCGCTAGCCAGTCGCTCAGCAGCGGAAGGGATACTGGCAAGGGCCATGTGGAAGGTGAGAATGTGCGTCGCATACAACGGCTGTCTTCTGGCCCGGAGGAGGGGCAGGTCGGACAATCCAACTAGGTCTGTCCGCGCGAAGAGTCGTAAGCTCGCTCCGATTACGTTGGTCTCCTGGCACTTGGTCAGCCACATCGTCGAGGAAAGGTTCACGTCTAGTCGTGTGCACTGCTCGAAGACAGCAACGAGGAACTCCAGGTCCTGGTCTAGGTCCATATCGAACCGCGTCAGCGCAGACTCAAAGCACACGCGTAGGGCATCGATAATCAGGTTCAGTGATGAGTCGAGGAAAGCGCCAACGTCGAGTCGTTGTTCCGCAGAGAGTGCCTTCCTGCGTCGGTAGAGCGATCTCGAGTGGCGAGCACAGAAGTACATAATCTGGAGGAGAGTACGATGGAAAGGGGCGGCAAGGTGCCCGAGGAACGATTTGGCAGGCGGTTGTGTCTCGCTGAGGATAATACCCCGAACGTTACCGGCGAGCGAAATGAAGGATTGGATTTCCGCCTTGGTGTCATCCGACGAGAACCAAGCCAGCTCCAGCAGAGCTAGGAGGAGGCTCAAACGTTCCTCGTAAATTGTGGCCATCATCTCTCCAGAGCGCTTCTCCGACGCAATTGCTTCGGATATTGAAGCGACGAGAGAGAGCACGTGCGACCGGATGCTCGAAGCAGCACGCAGGAAGGGGACGGTCTGAAGGAGGAGGTAACGCCACGAGGAGGTAAGGGCTGATTGTGCGTAGGTAAGGGAGAGGTTGAGATTCATAGACGTGAGCTTGATGTCCATCATCTGTACATCCTCTTCTTCGAGCTGCAGGCGCGACCGGAGAAGCTCCCTCGAAAACGTAAAATTGTCTCCGAATTCCCGCTCACTATCGGGGACCTGGATGCGGAGGTGGTCGAGGACAAGGGAAGGAACTATTGAACGAGTGGTTTCCGTCAGATCGTCGAAAAGCTGGGGTTGATATGGTGTGGCTGCCGCTTCGAGGATGTAGTCGTTCAACTCCTCCTCCGCCTTGAAAATGGGCTCAATTGCAAGATAACTCTGGGGTTTCTCGTCATCAGGGCCCTTGCCAAAGTGCTCCATATCCAACGCAATTATGCGCAAGGCATGAGATTTAGCCATCGTGCGGCAAGCGTGGATAGAGACAGCTTCATGGAGGTCTGACCTGGGCTCCCCATCATCTCCGACAACGTACGACTGGGTAACAGAATCTGGGATTGGACCGAGCTCCTCCTTCGCACAGCAGACGAGTCTGTTCCAGAACTGGGCGTCACCACGTAGGGTACTCAGCGTGGCTTTGTGCTCGAACCCATGCTGCCAGGTTATTTCCAGGAAACGAAGGATACATGCAAGGACCCGTGGATTCGCGTCCCACAGATCTTTCCATTGCTCCATGGTCGCGGACACAATCTCGATGGCGCTGAGGGTTTTTGAGGAAACCGAGTCTTCTTTCTCCTTTCCTTTGGCCGATGGAGTCTTGAAGTTTCCCGTGACGAGTAGACTGGCTAACGCGGGTTCGGTGTCTACTGCCAACGAGATGAAGTTCCAGACGGAGATGCGGAGGTCGGGGTCTTCATATGGGTTCTGGACGATTCGGACCAGGGAGTTAACGGTAGCCTCAGGGTTAGAGAGATGCCCGGTAAGCATGGGAGGGGAAGGTTCAAAGAGGGACAAAGACGTGCAAAGCGAGTATAAGACCCTCATTGCTTCGACGGGAACGATATGTCCGAGCTTAGTTGAAGTGACGTAGGATGCCAATACATCGATGGGGTCCGACCTTATTCGTCCCGGGTCGTTGGATGAGGCGCCGCCAGTGATTCTACCACAAAGTGCCTGCTCGAGGAGGTAAGCGGGGGAGGACGGCTCCTTGCAATTGAGGAGCAGGCGCGTCAAGCTGAGGTGAGACTCGAGTAAGCGCATGACCCTGCGAACCTCTCCGATGCGACGAGTAGAGTGGAAAGTTTTGAACAACGCTCCGGCAGTTGTGAGGGAAGAGACGAGGGGGTGAATCGTTGACATAGAAGCTTTCGTGAGGAATGCCTCGATAACAGCTTGACCGAGTGATGCGAAGGGTCGGTCCTTTAAGGTAGGGGGGGAGTGGGTAAGAACTGTGGAGTAAAATGTCGTGACCCGTCGTCCTATCTCGAACCGATCCCCAACTTGAGCATACTTCCAGCCCATGTGTTCCACCCAAACCTGAGCATGGACAAACCGAGCGGCCCTCAACAGAACATCCTCCTTGAGCTGGACCACCTTGGCATCGTCGACGAGCACGGCAGATGATGCTTCGTTGAAAAGTTGCTGTACGAGGTGGAGCATGGAGAGGGTCATCGTGTAGTGTCCAACGGCGCGTTCCGAGGCAAGGACTGACGACACGAGGCCGACTGCACGGTCTGAACTGAAAAGGGAGGAGGAGGATCGGAGGTACAACCAAACTCGTAGGGAGTACTCCCGTACAGAAAGTAGGCTTGCCAAGACACTCAGCGACGATGCAATGAGCTGGATCCTGGTTTGGGACCGGGCGTTACTCGACCTTGACAGTGCTTCCTCCAGGATCATGGTCGTTAACTGTACGAGGTCGGGTGGTGTATCGTTGTTCGTGTGCGAGACGACCGCTTCTCCGGATTCGAGTGACTCCAGCAACACCTTGGCGAGGGGCGGGTTGTCCGTCAAGATACTCCGGAGAAGGTCGAGAACATCGAGCACAACCAGCTCGTCCGAAGTTACGTTCTGTTCAAGACCGATTTCCTGGAGCCTCATCGCGGTCACCTGGGACAATGGATGTTTGCGAGTTGAAAATGAGCCCCCAATTCCATAGTGGTTGCAGCGACGATTTGTGTAGTCCGTAAGCAATTCTAGAATCAACTTCCACCCTGAATGCGAATGGTCCCAAATGACCACCACGAACTCTGCTGTATCACCACTGATGACCCGGCCCACGGAGCGTGCGGGAAGTATGGACCCGCCTGGAAGTTTGATGGGGTAGAGGTTTGTGTAGGAGACGCCGTAAGAAGAGCTATCTCGTTCGGAGAAGCGGTCAACGATGGCGTGGGGTCCGGAACAGAGCGAGGCAGGTATGAACTGGGTGTACGTGTTGAGGTTATCCAAATACCGGAAAACACGGAAAGCACAATCTCTACGCAGGTCGTTTGAGAGACGTCCTTCTGGGGGGAGAGCAGATGCGGAGAGGGGGTCGGTATCGAGGAAACCTGCAGCACTCATTGAGCGGGCCAAACGAAGGAGATGCCGGGGTTGGATCGGGAAGCGGGTTCTTGCAACATCGAAGATGGCGCGACGAGTGATTCCCTCAGACGAATCGTGTTCCCAAAACTGCTGGCATATACCCTCGATGGATGCTGGTTCGGCCCTACCAAATAGTGCGATCCAGACTTCAACCAGTATGTCGAATCCCGGTATCATTTCCACAGGTATCAGGTCGACCAAAGACATGAGGAGTCCTACCAGGAATGAGAAATGGAGCAAAAATGAATGGACAGAGACGAACCTTTCATTACCGATCTGAACGCGACAGCGTTTGATTCCGTGAGAGCTGATCCCCGTCGCAAATGTAGTCCCGTGACGAATAGTGGGGATTGGGTTAATAGCGAATGAAAGAAGTCGATGACGTTCGCGTCAGGGTCGAAGCACCTTTGTACCATGAGCTGAGGGAGGGGGAGGGGTGTCTTGTCTCGTAGACCTGCAGTCTGGGTAATCGTTTGGAAAAAGGTTCGATAATTTTCTGGTGGCCCCCCTAATTCGCTGGCAGCCGCCTGCAGACGTGATAACACGAACGCCCAAGCAAGATAGGTACAACCAAATTGTCGGTCCCCTTGTGACATAACAAGCTCATGAATTCTCTGCAGAGCCTCTGGATATGCGACATAGATGGAGGTTTCGCCGGGGCTCAGGGTAATATCGAGACTTTCCCCCACCCTCTCCAGTTCCAGTACCTCTAACGTCAGCAGAATCCACAACGCGATGGCGTCTTGTTGCAGCTGCTGTCCTTCCTCATCCAGAAGATAAGAGGAGTTGGCTTGCTCCGATCCCAGCCTTGTTTCGTACGCTGTTTCGAAGATGCGCATGACGATGGGACCATCACAGGTTACTCGACTCCACATCGTCCAGAACATGATCTCGAGCAAAATAATTTGCTCCATACAGCAGTGCTTGGCCCAAAGCGAGCTGGCACGAGGATCCCCGTTGGTATGACTGGGTAGGGCCGCTTGTGTTTTCCGTTGATATTCGGACACAACGTGCTTGATAAAGGTACGGTCACCCTCCGGAGAGATCTTGGGTAGAAAAGTCGTGGCGTGGTCGTAAGCATGATCGAATTCGGATTCATTGGCGCGGAATAATGGGATGAGAACCCGGAGGATGGAGAGCCGTTCGGAGAGGTAAAAAGGTGTGATGATTTTTATGAGTTGTTCGGTGAAGGAACCAGTTTCGTTCGCCAAAGCTTCATTGGGGAGTCCTTCGTTGTAGATGAATGCGCGGAATAGGACGAGGGCATGAATTTGGTCGATCTGGAAATGGTCGCTGAGGGCAATCGCAGCCACCTTGTCAATCTCGTCCACAGGCCATTTGGTGCCGTCCGCAAGGGTAACTGAACCAGAATCCAAAGACTTCCTGGACGCGTCCGAGGGCTTCCCAAACGGTTCCGTGATGTTCTTGAGTTGGGCAACGCGCGGTTCGATGATCGCTGTGACTTGTTCTCTTGAGAGGCCCTCTCTCTCACCAGTCAAGATTAAATGAAGTTCTTGGTAGGTCCTAGGTGGCGTTAGTCGTAGTTTAACCACCAGAATGGGTCCAGCAAGAACTTACACATCAACAATGTTCGACCGCTTGGATGGTTCGCCAGGCATAGCGGTGGCTGAAACGACCGAGTGTGAGTGCAGAGGTGCGATTTGACCTGCCCTGAACCTGATCCACTCCTCAAACGTCACGTGGCCCACTGACATCCCGAGACGCGTCTCCCGCGTCACGGTGATCATTACCATCATCAATGCCGCGTCGAGTTCAGGTCTCAGACTCTGAAGAAGAGGAGAGCCAACACACTAGGAAATCTCGTAGAGTTACCGATGGGTCGCAAGTTCCTCGGAATCTCTCGCAAACGAACGGTGTCCCAAATTCTGAAGAGGAAGCGGAGGAGTCACCGAAAGGCAGGAAGCGGGCCCGTGCCAACACTAGGGGCGATTCGCATCAGGTGAAAGATGAGACTGATGGATCTTCGCATTCTGGAACTTTAATCAGGGATGCAGACGGGTAAGTGATTCTCCAAGCTATCCTGGCGGTATCTAATCACCGTTAAAGATATGTGCCCGGATCCATTGTGCGCATTCAGCTCCAGCACTTCGTTACCTATGATTTTGTCGAATTTCGTCCCGGTCCTCATCTAAACATGGTCATTGGTCCCAACGGGACGGGGAAGAGCAGCATTGCCTGCGCTATTTGCCTCGGACTTAACTTTCCTCCTAGCGTGAGTACGCTCAGAGATACCGGATTCTTTCACCAACATCATTTGTCACAGGTTCTTGGCCGCCAGGATTTGAACTCGTTTGTGAAACAAACCAAGCAAAAGGGGTACATCGAAATCGAGTTGAAAGGCCACCCCGGGAAGCCGAACATAGTCATCAGGCGCGAGCTTACCGAGGGGTCCAGAACCACGTCGTTTACCATCAACGGAAAAAGTGCGGTTGGGAAAGACGTCAATGCAACCATTGCACAACTCAATATCCAAGTCGGGAACCTCTGGTAGGTGACAAAGACTTGTGTTTTACCGAATTCTTTGACTCATTCTGGACCAGCACTTTCCTTCCACAGGACCGCGTTGCAGAATTTGCTCGCATGACTCCACAGACCCTCCTGAAAGAAACACAACGAGCTGCTGGTAACGAGAACCTCACCACATGGCACGAAGCCCTGATCAAATCCGGCCAAGAGCTGAAGGAGCTGGGAGCGGTGCGTGCGCATCTTTTCTTTAGTCGCCCATCTCATACTTCACAGAGAATCAATAGTGACAAGGAAAGACTTGTCACTTTGAAAGACCGCAACGCCACCCTGGAGAAGGAGGTCAAACGATTTGAAGAACGTCAAACACTGGAGAATAAGGTAAGGGTCTTTGCCGTCTCTGTACTCCTAATCTACCACTTATACGCCGACAGAAAAACCTTTTGGAAGTCATCTTGCCTTTCGTGGAGTACAAACTTGCGATGGTGGAATATCGCAACACGAAAGAAGAACGAGCCCGTCACCAGGAAAGGTTGAAGGTTTTGAAGAAAAAATATCAACCTATGTTGCAATTGAAAGAGTATGGGCAATACTCATTCCAAGCCAGAACCGTCCTGACATCCCCTTCCAGCGAGCTCACAAGCCGTACCAAAGGCTTGGAAACCACAAGGAAGAAGATGAAAGATTCGCTCCGGGAGATTGTAAACACTCTGCGTAAACGCCAGACTGATGACGAAAACATTGTACGCCTTTCCCTACCTTTGCCATAATCCATGGGGCTGAAGATTCTCAGTGCGTTCGCCAAGAAGCCATCATCAACAAACTCGTCGACCTCAGAAAGGCGGAGAGGGAACGACAGAAACGCATCCAGGAACTTGAGAAGCAGATCAGTAAACTCAAGGAGATCCTGGAATCGCCTCTCGAGACCGAGGATCAGGAGAAGCTCGACGCTGAGCTGGTGCGTTGAACACAAACCGTGAGGGGATGTCACTGAAAGCCCTCGCAGCATAATGCACGTAGGAAACACGAGAAGCTCAAAAATGAGTTATCCACGTTGGATTATCAGAGACGACAAGACCATGACGCCGAAGCCACCGCCCGGCGCCAGTACGAGGGTTGTCAAAAAGAGTACGTCAAGTTTTAGTGAACCACCAGAACCTCACTGATCCGGGGGAAAGACTTCAACGACTCGACAACGAGGCTCATGTCAAACTCCAGAACTTGCGACGCATGGATCAGGATTGTGCGGACACCGTCATGTGGCTGAGGGAAAACCAACAGCGGTTCCAATTCCCGATTTTAGAGCCCCCCTGTTTGTCGATCAACATCAAGGATCAACGGTACTTAAATGCAGTCGACACCCTGATCAACCACGACACCATGAAGGTGCTGTAATGCTGCTCCTTAGGTATCAACCCACTGACTGGGAAGCCTTATAGACGTTTGTTGCTCAATGCGACGAAGATTATAGGCTCTTGATGAAACTCGTTGCTGACACACCAGAAGCTCTTGGTCGGAGGGGGAGAATCATCGGTTGGTTCAGGCCGAAGGGGCAACCCTCTCCCCAGCCAATAGACCCAGCGGAGGTAATCCATGAGGTTAATGAAGGATGCTCGATTTTTGACCAAGATTTTCTCAGTTGAGAACACATGGATTTGACGGATACGCACTGGACTACATCGAATGTCCTGAGGAGCTGAAGTGGTTCTTACAAGTCAATGGATTGCACCGTACCGTGAGGCTCCCCTTCCCATTCCTGAAAGAAGTGATACTCAAGTATATCCAGCCTATCGCTCTAAACGAGAGGAGCGTGAATGTGAACGAGAGCATGACAACCATCGGTGAGAAGGGTGGAGGGAACTTCATCGCGGGTGGTGTCGTGTATAATCTCAGCCGATCAAGATACGGAAAGCGTCTTGTGCAGAGTTCGACCCGAGACTACGGCAACGCACGGTGGTTGGGCAGAGCTAACGGTAAGTTGGGCAACTTTCTCAGCGTGTAGGGATTCTCATGGTGTCTCCAAGTCGATCCGTCCGAGAGGGAAAATCTCCAGAAAAAGGTCCGGGAAGCTCAGGTACAGCTCGACGTCGCAAAGGATGCGCTTTCGGAGTACAGGGAACGGGAGAGTGAGCTCAGGGCTGACGAGGTTTCAATGGGGAAGCAACTTGTATGTGGCACTTCCCCCCCAAGACAGCAAACACTGACTTTCGGTTAGCGTGGCCTTCAAGAGAGGAAGGACAACGTTGTGAAGGAACAGCGGAAGAGAGCAGCCATCCCCGTCAGAATCTGTGAGAGTTGTCAACTACTTTCACAATGCCACCGCTCATGACACCACCAGCCAACTTGGAGAATGAACTTAACGACAAACTCAATGCACCATCAATGGAAGATCAAAAGGCAAAGTACAAGAAGGACATCGAGAAGGTGATCAACGATCGAATTATTGTTATGAGGGAGGTTGTGGTACGCACGTCTATCCTCTCCCAGCTTTCCAGATCTCGAACTCGTTCCTTTACAGAAAATCGCCCGACGTCTTGAGATCGATCAACAAGAGATGATCAAGACCGGGTTGGAAGCCTGCCAGGTCGAATCGGACTCTGAACACCTGGACGCTAAGTCCGAGGACATGATGGCTGAGATCAACGAAGCCTTAGCGGCTTTCAATGACATGAATCACAAGTTCCAGTCGGCTAAACAGGTATCGAAAGAGAAATTGACAGAGAGCAGAGATAAGCTGGAGGCTGCCACCGAAGAGGTTCAAGGGTTGTTCCAGACTCTTCAGAACGTATGAATGTCGTCTGGATGATTCCTTCCTTCCGCTGACGTGCGTTCACTAGGAGGGGAAACTGGATGAAATGCCCGCAGATGAAGTGAAAGGCGAACTAGAGCAGGTCGAGAACGAACTAGAGATGAATCTCGCGACCAACCGGAACGTCATCGACCAGTATCAACAGCGCCAAGCCCACGTCCGTCTACCGTGCCTTCTGTTTGTTGAAACCCTGCTCACAATTTTACCAGATCGAACAATTAACTCAGGATCTTGCTGAAGAAGAGGCGAGGGCGGAAAAGATCAGTAGCTCTATTGAGACGGCTAGGGTATGTTCCTCTCCTCCGGCCAAACCCTCCACATGTATTCTGACAGATGGCACAGGCCTCCTGGGAGCCCGCACTCAAGACCCTTGTTTCTAGCATTGGCGCCAAATTTTCTGCCGCTTTTGATCGTATGACCGTTCCTCCGGGATGCCTCCATCTGTTTTGCTTATGAGCACTTACCAGGAATCGGTTGTGCTGGAGAGATTCAAATCGCCCCTCACGAAGACTACGCCCAGTGGGCAATCGATATCCTCGTGAAGTTCCGTGACAATGAGAAACTCCAACTGTTGACAGGACAACGCCAGTCTGGAGGGGTATGTCTTGTTTACGTTAAAATGATTAAAAAACTGACGGCAACTGGAAGGAACGTTCTCTAACCACGATTCTGTATCTCATGAGTCTGATGGAGCAAGCACGGTCACCGTTTTCACTTGTCGACGAGATCAACCAAGGAATGGATGCTCGTGCAGAGCGGCTTGTTCACGACCAACTCGTGGGCGTCACCTGCAATTCAGATGTTGGCCAATATTTCCTTATCACGCCCAAGCTCCTCCCCAATTTGGACTACCACCCTCGGATGAAGGTATTGTGCGTATGCAACGGCGAGTGGCTACCAGACCAAGCGGACAGAGGTAGCCTGATGGCGACGATAAGCAAATCCCTTAAGGAGAGGGGCCGTGCTGAGGCCTGAGTTTGCCTTCGAGGATACTGTTTACTACGTTATGTTTCGAATAATTGTAAAATACATACCAATATTTCACGCTGTCCCTGGTAGTTGCTTGGGGGAGGGCACTTGGATTTCTTGAAACCCCGGGGATGCGTATCCCTCCGGCCGAATATTTGAAGGGCGTTTCCAGCTGCCTGGGTGTGCAAAGTTTCATATCGAGGTGCCGCAATCTTGCGTCTATTTACGCCACCTTCTGCAACTCACTCATCTGATCTCATACATAATAGCCGGGATGCAGGGGGCTTCGTCTTTGTGGATTGAAAGTGAAATTCGGCTGTTGCCGAACCCAGATCGAGGGAAACTCACCCCCGCACTTCCGCCAGACCAATGGCAATCATTATCGACCCTTCCATTGCCAAGGGCCAGGGTCCCAGCCGGCCCTCGCCACCTCCGTCGCATCCACCCCCTTCGTATAATGAGTCAACTACCACCCAACCACTGGTTGTGCACCCTGGGACTTCCGGCGTTCCATATACGAGCGCCGGATATGGGCCAACCCCGATAGGCCAACAACAACAAGCCGCTCTCCCTTACTATGACCCGCGATCAGCGCATTCTGC
>Ga0307515_10018521_pt1 | contig 12588 bp, 21 predicted proteins | sample 17_EM_MG_FD_194513 | JGI IMG/M metagenome (GOLD analysis project Ga0307515, IMG submission 194513) | Populus trichocarpa ectomycorrhiza microbial communities from riparian zone in the Pacific Northwest, United States - 17_EM | ecosystem: Host-associated > Plants > Roots > Unclassified | place... | reverse complement strand
ACCACCAGACTTGCAGCACGTAGCCACAGACCACGCTGGTGTTGCAGCCCAGCTTTCGTCTCCGCCCTCACCGACCGCATCATTCAAGGCCATGCACGACGCAGGAGACATCGAGATGCAGGAAAATAAGCCACCCCCACTATCAATAGACGTTTCAATCAGGGCAAACATCCCCGAGGAAACGAGCGGAGAGGATCAGGATGTATCTCAGCCCAAAGGATTGACGCCCCCATCTCCCAGTGCACGAATGCTCGCAACACCTGCATCTGAAGATCTCCCAGAAGATCTTGGATTAGGAGATGCCGTCCCGGAGGGCAGTACTCCTCCAATTGGTAACGAACGAGTCGCACGAACAGACGATATCGAGAGCGAAGATCGACATGTTGCATTTATAGCGTCTCCAAATACACGAAGGTACGCCCGGTGTTGTTGTAAACAATGCTGTTTAGTATGCTAAATACTTAGCAGCAACCCAGCTCCGCACATTCCACGGTCCTCCTATCCCATTGGCGACCCGCCGATAGGGTCTGCATTTGGCACGGAACCGATGGGACAGATAGGTGTGCACTACCCTCGAGAGATGATCCGAGTCGAGCGTGATTATTCTGGTGGAGAGCTTGTCCAGTGCGCCGTTACCAACGTTGTTCCACTTGAAAGCGTGCTGATCAATGCTATATAGACTCTACTCTACCTACCCAATCGAACTAGAGGGTCGCGTGTGTCACGTTCAATGTCTTCTTCGCTTTTCACTCGGCTGATAAAAGCACCAACGCTAGATTACGGAGACTCAATGGCTGGAAACGATCAACGGAATGAACGAGATACTCATTTCCGCTCACAGCCTACGGCATGCGGCCTTTCACCACGTCCTTGCCGTAGTGTCGTTGTACATTTCGATGATGGTGCTCGACACTCACTATGACAAAGTTGGTCCATCTGGTTACCAACAACATTGCGCGAGAAATTTACTATAAAATCCGCAGGAGATGCGCAGGCTCAGGCGTTATATTGACGCCTGTAACGAGCAACTTTACAACCCCCAAGGTCTCAATATCTTATGGCCCCGCTCTGTTGGGTTTCTCTTTGTAAGGCTGTTATACCCAAGTCGAACCACGGCTAACGAGTTTCCCCACTGTGCACAGTTGGAAATTGAATATTACGTGAGTACCTCGTCATATTGCACCCGCCGGACAAGTGACTGACCTGCTGGACAGTAATATGGTGCTCTTCATTCTCGATTGGTGGACTGTTCGATCGTTCATATGATGACCATTCCTTTCATGCTTACGCTCGTTTCGTTCATGTACATATGGTACTATCCTCCGTCTCTCTTGCATGTCTACGTATTCGGCGTATTTTCTCCCCAATGCTCTCCTTCGCGCAGCACATCGTTATATTGAGTCGCACAGGAGATCACGATCCTGACGGCAGTCTGATTCTCGAAGGCCCATGTATTCACACAACCTCCCATAAGTACCTGAGTGCGTGGTGCACAAATATAAACCCTTGGTCGCTGCCTTCGCCATGTCGAGACGGATTCTCTCGTATTCTGATCTGGACACACCTACTACCATCACCACCAGAACGGTTGAAGTCCCAAATCCTAATGCACGCCACCCTGAAGTACATCCAATGGGTCCTTTGAAGAAAAGGCGTAAGACCAATGGGACCCATGACAGACGAACTTCCATGAACACGGGCTTGAACCACCTAAGTGTTGCCCAAGGACTGGGTGAGCTCTCCTCTAGGCTCGTGTCCTTGCCATTACTAAAGGCGCGCACAGACGACCACACGGCTCATTCCCATTGGGATACTGCACCTACCAGCGATGCAACGATTACGCTGGTATATGCAGACAACGAACCTGGTTCCACCAACTTACTTCCTGAAGCTGGACAAGCATCTCTCGCTAGTCCTTTAAATCCAACACCGAATTCCGCCCCGCCAATAATAGACCCCCATTTTGTAGGGGCACCTATAGCATTACGCAAGTCCTTTCCTGCTTCTCGGCCTCAGCCTACGCCACCTCCGCAACCTGCCATGCCATCTGCACGCCCTCCTGTCCCTGCGAAGCCTTTCCAAAGAGCCAACAACGCCAATAATAAGAAAGGAAAAGGGAAAGCGTCAAGTGATACCTCATTTCTAAAAACCTCTCGACATTTAACTCATGTGGAGATTTGGGATGACTCTGCGTTGGTTGACGCTTGGGACGCTGCGATGGATCAATACAGAGTAAGTGACGTGTCTCATACCGTGCCCCTGTGGTGATGCTGACCCACGTCACGCAGCGGATGAATGACGGGAAGGATTGGTCTGCGGTACCGGTAAAGGAATCCCCATTGTGAGTGTTGGTCCGTACACTACCTCACAATGTACTCATGTTCTATAGATGGTACAATGTCCCGCCAGATGAGACTGACTCTGAACCCGATATCGAGGGTGAACAGGGGAGCATTGAAGAAACGGCCTCCCTGGCCGTAGAAGAAGCTGTACAAGAAAACGATATACGGCTGCCCGCACAAACGACTCCGCTATCGGGTCTAGCTGGGACCAGCGACGGTCCACAAGCTGCCCATATCCAGTCCGTTGACGCTAGCAACGCGACTTCCCTGCATGCCGCTGCATCTTCTGCGGTCCCAACACGTGACTATGCATTCCAGAAGGCCAAGGAAGCCAGCTACGCACTAGGGTATTGGACTGCCATTTATGAACTGCAGTCACAAAACGTATGGTCATCATGTGATATCAACTTTAGGGTTCTGACGCCTTCTTAAGGTCACTATCCCAGCTACTAACACAACAGTCGGCGAGGCCTTATCAACGCCAGAAAGCATAGACCAGCAAGGGGGGGAGGATGAAGCAGACGAACCGGCTTTCGTACCAACTCAAAGATAACGATCCATCCGAATTGAACATTCGCCTCTCTTATGCGCTCGCAAATGCGTGCTTGATGATGTAACCCCCTATGAAATAATAATTGCATAGATTGCAACAAGATGGTACGAGCGATACAAGGGATAACAAAGATGGTATTCTTTAGTTCTTCATGTCCACGATCGATCGACTAAGGTATGCATGAACGTCTGGCGACATTGAGTACTTGACGTTTGTGGCAAACTTTTGCAACGCCAGCGCCTTGTCGATGAGGTGCTTGACGTTCTGCAAATGCCAGGTGAGCAAGGTAACCCGACTAATAGTAAGACACGCACGGATTGGTTCGCAACATCAAACATTGATCGCCGACGATTCCTGAGCTCCACAAGGATATCCATCTGCAGCGGCAAGAAGATCCGGAGGTTCCTGATGATAGTTTCGTCGTACTCCTTGAGAGCCTGAACCTTCTTATTGACGAGGGTGACGTCGTTCTCGGTGGGGTAGATGCCCGTTGACTCCATGAGCTGTGAAAAAAAAAGTCGGTCAGATCGTGGCACTGAGCCAATGCAATGTACGTACCTCAAGAGCTTTCTCCAACTGCCTAGCGTTCTTCGCACTCCTTGCCTCACGAATCTTGATGAGCTTGATAACAGCATCACGGCTCCTCCCTGCGCCTTTATTGGTTCTTTCATAGTGCTTCAAAATCTCCTTTGCGGTTTCATTCAGCACGGCGCCCTCACTCCCTCCATCGTCTGCGTCGCCAATATAATCGCCCAACGCGCGCGCGAGGCACGCTACGACCGTCTCGTGGTCTCCTGCGAGGTAGTACAGTTTAATCGCTTCGTTGACACGTTTTTCGCGCTCGGATTGACGGGCAGCCCGGAGCAAGATTTGGTCCGTGTAGTCTGAGGTGCCTGTGGTGGGGTCTTCGCGCAGCTTGAGGAGACTCTTGTCACGCTCGATGATCCCGGTCTACAGATGGCTTGAATAAGCAGAACACAGAGGAAGGATAATAGCGTACGAATCGAGTCGCATCGGGTGTAAATCCGCCAACCAGGTCTTCCCATCCTCCACCAGCTTCGGCCATAAGGATGACCCTCCTACAGAGCTCCCATGCGATCTCAACTTGCTCACGGCCGACGCCCTCTTGATCTGCGGAAAGACAGACAGAGTAGACATATTGGAGCGCCACACGGGGGTCTACCCGCAGGAATTGACGAACATAACGCGAGATAAGCAGAGCGAAGTTGAGAGCACCCTGGCCGGACCCCGTAATCGTCACTATGAGAATCAGGCGATTAGACAAGATTTAGAATATGATCAAGTAAATACTGACGAATATCAACATCAGACGACTCTGCCCGGCTAGGAACACGCAGCAAACCGTAGTACGCCAGTGCAACAGCGAGATGAACCGCGTCGACCTGGAACTCAGGGAGCTCATACAGCGCAGCGACAGCCTAAACGGTCGTCAGCCAGCCATCCTTGCGGAGTGTTTCACGAAGGGACCCACCCTTTCAAACTGCCCACAAATAATCAATACCCTCGCCCACATGCCCTTCCTAGCCTTTTGTCCAGGCGTGCCCTCGAAGTGACGCTCGCCGTACCCCATAAGTACCTCTCCCAAAGCACGTAAACCGCCACCGTCCCGCTCGTCGAGCATCGCGAGCTGGAACCACAGCCAGTCTTCTGTCGTGGCCGTGACGAGCGGGACGGTGCGACGCGAGGGATCAAGCTTGCCAATAACCTTGAAGAGAGCGAGTTTGAATGGATCCGTGGTCGGTGTGTGTAGTATGTGCGAGTTGTACGTCGCTTGCAACTGGTTGCGTTCACTGTTGCTCAATCTAGGTGTTGGGGTTAGGGTGAATCTAATTTTGAGGAGGGGCCATACTGTCTATTTGGAGAGTATACCCATGCTTTGAAGTAGGTAATAAAGTGTCTCTCTTTCTGCGAAATTTGGAGCTCGTGGCGAAGCGCTTCAGAAAGCGCTTCCTCAATGTGACCGGTTCGAACAAGGTAGAAAAGTTTCGCCCATAGTGGTTGACCTGCGATCAGCTTGTGAAAGGCGTGAGATCCACATAACAGGACGAGATATATATCATACCTCTAGGCGTTCTTCCCAAACTCCAGATTGGTAGAACTTGACATTCAGGAATGCGCGGATGTGGCTCGCGATGCTCGGATCCCCACCAAGTGCAGCATGCTGAGGTCGAGCAGCGATGGTCCGTGTAACGATATCCCAGTATCTAAAGAAAGCAAACATATCAGCAAGGGCGCGGGGATTCCGCACAACGACTCACTGAGCTTCGAGTGCAGTCCTTGCGCCATTTGCGATACGTATTCGCAATTCCACGGCATCTCTAGTGTCTGGATCACCAAGATACGCTCGAGCAAACTTTCGTTCGAGCACTGGTGCATTGCTCAAATGGGCAGCTGGATGCTCGACAGGCAAGAGACCCTGTGGTTCCTCAACAATAGAGGCAAGGAGCTCGTATGTTTGGTATATTGAAGAAGAAACCTAAAGCAGCCATTAGAGGTCAAAAGGTACACTACTAACGACGCTTACCTCGTCCACCGCGTCCATGAGATGGCGTAAAATGGGGATTGGCGTCTTTGCGAGACGAGCTGAGTTGAAGTTTGTAATCACAGGGTCGTATGCCATCATTCTAGGTTGCTGAATATCACGTAATACACTGCTTGCCATACTCTGCCGTCGACGTGATCAATCCACTATTTCTCAGGCGGGGAAGACATGTACACACCTGTTTTCCGTGACCCCAAGTGCTATGTCTCGACTCGGGCAAGAGAGTGGCGCGTTCTCCGAGCTCCTCGAATATTTTCTTCTTGCGTGCTTCCCAGTCTCGCCGAACGCGCTCGTTCAACACGCGTTCAAACTCTATCTGGGTCTCGCGACGACCTTCTTCGATGGTGGATATAACACCCTGCTCGTGTGCATGTCGGAGGTACCCAGAGACGTCAGTGTCGTGCAGCGGCTGGAGTGGAGAAAAGGTAGTCGCTGGATTGAGGGTAGCGATCTGCTGGGTGAGGGCACTGGCATCGACTTGAGCCTGAGCAAGTAGATAGCTCCTGTGTGTATTGTATGACACGGTCAGCGGGTGGTTTACGCGTTGTTTGCTGCTGGACATACGCTTTGCCCGTGTCTGCGGGCACCGTTGGCTGACGCGCTATGAGACGACGCGCCTGAGCCTCTATTTGTTCGAAGCCGAGATGAAGTGATGGGAGATCATTGGGTGCGAGGTGCGCCGTCAGAGCATTTGACTCGGAAATGAGTGTAGAAAAGTTGGCGGTGCTCATTGCACGAAAGGACGCAAAAAAGACACGATGACGTGTTTGTGTACAGTGAAACCGTTGCTCCACGCGTCAGGCGCCGACTCGATTTCAGGCCCTGATGTGGCCGTGACCAAGTTCAAGTGAGTAAATGCGGAACCGAAAACACCCTAGTCAAGACTAAGACCTCGTCCACAACCGTAGACAAGATGCCTCTCATCAACCAGCCCTCTAACCAGATAAAGTATGCTCTAGCTACCCTGTACGAGTCGCCGATTCTTAGCCCTACTTGTAGATTGACCAACGTATCGATTGTCCGCCTCAAGAAGGGTGGAAAGCGATTTGAGGCAAGACAATCACCTCATCACATACTCAGTGCAGATGTTTATACCTTTTCAAGATTGCTTGCTACAAGAACAAGGTCCAGGAATGGAGAAGTGGAGTGTGAGCAAAGCCGCCGCTACTTGCTCATCAACTAAGCCGGCGCCTATTAGCGAAACCGACCTGGATGATGTCCTTCAAGTAAATAACGTCTTCACAAATGTCTCCAAGGGTGAGGTCGCCAAGCACGAGGACTTGAGGAAGGCATTTGGTGAGATGGACACAGACAACGTTGTGAAGGAGGTCTGTGACTTCGCGACTCGCACTCACATCGCCCACTTATGCACTATTTAGATTCTGAAGAAAGGGGAAGTCCAAATCGGCGAAACAGAACGAAACCATGAACTCGCCAAGCTTTGGAAGGAGATCGCCACGCTGGTATCCGAGAAGTGTGTCGATCCTGAAACACAAAAGACAATCCCTGTTGGGATGATCGACAAGGCAATGACCGAGGCGGGCTTTAGCGTAAAGACGGGCAAGACCGCGAAGAGCCAGGCACGCCGTTCTGGTTCACCTCATATGATGAAGGCTTATCAGGAACCCTACAGGTTACTGAGTGTATCAGGCTCATCCAAACCAACTCGAAGCTTCCGATACAACGAGCAAGGATGCGGATCCGGGTGATGTTGCCCACCGCAGAAGGCCAGCGCTTGAAGGAAACAATTTTCCAATCGGGAGACGTTGAAGAAGAGAACAATGGCGCGGAGGAATGGGGAGCTGTGAGCACCCTTTCTTCCTCCTTTCTAGTCAAAGTTGACATGCGTACAGATCCTCCTCATTGACCCATCACAATTCCGAGTGATCAACGACCTTCTACAAAAGCAAGCGAAAGGTACAGGCCGGATCGAGACTCTAGCGATGGCCGCCACCAGCGCAAACACAGCAGCATGAAGGTGTCCAAATCGTTTTTGTACTATCTCTTGCCATAGGCGACATGATTCTAGCACTATGCACATGTATTCGATAAATCACTCAAATGACTGTCTTGCGCGTTGTGTCTGCTGATGCCTCTGGGCGACTTGTTCTAGGAAGGCGTCAGCGGCGAGTTGAAAGTCTTCTTCTACCAGAGGTCGAACCCTGGCATCCCAGTTCTGCTGCCAGGACCCCCATTCTCTTATTGCGCTTTGCGTGCGTTCTTGAGCGTCCAGGCTGCGCCTCAGCTCTTCAAGGCGTCGCGCCTGTGGGAACCCAGTGAGCAAAGCCTGTATTGCGAGGTCAGTTGCAATCACAAAGGGATCGAGTTGTAGACTGGCCTCTATCTGATCCGCCAGTTCCTCGGAGTTGTTGAAGATGAGACCGTTGCGACCATCTTGAACCAACTCGGGTAGGCTGTTCAATCGTGAGCTAAAGCCGCAAACACTGGTAATACCATATTCACCAAGCAAAATTCAGCGCACAAACGGGCAATTGACATCCAAACATGTCCACGATCTTCATCGGTAGATCCAGCGCGGACGTGCTCGAGTGTAAAGAAATCCCAAGATCGCAACTCCCTGCGTCTCGTCAGTGCCCATCCTTGGCTATGATTCACGCGGACCCACCAAGCAAAACCGGATAATCAGCGGCCTCAACCCACAAACTAACGCAGCGCACAAACTCCCACTGCTCCTCCATTTGCAATTTGGCGATCTTTTCCATATACGCGTACCGTAGTGGACCTTTCCCGGTGACAATCATCAGCATTTTCGGCAGCCTAGTGTTGAGCCTTGTATCGCGCTGTTTTTTTGCGCGCTGTTCGTAGACTTGCAGCGCAAGAAGGAGCATGTCGAAGTCCTCGTCAGGCGTCCAGGATGTGCTGGTAATCACTAATGCGGGGCGGTCTGAACGAAGTGTGAGCAGGTTTTCGGACGATGGTTGGAGCCATGTGAAGGGTGACGAGGAGGGGAGGGTATGTTTTGGTAGGAAGGATTGGACAGAGTCAGTTATGAGAGGCGTGAGGCGAATGAAGAGCTGCTAAAAGTAAGGGGCAATGGTCAAATAGAGGTGTGGAGACATACGTCGTGCATGTCCGTAAGACTTGTCCGCTTGAAATGCGCCGGTGGTCTGTCGTGTAGCACTACTAGATGCCCCCTGTGAAGTGGGTTAGTGACCCTTGCAGCTGCTCGCATTTGGTCGCCCACCTGAGGTCCCAAGTCTTCACGAGGTAATCTCTCATCGCTTTGGTTACAAATAGATGTGCATAAGCAGATCCTCCGAAAACCTGCTCAAATCTGGGGGCTTCTCAGTCTCATCCCTGCGGTTGGAGGGCAGATACTTACCTTTTGGCAATTCTAACCAGTGGGTGACGTTCCCCAAGACGAAGTGCAAGGACGGAGTACCCAAGGTTGTGCCAGTCGATGATGACTTTGCTCCCTCGCAGCTTCGCGACGAACCATACGAGTGCAAGTGTAGGGATTGTGGGCGGGTTCTATCTGCAGCCTGTCAATAGCATTCACCACCAGTAGGAAATATCTAACTTGAACAAGGATGTATTGTGGTGGGTGAGGGAGCCGGACGAGTAGTGCGTAGAGGAGGGTCTGGATTTGGCGGAGAACTTTCCAAGGGGCTAGAAGCACCCAAAGACAACGTGGGACGTATCGCAAGAAGTGAGAAGTGTCCTTCATGTACACCCATCGAACGAGTGGAGCCTCTAATAACGAGTTGATAGGGTCGTTCCCTGACGTGGCACAACTCCTCAATGAAACTCGGCGCCAGGAAGACGTGAGGGAGTGGAAGTACCTTTGTAAGCAATTATATACGTTTTGAAGTTGTGTGACGCAAAACTCTCGGCGTGGTACATCATTCGAGGACTTCTACCAATGTCGCCCAGCACTACGATGGCTACAGTCCGATAAGAAGGCGGTTCCGTAAATTTCCAGAACATTTGGCGGGCCAACCACAATGTGAATAGACCGAGAAGACATGCCAGCACAATTCCAAGATTGATGTGCATGCAGTGTGGTTGAGGGTGGACTGGCTATTTTCAAAACAGGTACGGGTTCGATAAGACTGCTCAATAACCATTATATATCGGCACCGTAAAGACAGTGGGTACAGCCACGTTGATCAACCTTTCAAACTCATTCCGATGGCTTGTGAGGATGAATGAGCATTTCGCTGAAATCTTTCAGCTTCTCGGGACCTCGCACTTCTTCAGTTAATAGGGGCAGCTTCACGATGTGGAAGAACTCGTCATAGAGTTCATATGCCTCGCCCAAGTACTTATGCTGCATACCTGTTCGTACTCGACAATGCTCGCAATTTGAGTCTGGTCGACAGGTCAGTTGAGATAGGCGGACAGTTAGTGTGCCAGGGTACCTTTCTCTGGGAAGAGCAACTGATTGATTACGATATTGTGAGTGTCGATTTCAAACTGGGTGAGCTCCTGAATTAAGCGTTCTGTCTCATAAAGAGACAAAAACTCGGAGATGCAGACACAGATGAAAGTCGTCTTTTCCTGTCTCTAGCTTCAATGCGATGCTATAAAGATATTGGAAGGAGCTTACCGCATCTTTGAATTGTTTGTTGACCTCAGTAATAATCTCACGCATGCCCTCAAGTTTCCCAAAGATATCATCTTGCTGTCCTGGTCGTTGGCCCATCATGGCTCCAACTTGGGAGAGCATGGGCCCTAATCGTGACCCCAAGCCACTAAGTTTCGCCAGAGCTTTCTCCAGAACAGAAGGGAAGGACAGGAAACGCAGTGTGTGGCCTGTAGGTGCTGTGTCGAAGACAATCACAGAGTACTCCATGGACTGTACATGCCTAAAACATTGCGAGTTAGGTCTTAAATGAAGAGACAATGAGGCTATTTACTTCATAATCTCCGCAAAACTCATGGCCTCATCTATACCAGGAATGGCTACTGCCAGATCTTGGACAATCGAAGGGACGGCTGCACCCTCTTCGGTACCTGGAGCATGGAATCAAGACCCATATCCCAAAAAGTCGAGAGATTGTCAAACCCTTATTGATCATCTCTTGGAGAGAGGATGTCGAGTCGATCTCCATTGCAAACAAGTTATCGAAGCCATTGACCTTGGTGGCGTCTTTACTGAACTTTTGGCCAAACGCATCTGACAGATTGTGTGCAGGATCGGTAGACTAGGACGTACGTCATTACCATGGATTGAGGCCCATGCAAGGGACGTACGATTAGGAGGACAGAGTCCCGGACCTTTGCAAGCTGTATGGCCAAAGAACACGAGGTAGTGGTTTTACCTGAAGCACACGTTACTAAGGGGGTTGTATATTATGTGCCGAAATACGCGTACCGACACCGCCCTTTCCACCTACAAGCCAAGCTCAGTGGGTCGCAGTCCCCTGAGAAGAATATCAACGCACCACAGAAGATCCACTTGAGAGACGTCTGGTCGAGGACATTTTGTAGCGTTGGGGGGTGCGTCGGTTCAAAGTCCATGTCGTGGCGGTCGAGGTGTAGGAGTTTGACCGACCAAACTGCCACCTGTTTTTCGCTTCTTCGCTTCGATCACATTCGAGCCTGTTCTCGGTTCTACCACAGAACGTAGGAATGTCCGAGGTTATCGAGTTTCGTGGTGTGTAGCATTTGGCGATAGGTTTACGAATGGTCGATTGATCGGCGACCAGCTCTTGTGGCGGCAAACAAGGAAAGGAGCGCATACGGCCTTCGGTACAATGACTTTCAACGTTACAGGTACGATACAACACTGGTACAGAGAGCATCTCCTTACTGGGTAAGTTGACAGAAAGCATTGCGCGAATCGAGTCCATCGTCTCCGAAGCACCCTCAAAATGACCCACGGCAAGGGTCGCAAATACGAGGAACTCCCTCCTATCACCATTGAAATTGTCAAGAGTGGGCAGTACGTCCTTTCCAGTGCCCTTGGACTTCCCTGACCCCACAAGATCAGCCTACAGCTTCTGCTCTTTGAAGCTGAGCGTGCGTGGGCTTATGCTCAAGAGCTATTAGGTTTGCGTGCAAATGGTGGTGAGACACAGAGTCGGCGTGCAGCGATGGGACGCTTCCGGCGGGCGCAGAAATGGACAGAGCAACTTCTCGAGCTCTGCAAAGCCCTTCACGGCAAGAAACGGCTTACACAGGATGCTTTTGTTCAGGTCAATGCATATGTCCTCCTCCTGAAAGGTCGCATTATGCGCCTTCGAGACGAGTTCGATGCTGCCCTTGCCAATCTCTCAGTTGGGAGAACGCTGTTGGATCAGCTTAGCGCTACCGCTTCCACTTCCTACGATCAAGCCATCGCCACAGTGTTCATTGACGAGACCAGCCCCGAAATCCGCCATTGCGCGCACTCACTTGGGTACGAACGTGCTTATGAAATCGAGAGAATAGTGAAGAAAGAAGCCCCTCGTCATGCAGAAAAGCTCGTACCTGGGTATGGAAAACTCATTGAGGACTTGCAAGAGGAAGCCAAGCAAGGTAGAGGTTTAGTTGGGAAGGCTACACTCGGAGGACTGATGTGGGAGGGTCAACCCGTTCCAGTACGGAACCCAGAGCTCGTAGACGCTCTCCTTAAAGTGGAGAGTTCCTCGCAGAAGTTAGGCTCAAGTCAAGTCCTAAAAGCGAGCACGCCACAAAGAGCAGGCAAATCTCGCAGCAAGATTGTTTCTTTTGACAGCGTTCTACAAGCACTCAGTGACGCGGAGGAGGTGGCTAGGAAACTGTCGGAGGCACAAAAAATCACTGGAGGAGCCCGTACAGCTGCGACAGGGACCAGGGACATCCACTTTGTCCACTCCTACATTACTTACCAGCTCCTTTCCCGTCGCACGGAACGCGATTCCCTATTAATCGATGCCTTGATCCACGGACAAGACCAGACCACCAAGACTGCAGCTCCAGACTCACCTTCAGATCCTCGAATCTTTCCAGCAGTCGTCAAAATTCTTGATACTGTGTTGCAAAGCTTAATGCAAATGCGAGGATTGACAATTGTGGACGAATCCCCCGACGTCACCAGCGCCACAGAAGCAAGAATTGCCTTCATCAAATCGAAAAGGTGAGATAGCTGAGTTTTCAATTAACCCGTGAGTCTTTAACATCTGTGCCGTCTATAGGTGTCTGTA
>Ga0307515_10018519_pt1 | contig 12590 bp, 5 predicted proteins | sample 17_EM_MG_FD_194513 | JGI IMG/M metagenome (GOLD analysis project Ga0307515, IMG submission 194513) | Populus trichocarpa ectomycorrhiza microbial communities from riparian zone in the Pacific Northwest, United States - 17_EM | ecosystem: Host-associated > Plants > Roots > Unclassified | place... | reverse complement strand
TCCCCCCTCCCCCCTCCCCCTTGTTAGCCAAACAACTAGCGAAGTGATAAACAATTCTTCCTTTCTCCTAACTTCCCCCAGTCCATCTTTCTTCCAATATATCTTCCCTGAAAAAGACTCCAAGGGATGCTCCGAGCAGAATACCTAAAAGGAGAGTCAAAGTAATGCAACAAAGTGTTAATTTCATAAAATATTTAGTATGTTGAGAGAATACCCAATCCTCTATTATCCTGGATCGTTGGGAATTCCTTGTGTTGTATAGATAGAGAGAACCGGAACCAAATTTCTCTAAAAGCCTTCTGGAGTGTGGGGGGGACTTTAGATTGTTTAACCCATCTTTGGTTGTTGAGAAGATACGAAGAAAAAAAGCTGTAAAAGTTAGGTAAGACTCGGACTCAATATCTCATCTCTTTTGTTTTTGCGAAAGTACCACTGAGCTACAAGCTCATCAGTTTAGTTCTTTTATATTGCGTTTGTTAGTTGTGTATCTAAAACTTGCAAACCTTGTCAATCATTGTGGAGAGGCATATGGAGCTCTGGGTTGTCAGGTCCTTGTTTTATGTTTATAGGGAGTAATTGACTACAAGTGACAACATTGTCTTGGATTCCTCGCAGAAGGAGCGGCTTGGTGCAATGTTGGATGAGGATCCACAACTCATGGAGAGGAGAACCACCATAGCTAAAAGGCTTGAGCTATACAAGTCAGCTAGGGACGAGATTGATTCAGTTGCATGGAAATGATAGGTATTCTGGCACACGCCACGGCTCTCTCTTTTTCCCAGAAACATAGCAGCCTAGATTTTCTACGTCGGCATACTCATTGTACTGCTCCTTTTGTGTTTGACAAGAATGAAACTCTACTCGTGCACATTCCAGGCTAGATTAATTCGTTGATGATAAAACTGATTCCATATTCTTTTTGTACTTTATAATAACGCGAAGATTGTACACTGTGCAACTGTACGATAGAGTTTTCTCAATGATTTCGCCTCATATGGTTGGGTTTGCTATTTTGTTCTTCAGTATAATGGTCATATTCAGAACGAGATTTGACTCGTCAATCCTTTAGGTATTTATCCAATTTCCAATTTTACTTCTGAAGTCCAGAATTAATCGACCTTATTCTCTTTCTACCAAACATTTATTAGGGGTGTTTGTAATATGGTTGTTTTTAAATATTTATGTTTTAAAATAATATTTTATTATTATTTTTTAAAAATATTTTTGATCCAGCACATCAAAATATTAATTTAAAGAAAAAAATTTAAACTTTCTAAAAATATTTTTAAAATACAAAAACAAAACAACCTTTAATGTTTCTCCATTTATAATCATGGACTACAATGAACAAGCAAGGGAACAAAGAAACCTGTATAGATATTTTTTTTGACATGGGAATCAATGAATTTATAAAGCTCTTCAGCTGTAAAACTCGACGATTGAAAAATTGAAAAGCAACCGGATTTTCTTTTTCTATTTCCTGGAAAGTTAAAAAGATATTTTTAAAATTGGAAATGTTTTTGAAAAGGTATAAAAAACATCCGAAGTTACCACCAACTGAGAAAATATTTACTAGAATCGATAAATTGTATAGGCTTGATTAAGAAGATAATAAAAAGGGCCCAGTAAAAAAGAAATTTTTTTTTTAAATTTCCTTAAGCTCATAGAACTGATTAATGGAGTACCGGGGCTCACAAAACGCAGGAGGAGTTTGGAGCCACAAGGGCTGGGTGGCATAAAGTCGTAGGCTTTTCTTCTTGAATTATGGATGAAATAGGGTCAGTAACGGTGTAACAGTGGACGACAAAGTAAAGTGTTACAATGGGAACAGCAACCACCAATGTCCTGTTTTCTTGTGCTGATCTTTGTTACAATGGGAATTTGAGCATTGTTGCGGCACTGGCAGCACATTTGCAAATGTGAGCTGCATTCCAAATGAAAACAAGGCACTTCTCGAGTTCAGGGATAGTCTTATTGATCATTTAAACTGGGTGTTGTCGTGGATAGGAGAAGACCGCTGTCCCTGGAAAGGAGTGGTTTGCAGCAGGACTAGCGGTCATGTTATCAAGCTTGATCTTCGAAATCAGTTTCAGCTAGATGAGCTAGGCATTCCCTATTTCGATTTCTATCCTGGAAATTATAGCAACGTTTTCTTGAAAGGTGATATAAATCCTTCTCTTCTTGATTTGAAGCATTTGGAATATCTAGACCTGAGCATGAACGATTTCTCTTCGAGCTCCAAAATTCCAGGATTTATATGGTCCTTGATAAAATTGAAATATCTAAACCTTTCCTCTGCGGGTTTCCTAGCAAAGGTTCCCGTTCATCTTGGAAACCCTTCAAGCCTGCAGTATCTTGATCTTGGCACTTCTTCAGCTTTCTATGCTCCTTCGAATTTCTTGACTTCTGACAACCTCCAATGGACATATACTCTTTCTTCCTTGAAATACCTGGACTTGTCTGGAGCGAACCTTCCAAAAGACAACAATTGGTTGCATTCCATAAATATGCTCCCTTCTCTACTAGAATTACATTTATCCCGTTGTCAACTTTCAGGTATTCCTCTGTTTCTCAATGTTAATTTCACATCTCTTGAATTGCTTGATCTTTGTCAGAACGGCTTTGATTCTGTAATCCCTCCTTGGTTGTTTAACTTCAGTAGCATTCAACATCTTGATCTTAGTTAAAATGCTTTTCACGGTTCCATTCCTAGCGATTAGCAGTTGTAAATTCCTTGAAGTGCTTGACCTACAAGAGAATAATCTTGAGGCTGAAATACAAAATACGCTGACAAATCTGTGTACCCCATCTGGATGGGCTCATGATAGTTTGAAGATATTGAAACTTGGATCAGATTGGTTCTCTGGCTATTTGCCAGTTCAACTTGGACAGTTTAAGCATTTAGAATACCTTAATCTCGAATGAAACTCATTTCTAGATCCGATCCCAGCGTCACTAGGAAGACTATCGTCTTTGATACAGTTAAGTCTCGGTCTTAATCATTTGAATGGTAGTATTCCAAAAAGTTTTGGGCAGCTCTCAAATCTGGAAGTTCTAAATGTCTCCGACAACAAATTGGGGGGCATGGTGTCTGAACTTCACTTTGCAAACTTAAGGCATCTAACAGGGACTGATATTGTCTTCAAATTCTTTTGTTATAGATTTCGCCCAACATGGGTGCCTCCATTTCAGCTTCAAGGTATCGGGATGTCGATCTCAGTTTCCACAATGGCTTCAAAGTTCAAACACAAAAGAATGTTGGAATTTTATAAATGTTTAATGCAAGTATATTGGTTTGAAGAAATTTCCTCCGGTATTTTCTGGCTTAATCTATCTCACGATCATATTAGAAAATGTTTACCAAAGTTGCTATTGGTAGGAACATATATTTGAATGGCAACAAATTTGAGAGACCATTAGCAACCTTTTCTCTTGATGTGGTTGTACTATCTTTCCAATAACTCTCTCTGGTCCAATTCCTGAAGCCATTAGGCCATGCCCAAATTACATGAACTACACCTCTCTGGTAACCAGTTGAATGGCAATATTCCACTTTCTATATGCAAGATAAAGGATTTGGAAACTCTTGATCTTTCCAAAAATCAGCTATCTAGGAGACTTTCTCGGTGTTGGAGATAGTTAAGTCGTTTAGAGGTGATGAATATTTCAAATAAACTTTGGGTGGCTGTATTTCCAATTATGTGGGTTCTGTACAATGTCTCTGATATTTATATTTGAAGATAAACAGTTTTTAAGGAAAGCTCCCTGCATCATTGACTGAGCCAAGATACTTGCAAACCCTCAATCTGGCTGAGAATACATTTACTGGCACTATCCTTCCTGGACAGGTGAAAAGTTTTCTCTGGAAATACTAAGCATTCATTCTAACGAGTTTGATGGCGAAATTCCTCTAGAGTTTTGCCACCTTTCTCAACTTCGAGTGCTGAACTTGGCGCAATGTAGGATTGCTGCAACTCTTCTTCGTTGTTTTAGCAACTTTTCTGTTATGATTGGAGAGGCAAGGAAATGTGAACACTGGCTTTATGCAGGAAAGTATGACGAGAATGTTTTGGTTTCGTGGAAAGGGAGGGAGCTTGAATATACCAAGACACTTGAATTTCTATTTTCAGTCGACATTTCCAGCAAAAATCTATTTTGAGAGTTTCCAAAGGAGTTGACGAGTCTAGCAGGGCTACAAAATCTGAATCTGTCAGGAAACAAGTTCCAGGGAGTAATCCCTTTAAATATTGGGCAATTTGAATAGGATGGGATCTCTTGATTTTTCTACAAACAAGCTATCTGGCGCCATTCCTCCAAGCATTTATGCTTTGAACTATTAGAGTTACTTCAACTTGTCATTTAATAACCTATCAGGTCATATTTTATTAGGAAACCAACTTCAAACCTTAGATGATAAATCCATCAATATTGGCAACAATGGACTTCATGGACCTCTAATAAGGAGTTGCCCAGAAGATGAAACATCCTCTGAAGGTCATGAACGAATTGAGTACAAGATTAATGATCAGCCGGAAGCATGTTATGGGGTTGTGGTTGAATTCCTGGGGGTTTGTAGCAATTTGCACTTCATGAAATCTTCAACAAAATATACAACATGCAACAACTATGGTAAAGAAAGGCAAATAGGATCAGAAGAACATTCGGCGGAGGCAACTTTCGAGCATGAAAAGATTAGTTCTTTTTTTCTGCGTCGATATCCCTTCAAACATTCACATTACAAGTCCAGAGAGTATAGTCACATGTCCATTTGGGAAAGCTATTGTTTTTAGCTGTGTTCATGGTTTTTAAAAAACAACAGAAAAAAATATGATATTAACTTTTAAAATATTATCAACAGTTAAAATTCATGGTCACATTCCCAAAAGGCTCTAAATGTAATTGTTTAATTGTTTCTCAGCGCAGTTGATTGATTGCTGAGATTTTTATATGATTTATGCCGTCCTTAGATTAATAAAAAGATACAAGATTCCAGTTGTGATTCTTAATCTTTTAACTTTTTGCATCATTAATAACTCCTGATTTCCTTTTTGATATATTTCTGCTTCTAATTTGAAGCTAAATCAAGTTAATGATAGATGAAAATACCTCCCAACTCCTTTGGCTTCAAACACACGCGCGGCATATCTTTGGACTTCTGTTTTTGATAAAGCACGGGGTTTTGCTGTGCTAAAACTGAATGATCTTCCGTTCAATTTCGGAGGAAGGCCTGTATTGTTATCAATCATGAGAATTAAGCCGCGTGCTTGATAGAGCTGGCCTCTTTCCATGGGCGATGTATATCTCGGTATAATTATTGCCGATAGATACATTGCATCTGTCTAGAAACCAGGGATGCTTGTAATCTATCTTGGGTTATGTGAAATGAAATAATAATAATCATGATTGGGTGGTGAATCCAATGTCGTATGCAACTGCACTTACTAGCATAGAACAAGGAAAGCAACTTGTCATACCTAGCCAGTGGTAGCACGAAAAACCAGTATTATAGATGTCGGCATTACCAGGAAGCTTATATCTTATCTGCTGTGATACATGAAAACACACACTTATTATATATATATTTTTTTTACTTGAATCAGCACTCAGAAATGCTTTTGCTGCATATCGTACAGGGGCTCGTCAGTTGTAAGAATCTTCCCATCCAATCACCAGCATTCTCACGCAATAGGAAAAATAAACAGGGAAAGTTAAAAGAACAGAGGAAAGCACATAAAGCAAAACCAGCTAACAACCGATCACGTCCTGCATCAGAATTCTAATACAATTCATTAGATGTAAGTAATATATGATTGCAACAACAAAAAGCACAGCACAAAATCAAGACAAGTTGAGGTTTTCATACTTACAAGTATGCACACAAAGCATGGGGGAAAGCATGCAGTGATACAGAAAGAAGTGATCTAGCTGAAGAACCTCAAATGGCATAGGTCATCAAACAAAGTTTTCTTGAGTGGCTGCTGGTGCAAAACTTGTGTCAACCGACATATGGACAGCTCAATGTTAAATCATGGTTCTGAGTCTTGCTTGCTTGCTAAGCACAACTCATGCAATTCGTTTAGTATCCATTCCTCCCCAGTGTGCCCTCCCAATACCAGGACCCTCGTCCCTCCAACCACACAGGTGCTATGGCCCCACGCAAGCTTAGGTGGTTGACCAGGAACGTTGAGAATCCTCCATGATGGTTTCTCCTCAGCAGGATCTAACAGGAAAAGCTGGGAAGGAGAGTGCAACCCAGCAATAGAACCACCAAAGATTATATTCCTTCCACAGGGCATGCTAACAGCAACATGATCAAGTCTGGGAGGGGGGACAACAGAACTCTGGCTCCCTATACCAGTTAATGCACTACACTCCAATTGCCTCCAATGTGGTTCTTCGTCCTCCAAGTCAATGGTGTAGGCCTCACCTGATCTCAGTCGTAAGTGCCCACTCTTGGCAAGTCCACCAAACATAAGAATTTTCGTCCGACCATAAACTGAGAGTGAATGCCCTAATCGAGATGGAGGAGCCCAAGTAGCTGGGATCTCCCTCCATATAGGCTTGTCTATAGTGAGATCCAACAAGTAGGTGTCACTGAGAAGTACCCCAGCATCTGTACATCCACCTGAGACAACCAACTTAGAACCTTCTATGGTGCAAGAGCTATGCCACGATCTAGGAAGAGGGGGAGTTCCACCAGAAACTTCCTTCCATGTCGGCTGTTTGGCATCCAAGTCCATAACAAAGACATCATTGAGCAACCCTTGCCTTCCACATCCTCCAAACAACACCAACCAGGAACCATTTAGGCAAGAAAGAGTGTGACCCCAGCGCCCTGGTGGGGATGATTTCACACTTATCCGCTGCCACTCTGGATTTGCAGCATCAAGATTGAGAACAAAAGTGTCATCCATCGGCTGCATGTTTACTCCTTCCCCTCCAAACAATACAAGTCTATTCCCTACTGCACATGCACTGAAATTGCAACGTGAAGGCTCAACCGCACCTCCAACTGTCACTTTCCTCCAGCAGACAGCTTCGAGGGTAGTCAGTTCCCTTGCCAGACGTCCCCAACCCAACTTTTTAGTCATCAGCTCCAATGCACCTGTGACTTCTCTTCCCCATGCATTTTGACAAACCATCTTCCTTACCTGCTCATTTTTTGTTAATTGCCGGATTCTTCTGCAGACAGATCCAATGGATGCAACATCCCTTGGTGTCAAGCGTGATAGAATGTTATGAGCCAATACTTCATCAGACAACTGAAGTATCCCACATATTTCTTGATGCTGAGTAAATGGTGATTGTCCATGCCGTGGAGAATAATTAGCTGAGTGATCAGACCGTTGATTGCAAGTCTCTTTGTAGACTGGATATGATACATGGTTCAGATCTATTTTGGCTTCAGAAAATACCTGAATACCTATTACCTGTGTGATAATTCCATCATCATCGTGTATAGGTACAAGTCTGAGCCTGTTCACCAGTGGAGTACCATCCTTCCTAAAGTTTAGAAGTTCACCTTGGAATTCCATCCCTTCCTCGAGACATCTTCTGATTTCAGAAACAACAGCAGGGTCTACTAAAGGATGCCTTCTTTGAGCACGGGGATCCCTGTATTGTAAGAACCGACTGAAAAGAAAAATTTTCCAGAATGGTTAATATAGATCCCTTGCAACATAGAAAAATCACGGTATGAATAATTAAGTAAGCAAAAATATTGACAGAGAACCGACGACACATCCCAAAAAAAAAATTCGAAGCATGAAACAACCCAGCAACCTATGAGGAGAGAATTTAAGATGATCCCATCTCCTTATGCGAAATATATATAAAAAACAAGAATTCAAAATCAAATAATCTAATTCCCCATTTTCTTACCAACCAAACAAGAATACAAACATTTAAATAAAACGAACAAATTTAGTGAAATTTAAATTCTTCTTTTTTATTTATACATCAAGTGAAAAAACAGAAAAAGTAACGAAAAAAGCAAAAGAAGAAAAGAAGAAGAATTAAAAAAAAATGAATAAATAAAAGGATACCAGTTACGACCGAGGACCTCGTGAGCATGGTAGCCAGTGAAGATCTCGAAGACCTTGTTGACATAAATGATAGGAAAATCAAGCTCTAAGGCATCTGAAACCACAAAAGATACGGGTGTCGTTGGGTGGAAAAACAACCGTCCTCTTGTATCCTCCATTAATGAAACCTCGCTTTCCTTTTCATCTTCTTTAAGGGATTTGGTGCATTTCAGCCTTTTTCCTGAGCTTTGAAACTCTTCTTCTTCTTCCTCCTTTTCTTCTTCTTGTGGTTTTGACATCGCCTCTCTTTCTCTGCGCGTTTAAAAAAAACAAAGAAAAAGATTCGTGTTGTGCGGGCTTGGAAGCGGTAGTTGAATGTCATGTGTGGTGGCACTCTCTGCTTTTGTTTTGCCCCGCCCAGATCTTCGTGTTGTTACTACTTCTCCAAACACAGTGCCCCTCTTGTTTCCCTTATTTCCCAAAATGCCATTTTTTATTACATGTAAAACAAAGTCATCTAATCTTACAAGAGAATTTATTCTTGAGATTTTCTTTTTCTAAAATTATTACCAAACGTGTTATTCGTTCTTTTTTATTTTGATGAATGGGTAAGCTGTATCATATGCAGAGTGGACAAGTTTTTCCCACCTCCAACGTGTCAATTACCAATAATTAAGGGAATTTGTTAGCAAAACCTTTTATCAAATTTTCTCCAAATCTTTTCTTATAATTTAGTGGAATTCCCAATCAATTAATTAAATAAGAAGTGTGAAGTGGGTTTAACTGTTAATTTGATGAGATGTTATTGAGTATTTTTTATTTAAAGAAAATAACTATAATAATTGGACATGACAATTTATATCATTGAAAGCAAATAAATTAGTAAAAAATATAATTTGGGATGCCCATTAAAAAAAAAAAAAACGTGAAAAATGCCAACCACAAAGATGGCAATTTGGTAGTAAAGGGAACAAGTGAGGGCACCGAGGGGGTTTAAGCAAGAAAAAAGGTCCCCGCTGGTTCAGGGATGGAAAAGCGTGCTGTGTAAATATCTTAGAAACAAAAATATCTAAAAACCTAGGTGACGTGCCACCACTGAGCCTCCACGTGACCGATCTATAAAGAAGATATTTTTATATGGCGTCAAGATGTGGCGGGAATGGGATCACCTCTCCCTCGCATCATCCCCGCCCAAACTCCCATGCTTTCATTTTTACCCTGTAATGTAAGCCACTTCTCCCCCTCCCTTCCTCGTCCCCAGCAGCAAGTATTTTACAGATTTACCTTGATGACATGCTTTTATCTGGGGTTAATTAAGTAAATATTATAATAACATCTTAGGATCGCAGAGTAAAAGAACCTTAAAAGCACAAATAGCGAGGTACATGTGGCCCTTCACCTAAAAGCATATGTTATTAGACGAGGCACCTGTTTCAAATTACACTCTGCCATGGAGGATGGAGTAAAAGTCTTTATCCAAGTAATGCGGAGCTTATCTGTCATGGAGGATGGAGGATAAAGTACCTTGATGACATGCTTTTAGCTGGGCTTGATTAAGTAAATATTATAATAACATCTTAGGATCGCAGAGTAAAAGAACCTTAAAAGCACAAATAGCGAGGTACATGTGGCACTTCACCTAAAAGCATATGTTACTAGACGAGGTAACTGTTTCAAAATACACTGTCATGGAGGATAGAGTAAAAGTCGGCTTGTTGTTTTTTCCGTTTCAAAAAAAATTAAAATTATTTTATTTTTTTTATATTTTAAATTAATATTTTTTAGTATTTTTAGATTATTTTGATGTTCAGATGTCGAAAAATAATTTTAAAAAAATAAAAAAAATATTATTTTTATATATTTTTAAATAAAAAACATTTTGAAAAGTGATTGGACCGACACTCTCAAAACACGTTTTATCCACTGAGTTTATCTGCTTAGGTAATTAATCTTGTTTTTCTTGTCGTATGGATTCGTCTACTCGATTCTACATCATATCTACCATTCTTATGGTTTTGATAGGTTTTGAACCCTTCGTTGATGTCAATTATAAATATTTGTTATATTATTTTTATTGAGCAAACAATTTTATTTTTCTAGTTGTTGGTGCGAGGATCACCTTCTATAAAATGATTTCTATAAAATGATTACCGCACAGATTCATTTAAGTATTGAATCAGGTGACTTGTAGTACATCAAATATTATGATTCTAAATCATAATATTATAAAAATATCATGTTATTCCTGAATTATATTATTTCACCAAAAAAAATTTATTTTATATTATTTCAGCATTTGCTTGTATTTATTATGTTGTACCACTGTATTATATTGATATATAGTACATTGGTACAACATAATAAATAGCATGCTACATGATTTTTCTTACCATTCTAGGACATGATATATAGAATATGTATAAAATATGATTAAAACCCTATTATTTGTTTATGATTTTATTACACTATATTGTTAAAAATATTAAGTATTAAAAATAAATACATGGAGTTAAAAATATATAAAAAAATTTAGATGAGTCTGAAAAAATCCACGACAAGAATGTTAACGTCTCATGTTTTTCTTTTCTCCAACAAAAGGCATCAATTATGACCAGTGTGAACCTGAACTTTGGTTTGTTATTTTCAAGTGGTTAAAAAATTATGGTTTCGAGTGTATAAATATTTTGTTAAAGTAACCCCAATCATCACATAATAATCTGCTATTATTTATTAATTTAAATATGCTCAAGAACTATCCAAGGCATACTGGATAGAATACTGCATGATTAGAAATCCGATTACTATATATGTTTATTAATTACGCACTCAAATCGTTGGCTCCATAAATCAGCACGTGTAAATCAATTATCCGGCTGCGCCAGAAGACGGAGGAAACAAAAATGCGCATTAAAAACGCGGCAGGTGTGGAAGCACAGGGTTCCAGTGCGGCTGGACAGCAACACGGGTGCAGGTGCATGTAACCAAACGTCACCAACACTGGTGCGTCCCTGTTACTCGACATGCAATGACTATGAGCCAGCCAATTAATGTTAGTTTAGTTTTACTGGGAGTACGGGCTCGAATTAAAAACGCACGCGAACCACTTCCTTTCGTCCTGCTATGGGACCACCACCACCGCCACACTGCCTTCTTCTCTCTTTCTCTCGTCATCATTGAGACGAAACACAGAAGAGTTTGAGCATTAACCGATATAGTTTTCTTTCACTTTTTAAAACCATTTTAAGGGTATAATTATAATATATCCTTTGTACATTTATCCTAATGCATTTAAGAGAGTACAATGATAGTTTTCAAGATTGTAATAGAAAAAGTTAAAATCACTTTAATCTTTTGGAACTACCATTAACACGCCTTCATCAAAAAGAAATATCTACAATGCAAAGTTGCTGCCAATCGATAAATTTTATGATCTCACCAGCTGTGGATCTGCGCTCCGCCGCAATAATTTATTATTATTATTATTATTATTATTATTGCGTAAAACATGTGTCAAGGTAATATATACATGTTTTAAAGCATCAAAAATAAATAAATTGTGATCAATCAGATCTTTAAATAAATTAGTTTTATTTTAATTAAATAATAAACAATAATAATAAATAAACCAAATAAAAATAACAATCATGATGACCTAAAAAATCCAAAAAGGGACGAACTATGCATCTTAATTCCTAGCTCGTTTAATACAAAATAATGAGATTGGATAAAAAAAATTAAAAAAATTAATCTGATTCAATCCAAGTTAATATGACAAGCATGTAATCCAGGGTCAAGTCATACAAGTTGACTTATCAAACTCGCGACCAAGATCACGAGGTCAAAATAACTCGAAAAAAACTAAGAAAACCACAAAACTTTTTTTTTTAAAAAAATTCAATGTTAAATGATGAAAGTTGGAAAGAAAATATATAAAAAAAACTAAAACTAAAAAAATTATATCAACTCACGTTAACTTTTCAAATTGTGACCTAGATCATTAGACAGAGAATCTTTTATATGAAAAAACACCATAAAACTTAATTCTCAACCAATCAAAATTTAAAAACTGAAATTAAAAAAGGAGTTTTAATTATGCAAAATGATCCAGAACAAAAAAAAAACCAATTAAAAAAATAAGGATTAAAACTAGACTAAAAAATAAAATTTCCTCCTTCAATTCAAAATTCTAGGTTGTTCTCTCATTTATTTTTTATTTTGAATTTGGTCCTTATTATTTTAATTGGTATTTTTTTTATTTTTTATCCTTTTATATGGTTGATTTTTTTTTAAATTTCATCATCAGACATTTGATTTATTGGAATTTAGACTTTATGGTTTTTTAGATGATGTGTTTCTGGTTTAGTGACTCGGGTCACGAGTTTGAGGAGTTAATACGGGTTGGTATTTTCTTTTTACTTGTTTTTTTATTTTATTATTTGACATTGTTTATTTTGAAAAATGAGCTTCATGATTTTCTTCAGTTTCTTTTCTATCAAGTTATCATGATCTCGTGATCTGGACAAAAAGTTTGATTAGTTATCTTTAATATTTTTTTCACGGTCACTT
>Ga0307515_10018518_pt1 | contig 12591 bp, 12 predicted proteins | sample 17_EM_MG_FD_194513 | JGI IMG/M metagenome (GOLD analysis project Ga0307515, IMG submission 194513) | Populus trichocarpa ectomycorrhiza microbial communities from riparian zone in the Pacific Northwest, United States - 17_EM | ecosystem: Host-associated > Plants > Roots > Unclassified | place... | reverse complement strand
ATCAATCGCATAGGACTGTCAAGGATATCAATCACATACGACGGTCACGCAAGACCCACGCAAACACAGTCGCAGCCAACCGGAAGATGATTTCTTTAGAGGGATCATCATCTTTACTCAAAGTCAGGTTCACAACCGTAACATCAACCAAAGATGATGGCTCGATATTCAATCCAGCACCTTGATACTGGATTTCTGGCCGATATTTCGCTATTCCAGTAGGTCATTGTATAGCTGCTTCGGGTTCGATCAGGTATGCAAGGTACCTTTGTTATTGGCGTGGAGTCCGGTGTCTTGGAGTTCCGCTTTCAACAGCTCCCAGTCCTGCTGCGACAATCTGTTCATCATTTTGATCATCTCCTCGGTTGTTTCAATGCAGGAGTACAGCAAGGTTGCGATGATGTCTTACGTCGCCTCGTCGGTCCCAGTGCGAGTAGTGAGGCTTTTGTATGCTTCGATTAACTTGGTTACAGCCGCTCCTCCGAAGACCTGCGTGATCATGGTTCGTGGGCGTGGCATTTGGTTGTTTTCCTTAGCGATTGTAAGGGCGAAGGACTGGGTGCATTATCTTTGATCTAGCATGTAGTTGGATGATGTATTGATTGAAAGTCCGGTGTTGGCGGAAGATCCGTTGTCGGTGGTGTCAGCACGGCCACTGGAACCGGCGGTGGCGGAAGTATATTGATCGGTATGTTGTAGCGGTTTGGACATGGGATAGTGGTTTATGCGGCTAATTGGCAGTAATTGCTGATCTAAGGTCAAGTGCTAGTTTGTGAGTCTTTGGAAGGGGAGTTGGGTCAATTGGCGCTCTTTTTATTGAGGTGAGCTGTTTGTTTCGTTCTTTTCTTAGTCCAGTTTCACCACCTTTCCCTGTCTTCTCTCTTAGCTTCGTGCCAAGTCGTCTATCTCTTGTGTTTTATTCCCTGCGCCTTCCGCCAACGACTAGTAGTATCCTCATTCGCACTCATTCCAATCTTAACAGCATCGTTGATTCCTTTGCCTAGTATTCGGATCAGTGTCTTCCTTAGTACGGGGGTGGTGTTCATTTTTTTGCTTGTGTTTTCTCGTCCCGGTATTAGGTCAGTGACTGTCGTCCCGTCTGAGAAGTCGGTGCCTGTCATCCCGGTGTTTGGTCAGTGCCTTCTTCTCGGTGTTCAACCTAGTATGAGGTCAGTCCCTTTCGTCCTGTCTGCGAGGTAGGTACCTGTCATCCCGGTGTTAGGTCGGTGCATTCTTCTCGGTGTTCGTCCCGGTATGAGGTTGGTGCCTTTCATACTGTCTGCGAGGTCGGTGCCTGTTGTCCCGGTGCTAAGTCGGTGACGTTTTCTCGCTGTTCATCCCGTATAAGGTCGGTGCCTTTTGTCCAATGTTAGGTCGGCGCCAGAACAAGGTTGGTGCCTATTTTGTTAATATCGTTGATGTACCTGGCTTACCGCATCCGGCATTCCAATCCGAAATTGTTAGCACCGTCCCTAGGAACGTCGTTACTTCCTTCGGCATTCGCTCCGCTCGCAGGGTAGGTATCTTTCATTAGTTGCTTCTCTCCGTATTTTCCCATATTAGCTAGTGGGGGTCTTTCCCACCATTCCGTACTCAGCTTTCCGAACCAGAATCCGCGTTTGGCCTCCATTTGTGGTGAAACGGCGGAGCTAGAAGGCAGAGAGCCCATCATCAACACTCCGCCGCACTTCTTACGGCATCCAAAGGGAGTTCGTGAGAAAGAGCGGTTCTGGCTCGAGGAGCGTAGGAAGAGGGTGAGAGGATGTGATACTACCCGGCCGTGAGGAAGCACACAATATGCGTGGATCTATGAAAACTCGGCAAGAGTGCGTGGGAACCAAGAGCTGGGAAAGATATAGTGTGTATTTCGTTGTATGATAAGATGAGATCTATCTACCCCGGGGTCTCCCGAATATATACTCCCCGTCGCTCAGTCCATCTCCGTTATCCCTGTATCTCCGTACGCCCCCCGCCGGCTCCCCTCTGCCAAACTGAGTGGCGGTGGTGGTGGTGAGAAATGGATTTCCCGCCACAACGCTCTCAAGCACACTCCCGAGCACGCTCCCAAGTACACTCTCAAGAGGCAAGACACTCCCAATCTCAATTGACTATATACTCCCATGTATGCTCCTGCGTGCTCGATGCAGAGACTTGCTGAGTTGCAGGCGCCAAGCACCGGGAGGCGGGTGCCGGGTGCCGGGAGGGGGTGGCGGTGGCCGAAATCATGACGTCGGTCGATACCATAGTCTGAACCTTATTTTTAGCGCGGCCACCGCGACGAGATCTCACGATGCCTCACGATCATGGTGTTGACAATTGCAGCTTTAGATACCGCAGGAAAGGTAGACAATTGGATCTTGGGGAGAGCAGATCTCCGACCCAGATTTTCCAGCGGAATCTGCTCCCCGCTTCCCACAGATTGTGGGCGTATGTGTGCGCATTCGGTCCGGGGCTGATTGTGAAGATGGTGATGGTGATGATGGTGATTGTGATGATGGCGATGGTGATGGTGTCGGTGATGGTGATCATAGTACTAGAAGCACTTAGATAAGTTGGTTGGCTACGTCAACGTTAGCATTAAAGCTTCCACCGACTTAGAGCCTTCTATTAGCTAAAGCTTCCACAAACTTAGAGTTTGCCATCGGCTAAAAGCTTCCCGTGGAAATCTTTACTCCTCCCGAAGCGCGGCTCTCTCAAACGCGGCTCTCTGAAGCAGGCTATCAAGCAGGCTTTCAAGCAGGCTCTAGAGCAGGCTTTCAATCGCCAGCGGGCTCTCATGGGGACCCGCAGCGATAGTGTGTACAGTACCGGTATATCAGCGAAGACTGCAGGCAGTCAAGTCAGGTATAGATCAATCTCTGGCCGCCAGCCGTATATATATCCATAGGCCCACGCGCACATCTCTATGAATCGACTATAGATGAGTATAGGCTGCGTGTCGCGCAGGGGTCCACGGGAAGCTTGCTATCAGCTACGCGTGAGCGCGTAGCGCAGCCTATAGTCGATTTGCACTTTTGCCGATGGATCTTCCCACCACAACAATAGCAGCCGCTTCATCTCATTCAAATGGCTACCATTGGCCATCATCAAACTTGGTGATAAGACTACGGTAACTACCACCTTTCATGGGCTTATTAACATATCACAGGGCTTACAATTAAACACACTTCTCACCCTTACATTCCAGCTCTCTCCACTATCTATAAACCAGCTTGGTCTTGCCGAATACAAATCAACATTTCGATGTGGCAAATGCGCCATATTCCCCGACTTAACTTACATCATTGCAAATCGTACCAGTAACCTCTATATACTCCAATCATGTTACACTTTCACCTCCAAAACTGGAACTTCAACTCCTATGACTATACAATCTGCAGCTCTACCACCTATCCTTACAATCAACCTAAAGAAGAGAAAGAGCTCATCGTCGACGACCAAATTTCCTGCTGCTTCAACAATTACCATGAGACTCTAGCACCGATGACTAGCACATGTACATCCAGCGGCAATTGGATCACTTATAGACGGATTCAAAGACTTAGATGGAATGTGCGATGACTCTCTGCCCGTAAAACACATGCAAAATTCTTTTGGGCAAAAGTCATGAGAACTACACAATAATTCGAGCTGGTACACTCCGATACCTGCGGTCCATTCTCTATACGTACCAAAAGAGACCATCTGCACTATATCCTATTTGTTGAAGACTATACCTACTGGACCACTGTATACCTCTTTCCTGATAAGAAACAAGAGACTTGCATCGTCACCTACCAGCACTACCAAGCCAAGGTTGACGCCAGAGGTTACAACATCAAGCGTGTTCGGTGTGATAATGGCAGGGGAGAATTCGACAATCGGCTCTTCCGAATGCTCTTGGCCTCATGTGATACAGCTCTTGAGTTCTGTCCACCTTATGCCCACCATAAGAATTGAGTTGCGGACCGAATGATTTGTACGATTACAGAGAAAGAAAGAGCTATGATATTCGACTCCCAGGCACCGCTCGAGTTCTGGGGGGAAGCAATCAACACTGCAGTATACCTCCATTAACGTATGCCAAATGACGGACTCACCACAACAAATGAACGTGATGGATATAAAGCCCCCTACAAAACTCCATACAAGATGCTCCATTCATATGGTATACTTGAATACGATCAACTGCCTGGTGATCCCACATGAAAGAAAATCAATTACAAAGCACCACTCCATCATCTGCGCCGATTTGGATACTACGTCAGCAGTCTCATCACCAAGAAACAGTGGACAGACAGAAAGCTTGGAGCTAGATCAAAAGCTTGCATGATAGTCGGCTACGTACATGACTCAATGACATTGTGGAGAATTTGGTATCCATAGCACAACACAGTAAAGGCTCAATAAGATGTGATTTTTAACGAAGATAGAAATGCATACATCTGGTGCCCACAGTCAGTAAAACGCAAAAACTCGAGTAGAACCGAACACCTGGAAGAAATTGCCCAAGAGATCCCAGAAATCGACCTATTTGATCTACCACAAGAAGAAATACACATCGAAGATATTGATTTGAGTGGAACGGGTGAGAGCATGGACCATGGCCGCACTCACTGTATGAATGGAACAGAGGACAGCATGTCTCATGGCTGTACGCAAGATGCTCGCCAAATATATGACGAGAATCCCGTGACTAGAGCAAATCCTGATCTTTCGTTAACTGGGCATATAAATAATGGGCACAAAGATTGAAGCCCACCTGATATAGGTGAGACAAATGGCCATTATATATATACACATATAGCTCCTGACGAGGATGCTGACACATTTACAGATTGACAAAACAGTCACTGTCCAACCCTTGAATCTCATACCATACAAGCTCCATCAAGAGACAAGGTTATTACCAATAGAATAATATGAAGACAATTACATTGAGTAGCCACTGCTACCAAGAACGAAAAGAAAGCCCTAGTACCTACAGATAGAGTTTCAAGAAGCAGAGCATGAGTAAATATCACCGAGCTGATGAACACTGCCTTAGCATCGACTATCAGAAATGGCGATTCCCGTACCTACAAAAAAGCGATGCTGAGCCCACAAAAGACAAAATGGAAAGCTGCGATCATGGATGAATAGAACTCTATCATACAAAATGAGACTTTCTCACCAGCACTAGCACAATTTGGAAATAAGCTAATTGGATCAAAACAGGTGTTTAAGACGAAGAGAGACCCTGATGGTTCAACACAATACAAAGTCAGGCTTGTACACAAAGGGTATGAACAAATGGACTATAGTGAAACATACACACTAGTCGGCAAACTTACTACCTTTCGATTGCTAATAACCCTCACCACATGCAATAATTGGAGAATCGACCAACTTGATATTTTCATGGCCTTCCTCAACCCTGAAGTCGATGATGATACACTGTTCATGGAGTTACAAGGAGGATGGCTGGATGAGATACAAATCTCAGTCGTTCAACTACGAAAAGCACTTTATGGCCTCAATCAGGTGCCACACCTTTAGTACTGGCATATTAAAGGATTTCTTCTGTCTCTAGACTTCATCCAATCAGAAGCCGGTCCCAACCTCTATATACGAAATCACAGAAAAATGCTCTTACTCCTCTATATTGACAATATGTTCTTGGCTTACACACCAACTGCAGCCGCAAAGGCGTCAGCGAAAGCCCTCCGAACGTCCGCACTGCTCAACTGCGTATCGATCGCAACTACCCGGAATCTCACCAATAACCTACCAATAAGCTTCTACTTCCTGGTGCCACGGGAGTGCTCGTCCAGGAATGTCCAGCCTCTCTAGAGGAGGTGAGATGCTGAAATGGCGCTGAGAAGGACAGCTAGAGCTAGGATATCCCCTCCGGGCACCTTTAGAGCGGTGGGTTGAGACGGCGGAAATGACGAGCCGCGGACGAAACTTTGCGGAAGAGAACATTCCGGTGATGCGGCCAGAGAGTTGTAGTCTTCGAGTACCCTTCGAGTACCCGAAGTTTGCGGGAAAAGGAGCGCACTGGAATCCAATCTCCTTCAAGATGCATATGTGGATCGGTGCCACCCCATTCGACCGGCTTGGAACCGCCGGATATAGACTGGTTGGGGATGATGAGTCGTAAGGAGCCTAACCCGAGCGTGAAAAGACAGTGGAATTACTTTGTTACAGTATTTTTGATGTATTTTCACTAACCTTCAGTTACTCTAAACAAAGCCCGAAGCCGATGAAACAGCGCTAAATTTCGACTTTGTGATACAAATTCAACCCTCCCTCCAGATGCATCCGTGCATATATATGGACTTCGTCGTAATTTCCTATCCCCCCTTCTACAGCGGTCCCGTCTAAAGCGTATACCGAAACCACACGCTCCGATCCCCCTTCCTCGCCAGCTCCTCCTCCTTCCCCACCAAAAACTGATGCCTAACCCTCTCCTCCGCCTCTCCCCCGTCTTTCCGCACCCTTTCCACCTCCCTCTCCACCGCCTCCTCCCTCCTCCTCCTCTCCTCCCCCCTCCGTCGATTCTCAAGCACATACCTCAGATACAGCACCACCCCCGCCGCCGCACCCACCGTCACAAACCCCAGATTCAAACAATGCCCGAGCACGTACCGCGGCGCATCCCGCTGCCTATAAAAATTCGCGCCCATCCCGCCCCCAAACGACCCCATACCTATCACCGCCGCCATCGCAACCCCTCGTTTCCTCGAAGAAGCGAGGTTGTTACTGCACCACGTGATCATCCCCGGGAACGCGGGGTAGACGCCGCAGGCGGCTATGAACATGCCGGCATACGCCGCCTTCGGTGCTACCGCGGCGATGAGGAAGCCGAGTATCATTGTCGCGTAGGAACCGGCAAGGAACGGGGCGCGGACTCCCAGGCGGTCGGAGAAGTACGCGACGAAGAGGGAGAGAACGCAGGCGGAGATGTAGATGGGGATTGTGAGGAAGTTTGCCTGTATCTTGGTGTAGCCCATCTCGACGATGATTGTGGGGAGGCAGAGGGAGATGCTGTAGAGCGGACAGGTGATGCCCCAGAACACGAGGATGTGCAGGGGGAGGTGGTAGTCGGTGAAGACCTGGCGGAAGACCTGCACGGTGGTTAGGGTGGTGGCGTGGATGTGCTCCTGCTCCTCGGGGGTGAGGAGGAGCTCTTCTGCGCCGAACTCGTCGGCGGAGAGCCGGTGCAGGAGGAGCTCCTTCTCTTCTTCGTCCAGGAATGTGGTGCGCGACGGGTTGTCGAGGACTATCCAGAACGCTGCTATCGCGACGACGACGGTGAGTAGCCCCTCGACGATCAATATCCACCGCCACCCCGCAAGTCCGCCGACCCCATCCATCTTCGCCAACCCGACCGCCAGCGCACCTGCGAATGCACCCGCCATGCTCGCGGCGCAAAAAAACAACGCCTGCCGGAATTGAGCCTCCTTCTTCCGGTACCAGAGGGTGATGACATACGCCACGCCGGGAAAGAGTCCACACTCAGTCATACCCAGGACCAGCCGTGCAGCGATCAGCCCGCCGGCACTGTCGGTGAGTCCCATCCCGACCGTCACCGCGCCCGAACACAGGGTGATGAGCGGTAACCAGATGTTCGGTCGTAGCAGCTTCAGGAGCATGTTGGCCGGGATATCGAAGACGGAGTAGGAGAAGAAGAAGACTGTGAGGGCGAGCTGGTAGCCCTGCGGGGAGAGGTGGAGGTCGGAGGAGAGGTGGAAGGTTTTGGCATTTCCGATGTTTTGGCGGCAGAGGAAGCAGAGGAGGTAGAGGGCCGAGAGGATCGGGACGAGTCGAAGGTCGATGCGCCGGAGGAGGTGGGGGTGGTGGGGGTGGTGTTCCGGGCGCGAGCAGGTCGTGGAGACAGTGTCCGTGCGCCGCAGCTGGAGAGGCGGGAAAGCTTTCTCGTCGGTGCAAGCGGTGGCTGCGGTGGGAGGGGTGATCGTGGATGCGGTGTCGGCGGGTGAGTGGGCGAGGGCATCCGCCGGCGAATTTGTCGGTGGAGTGTTCTCGCTCATGTTGAATGCTACGCTGCGGGAGCAAGCCGGCAAAACGGCAGCGGGCAGAGTCCATATATAACGTGCTGGCTCGAATCGATGTTCGGATTGGTGACGTAGCCGTGAACTGATCCGTGCATCCTGGCGGCAGGTATCAGCCCACTGATCGCGGATCTGGGCGATTTCGACGCTTTGCCACGCGATGTAAGACCACAATTCCATTTCGGGACGTCCACGCCGTGAAATCTCGCGGCGTACGGACGAGGCGCCTGCAGCGGATTCCCAAATCTCCGCACGTTTCTTGTCGGTCCCGAGTAACGTCCAGCCGTGCGAACCCAAATGCACCTCTACAGCAAACGTGCAAACCCCACCCACGCCAATTTTCTGGCGAGAGTTCTGCGAGGAATTTATCGTGCACGGGCCATGTGCACGTGGCAACGTTCCTCGCGGTGGCGGTGCTGCAACGCCACAGCGCCACGTTTCTGAACCGCAGACAGCAGCTTTCCATTCTTCTTGCCAAACGTGAAACACGTGATTTGCGGGATTGACCTGGCAGACTATCAGCCCGGTAGCATTAATCGGGTCGGAATGATTGAGTGGGGCAAATATCAAAGTCCCCGATGCTTGCCTTCTCGGTCTGGATCGATGTACGAGTTCAAGACACAACCTCTAGCGATGACGATTGAGACCCGCGAGTCCATGGCCAGACCTTCGGCACGCTTCCCGGTGGGTATATCGCCTTGTCCGAAACGTACATCTGCGTGGTGGCCGAATTTATGTCCGTTTTATACGATACCTGTAGCCGTCGCTTAGCTTGGATGGTGGGCACAGTGCTGGAAGAAAACCCTTCGCGGGTTCGAAACCTGCAGAGCTCAACTTCGATGCTAAGAGAAAGCGTGTACCAATCGAATCCGTGGGTTTCTCGAGTATCAAATTTATTCACGCAGGGATCATCTCATTCTTGAAGTACCGGTATTCAGAGTGAGGGCATCCCTGCGTAGAATATACTTGACATTTGAGGACCGACGGATTCGGTTTTTACTTACGGGGGATTCCTGGTGGGACAGCTTTTGCGTGACGGAGGATTGGTATGAGAGCGGTACATAATTATCTGGTGCGCGACGGTCACTTTTGGTGAGAAACAATTGGAATTTAATAGGCGAGATGGCAGTCTGTGACGGTGTCCGAGCCGTAATCGTTACGGTACGGAAGGGAAATAGCGCCATATTCAAAGTAGCTGAAGGTTCGGGAGCCTCCCACAGCTTTTACGTATAGATACCCGTAGTACAAATAAAAGGTAACCTCATTCGCCGCCGCTCCCGCCGCCGCACATCATAACACTGGCGCTATTGAAACCACCATGCGGCTAGGGCAATTACGATGATCGGAATACCAAGGACTAAAGATGTGATTGATCCAACCTTCCCGTCCTTAACCTATCCCGATTCTCGCCGCCGCCGCCGTTGCCGCCATTCGTGGTCACGGCCGCAGATTCCGCTACACCGCCACTCACTGTGCGGGTGGTCTTGTCCTAGTCGCTCTTCCCGCATCACAGCGGTAAAGGCAGCCTTAGGAAAAACACGCAAGTGTAGCTCGTGTATCCATGCTCGTACTGATACAGCAAACAAAAATTCTTTGCCATCTCCGTGTTGCAAGCAGTCGATATCAGCAACACACCAGCAAACCGGAGGGGCAGTTCATATGTAAATTCTCACCGCTTCAGGACACCGGTCCCCGCACAGGAATCGTCGCAGAAACCCCACCGATGCATTCGGTGAAAATCCGATCAACTATTGCCGGAACAACACCCCTGCGTAGTTGTTGCGATAGTGAAGGGGAGAACCGTGTGTATTGGCTATAGAGCAATGACTGTCTAGGTACAGGTCTATAGGTCCAAGATGCGTAGGGAACGGGAAAGAGTAAAGTGTGAAGTCTAAAAGAGCAGTCACGAACCTTATCTATCAACAGTAGTGCCCAGCTATCGAGCATTTCACGGTCTCGAAACAGGTGAGGCGATCACCTGGTTACGGTTAGCACTGGCCTATACCGGGTTTTACCGCCGACGTAGTTTACCCAGCCACACAGGTTGTCGGGATATGTCCGCCACGGGCTTGGTTTAGTTGCGGCGGTCGGCATCTGTCAACACAATCGAACCCGTTGTCGTTGCTAGGAAATGGAAGGACGGAGATAAAGTCAATAGGTAAAACAGTTATAGAGTGTTCGTACATACGCATATTACAGTACGAAGATGGTCAAGAACTTTCCGGAGAGGAAGGAATGAGGGAGTAGCTGCGACCTGGACACATTTCTATACGGATTTCTACAATGGCAGCTCGGTTCCTCAACACAGAATCAGGCTACAAACACAGTGTATCTTCTGTTCGTCGGCCATTACTTGGTGCCACCAACGTCGTATTGCAGTTTTGATGGAATTGGCGGCTGAATACGCCAGACCCGCACAAGCCAAGAGGCAAGGCTGGTACGAATATTTCTCACTGTCTTGTGATCAATGCAGCGTGCGTACTAAGTAGATACATCATATCCTGCCTGTATTTTTTTCAAAATACTGCTCTCATGCTACAGAAAGACCTCAGAGTAATCGGAGATTAGGACAAAAGCAGAAGCCGGAGAGAAACAAACGAGCATCGCCTCCAGACATATGAATAAAACCATTCCAAGAAAATACCAAAAAGCGCCAATCCGAACTCTTGCACAAAGGCCCGAATATGATAGAATCTCCAGTAACAAATCCACCTCAGATAAAGTTGGTTCCTCAAACACCACCCCAGGGCGCAGAGGCACAGGTGACGCAGGAATTCGACTGCCGTGAGGAAAAGTCCAAGCGCCAGCCAAATCTGCTTCTCAGGCCGTGGTTTTACTGGATAGGGGGAGTTAACGACGTGCATGTCTGAATCGTTAGCTACAATTCCGGATGGCTGATTTGGGGAAGGCGAGAAGATATTAAGGTCATGATTCGTAGTTGACAGCGGTGGACCGGCATCTAGGAGGACAATGTTTCAGTGCCATACAACGACCAGGCGCAATTCGAGGAGGAGTGCCTTGAATATATTCCCTGTTACGGGGGTATCTAGGTCTCTTAGTAGCAAAGACTGATACAGCCGTTGTTTTATCCTAAATGGAAATCCTAGATCTTGGTCTCTGATCAATATGACAAAGTATTACAATTGACCGGCTATCTCTTCTCGCCTTGGAAGAGCACCCAAAATCCTATGGTCCTCGTCTTCTCAGACTATACCGTAGGTACTAAGACTACGTACCCAGATGCTAAATCCTTGTCTTCCCAGATAATTCTCTTGTCAACGCAAGAGCACCTTCAGTGAATTAATTGAATTGTCCGCGTCTATCGGTATGAACGTTTCGTAACTCATCGATACTAGCCTTGTGCTGCTTAGGTAATAATTGTCCTACTGTAGGGTTCTCTTGTTGAAGCCGTGGTGTACTTGGATTTGATTGATGTGGTGCAACTCCGTTTGTAGCGGCGTGTGGATGTTGAGATGGGTATCGTCCGGTATGAATAAAATCTACCAGTGCTGGCTTGAGTCCTGTGAAATGAACTATTACCCAAATGCACTGCGCTGCAAATATATTATTGTGTTCGCAAAATAGTCGCAAAAGTACAGCAAACATGTACACAACTAAATCGGGTTCACTTGTAAAAGTCAACACCATATAAACTAATAAGTAGTAACGATAGAAGATATAATTGATAACAATAATATTTCAAGTTGATGTCTGCTGGTAAGTTCTGACTGTGAATTGCTGCTAGAGCTTGTCCTTCAATAAAACTGGAGCTTCGTGGTCTCTTTTTCTAGATGTGTTGGTTGTTTCTGCCCATTCTCTTTTGGTGGTTGAAGATACCATCCCACACTCTATGTTATCGTATGTTTTGAAGATAGCTTCTTCACAAAAGGAATTACTTGTTACACCTTTGGATAAGGTTACGGTTACGGGGTCATGAACGATCACTCGGTTTTTCCAACTGCATTCTGTTACGATATGGAAGTTGGGGAGAACCGTGTGCGTGTATTCTATGGTACAGAAAAGAGAGAAGGAAAGGAGAAAGACTCGAGATATATGGGCGAGACATCAGCCTCTGCAGCAGTCACCGTGTATCAGATCTGTAACATATCTCCGGCACAAGTATACCTGTAACACATTCTGTTGCATATATGGTGGTCCACCTCCCTGGCGTATGGCTTCAGTTGGGCTGATGCATAATCTCTCTAAGATGATGGTCATTCCCTAAGATGAGGGTCATTCCAGACTCAGCTGGAGATGCCAGCTGAATGCGCTTGCATGCGTACAAGACATACAAGACATACTCCGAACACCGTATATATAAGATCATGAATGTACCTGTACTTGAGAATACAAGCTTCTAGCAATCAGTACATTTCAACACATTCTGTTTCTATATGACCTGAGAGGAAGTCGCCGATACACTGAGATCACCGAATTGACTCACAGGCTACGGACTCATAGTCGTAGACTCATCCACGAGTCTTCACTCGCCACCGCCACCACCTGGTATTTGCAATCGTGAGCTTCCATGGACTTCCATGGTGTTCCAGGCTCTCAT
>Ga0307515_10018517_pt1 | contig 12591 bp, 10 predicted proteins | sample 17_EM_MG_FD_194513 | JGI IMG/M metagenome (GOLD analysis project Ga0307515, IMG submission 194513) | Populus trichocarpa ectomycorrhiza microbial communities from riparian zone in the Pacific Northwest, United States - 17_EM | ecosystem: Host-associated > Plants > Roots > Unclassified | place... | reverse complement strand
GGGGATGCAGAGCGGCGTGAAGGTCCAGATGTCGTTGCAGTTGAGGAATGAGTTTGCGGCTTTCAGTGTCCCTGGTACAAGGTTGTACTTGGCTTCGATCTTCGTGCAATTATCCCCTGCGGCGCTCGTATAGGTCTCCTTGCACACTGGGGTGGTCGTAGTGGGCGGGGCGCTCGAGGAAGTAGAGGGAACAACGCTAGGAGGTGGAGCGCTCGAAGAAGTAGCAGGAACCACGCTGGTAGGTGGGGCACTCGAGGAAGTAGAGGAGACAGCGTTAGTAGCTGGTGTAGCTGGTGGTGTAGGTGTCGTCAGGGGAGAATTGGAAGGACCAGATGCAGAAGGCGGCGTCCAACTACCCTCACAAGTCCAGGTGTCGTCCCTTACGCCATAGCTACCGACAACCTCATAAGGGTCAGTATCAAGGCACTGAGCAACCGTGAGGAGGGTAATGCCCGCATCGTGCAGAGCGTCCACGGTATGGTTCACTGCGGCGTCAACGGCGTACTTCCAGACGTCGTGCGAGAGCGGGAGGTGCTTCGAGTTGGCACCCTCATTCGCAAGGCCTTGGTAGAAATCGATCGACTTTTGCTCGTTCGCGCCCGGTGCGGTATCGCCCGAATCTAGATCCCAGAGGACGATGGTCTTGCCGTGCTTGGATTGGATGTACGACGCCGTGCGTTCGTCGATTGAGCCGTACGGAGGGCTACAATAATGAGGTCAGTACACTGCCCCATAAAGGAAATGCATATCGAGAGCGCACCGGAACAATTTGGGCTTGACACCGAGGATTTTGATGAAGGCCTCGTCGAGTCGTAGAATTTCCGCATCGATTTGGGCCTCATTCAATGTTGTGAGGTTGGCGTGGGACCACGTGTGACCTGTGTTTTGGGAACATGAGGTTCATAGGCCGGCCCTTCAATTGATCTACAAAGTACCCACTCGCGTACTGATGACCTTGCTCGAATCCATGACGCAGGGCATTAACGTTGGCTTCGGAGTAGATGCAACGCCAGCTGTTTCCGTTCACGACTGGCAAACAACTGTCGTGAGCGTTCATTTCTCACGGATGCAACTATGGAACAAACAGAAAGTAGTCTTGCCGCCGACACTGTCGAATTTGTCCACGAGGTCGGCGTTCCAATCGTGTGGGCCATCGTCGAAGGTGTATCTGTGATGTAGTATCTAGGATTTAGTCTCCGTAGTGGCGGGGGGTGGAAAGGGACAACGCGTACGCAAAGTTGTGGTTGCATTGGGAGATGACCTTGTCCATCCCGCGTCTCTGGTACGGAGCAGCGTATGTACCCGCTGCCGCGATGAGGAGAGCAGGGAGAACAAGAGTAACGAGCTTGATTCCCGGCATGTGGTCTGTTGTAATGAACGTGGGTAATTATATGTAACGAATGTGGTGTATGAGCGCGAGTCGAGAGTCGTCGCGAGTCGCAGTAAAGCGGCGCGTCGAGTGGTCGTAAGGAGGAGAGAGCTATTTATCTTTATCACGGGGCGAGTTTCGCATTTGGCATGTGGCATATGGCATGTGGCATCGGTGGCATCGGATCGGTGGAATTGGACGCACAGGCGCTACAGAAAATGTGCACGTGCGACATCTTTGATGGTGACATGGACAGCTAGTTTCGTCTTTCAGTTCGCTTGGATGCCCGCCCAGTTCGCGGGATAGGCGTTCTATTGACCATAAATAGAATGGCCCCATAGAGTCGCGCGCCCTCCACTTCCTTCCTGACATCGGCCCGAGCCGGATACCCAGATACTGACTAACCTGGCTGGATGTTTTGCCGATGCCGGTGGGCGCGGGTACCACCCTTAGCGTCTATCCCAGGCGATTAATCACCCACAACGAATACCCCGTCGCGGTACTTGACAATACCGAAATTATATACGCGCCCTTCACCGAACTGTCGGGCTTCGCACTTCACCGCTACGGAAAGATCTTGTAGTAGTAGAGAATGCAGGGCTGTATTATCTCCTTTGGTATCTTGCTCTGTGTCCGTCTTGCTAGTTTACACCCGCTGGCCCTGGCCACCGCACGTAGTCCTAGTGCGGGACGTCATATTCCGTCGTACCCTAAGTATATGAAACCGAGCGACCTGCCACACCGGTGTGTCAATAGTAGAGTACTGAATCTACGCCATATCATCCATTGGGGACAAGCACGAAACGCAAAGTTGAATGGCTGCATGAGACCTATGAGCCGGTTTCGAGAACAAGACGAGATATAGGAAGGACGCGCGAGAGGAAGGATGGGTGTGTTTGGTGGTGACGCGACGGCTGTGCTGCTAGGTATACCAGCCACGGTGACATGGGCATACGAGGGAGCTAGCAACGACCGTTTATGAGATACAGGCCGTTCACAGAGCGAGAACGCTAGGCGCTGAGTGGATAGCAGCATCCGCTATTAAGGCCGCATCGAGTGCAGGGGTGGAGGCGCGCAATTGGATTACTGTAACTTTAGCGCTTATAACCTGATCAAATTTTATGGAAATGGCGCTATATATTCATGACTGGAGGGCACAATTTAATACATTACAACCCGTTGCGGCCACTTTGACCAAAAATAGTTTTTTGTGGCTGGCCACTTTTGGCCCAAAAATCGAAATGGACTTTGTTGCTGAATTAAAAATCACAAAACGTCACTAATAAATTCTATGTTGTATAAGAAAAATCATGGGCGCGCGCCGCTTGCGTTTGAGTGAGGTACAACCCAACAGCTGTGTTTCAGCTAAAATATCAACTCCTCGATTTCTTGCTCATTTAAAAATCGCAATTATTTTCCATTAATTCCTGGCACCTGAACTAAAAATATGAGCTCGCACCGCTTGTGTTCGGGTGAGGGAGCGCTGTTTTGGACGGCATTGGGCATTTGGGGCTAAAAAAAAATTGTCTTGTGCTCTCAGCATCTGTACAGGCCATCTTTGATTATGAATACATGAAGAGACGGCTTCTCACAGTGCCTGAGGAAGACAATGGCCTGGCAGACGGGGAGGAAGGCCACCTCAGCCCACATGTGTCAGCAACACTCCAGAAAGGCTTGAATGAAGACATTCATGAAACAGAGTCCCATACTGCTGCTGTCGTAGCAGGTGCTACTGCACCAGCAGCACTGATGACTTTAGCCTCGGGTAAGGAGGGCCCAAGGTTGCCCAAAGAAGGTGATTTTAGTAGTATTATGTGTGTACTAATATCTCTTTTGACATGTTATGAAATCGGGGTGTTTTGAGTGACACGGACCCACTGCCAGATCTCCTCAAGCAAAAGGGAGGGGTTTGAATATAAGATATTAGTCATTTCTATGATTTGCTCATCATTGAGCCTTCTTCAACATGCAGTGCGAATCGCTGGCCATCCCTCTACATCACCATATCAGTCATGGTTCTCCTGCCAGTGCTCAACTGAGCGTCCTGACACACTGAGTACAGCAAATATATTGTCACAGAGATCAGGGTAATTTAACAGAAATAAATCACGCTCCTTGATGTCACGGCTGATTTTACAGTGAACCATTGTTGTTCAGGGGTCAAGGAAGTGGGTGGGGTGCTGGAGAATTTTGGTAAGATTTCTATTCTACTGTACATGATTTATCGTGCCCTACAACGATTTTTTGGAGGCAGTCTTGATTTTTGGTGGTTGATACATGAAAATGTCGAAGGTGGTGGTTGGCCGCAACGAGTTGTATCTCACTCAAACGCAGGCGGCGCAGGCCCATGATTTTTCTTATACATTATAGAATTTATTACAGACGTTTTATAATTTTTAATTGAGCAATAAAGTCGATTTCGATTTTTTGGCCAAAAATGGCAGCCACAAAAAACAAATTTGGTCAAAGTGGCCGCAACGGGTTGTATCTCGATAAATCATATCAAGAAGCAACAGCCCATGGCAACTTAGCGTCTGCCACCCTGCCTCCAAAAATAAAACTCACAGTCAGGGTAGTCATGGACACGGTACTCCAAGTCACAGATACGGGGTGAAACAGATGGAAGCCAGATAATTGCCGGGCAGTTCGGGCTGAGTCGGGACACAGCGCACACCTTGTCCGACAAGATAATAAGCATGCCCTGCAATGAGCATGCTCTAAGGACTCGATAGTGCGATATGCGGTAAGTGGAGTCACATATCCTCTCGGATGCACTACTGTACCTACCTGGAGAAACTCAGGTCGGAGAAAGGCGAATATGAATCATGAATCTAAATCCTCGCGGTTCACCATAGCCGTTTCAAATGCGTCATATTTTTTTGACACGATCAATTTTCAATGTAAGAGTATCGTATTAAGATCCGAGCTCCTGAACTTTGCGAGGATCAGAGCCCCTCTCCTCCCCCCCCGAGCCGGTACCTATTATCTCGCTGGATCACGGGAGTTTGGGTCGGGTTGAAGGTGTGGTTACCTTGGGTCCTCGTGCACGACGAAGTGGTTATGGTCGGCGGCAGGCTCGAGGGACTAGAGGCAGAAATGGAAGGACCAGGTGCAGAGGGGGGCGCCCAACTACCATCACAAGTCCAGGTGTCGTCCCTTTCGCCATATTTGCCGACAAACTCATACGCGGCAATATCGAGACACTCAGCAACCGTGAGGAGAGTAATGTCCGCGGTGTGCAGAGCGTCCACGGTATGGTTCAGTGCGGCGTCCACGGCGTACTTCCAGACTTCGTGCGAGAGCGGGAGGTGCTTCGAGTTGACACCCTCATTCGCAAGGCCTTTGTAGAAATCGATCGACTTCTGCTCGTTTGCGCCTGGTGCGGTATCACCCGAATCTAGGTCCCACATGACGATGGTCTTGCCGTGCTTGGATTGGATGTACGACGCCGTTCGTTCATTGATCTCGCCGTACGGAGGGCTACAATAATAAGGTCAGTAAACCGCTCATAACGGAATGCATAATGAGAACGCACCGGAACAATTTGGGCTTGACGCCGAGGATTTTGATGAAGGCTTCATCGAGTCGTAGAATTTCCGCATCGATTTGGGTCTCATTCAATGTTGTGAGGTTGGCGTGGGACCACGTGTGACCTGTATTTCGGGAACATTAGGTTCATGGACCGGGCCCTCAATTGTTGTACAAACCACTCACTCGCGTACTGATGGCCTTGCTCGAATCCATAACGCAGGGCCTTAACGTTGGCTTCGGAGTAGATGCAACGCCAGTTGTCTCCGTTCACGACTGATAAATAACTGTCGTGAGCGTTCATTTTTCACAGATGGAAAGTATGGGACGAACAGAAAGTAGTCTTGGCGCGGACGCTGTTAAACTTGTTCACAAGGTCGGTGTTCCACTCGTATGGACCATCGTCGAAGGTGTAACTGCGATGTAGTATCTAGGATTTAGTCTCCGTAGTGGCGGACGGTGGAAAGGGGGAACGCGTACGCAAAGTTGTGGTTGCATTGGGAGATGACCTTGTCCATCCCGCGTCTTTGGTATGGAGCGGCGTATGTACCCGCCGCGGCGAGGAGAGCCGAGACAACAAGACTAATGGCCTTGATTCCCGTCATGTGGTTTGTTTGTAATGAATGTAATGGACGCGGGTAGGTATATGGAACGAATGTGGGGTGTGAGCGCGAGTCGCAGTAAAGCGGCGCGGTAACACGAGCTATTTATCATGGGCGGCATGTGCATCTTTCGGTTCGCTTGCATTCCCTGGCAAAACAATATCACGAGATATGGGTTCCCAACAACTGTCGGTTCTGCTCAGGGCGAGATCCTACGGTCCCGTATATTCGCGTGCGCTCCTCCACTTCCTTCCTGACATCAGTTCGAGCCAGATAGCTGGATCAATAAGCCTTATGAAACCGAGGTGGCCATATTTACCACAATCTATCGGGATATTTGGCCCATGGAAGAGAAAGAGAGTCCTTGCTCATTCCGTCCACGGTCCGGTCGGCGCGGGTTCGACAAATGTTACCATCCGCGGCTAATACTTCCGAAATTTCGGTGGGATCCTGTTCTTCACCAATCGTGACCGTCGGGCGTGGGGCGTCGTCCTGTCCTGAGGGCAAGATCCGCGAGGTAGGTAGAGAATGTACGGCTGTATAGTAAAGCCGAGTGACCCAACTTGATCCTTGATCCAAAAGGGCGGAATTAGGAAGCAGAAGCTTTGCCAGCCTTATCTTGAAAGGGTACAGCGAGGACCGTACGCCGTGGACCGTGGACCGAAAGAACGGAAAGAACGTTCATTTATCTATCTAATTTTTTTTATCCCCATCGGAATCATGTCGCATCGGTGTGTAAGTGGTACAGTGTTGAATCTGAGCGATGTCATTGGGAGTTTAACTATGGGAGGAAACAATGGGTCCGTTGAGGACGAGCGCCAAGCGCAGTCAGTTGAGTGGCTACAGGAGACCTATGAGCCGGTCTCGAGAACACGACGAGAAAAGAAAGGACGAGTGAGAGGGATTTGGGGTGGGTTGTGTGAATACGACGAAGAGGCAGCTGTAGTGGGTGTGGAGATGCAGGGGTGAATATGAACGAAAACAGGGGAGAAGGAGGATGACCTCTACGACAGAAGCCTAGTGATGATATTCGCGGTAGTCTGGTTAATCTTATCATAAATTGCCTGAACATCCTCCTCACTGACATCCGCAATATCCGCCATAAGGTACGCAACACCGCCTTTGGAATCGGAGAATTGTTTCTCGACATTGTGGTCGCTAAGAATCTCGTTGACGCGGCGAAGCACACCGGGGATATTGGAGTGGATGTGGCAGACGCGGACAAAGTTGCGCTGGTCGGCGGTGATCGCACGCAGGTCGACTTCGGGGAAGTTGACAGCGCCGACGGAGGTACCGAAGAGCAGATAGCGGGTAATAGCGCCGGAGACCTCCTCACCAATCATCTGCTGCGCCTCCTCTGTTGACCCGCCAATGTGAGGCGTCAGGATCACGTTGGGGAGCGCACGGAGTGCGTCGGCCCACGCGTTGAGCGTTGTGTCGAACCCGGCCCCATTCGCACGCGGCTCCGAGGGGTACACGTCCAGCGCAGCCCCAGCGAGGTGCTTGGACTGCAGAGCGTTGATCAGCGCGGGTATGTCGACGACTTTGCCGCGCGCGTTGTTGATGAGGTACGCGCCGTTCTTCATCTTCGCCAGCTGCTCGGGACCGATCATCCCCATCGTCTCTGATGACTCGGGAACGTGCAGCGTAACAAAGTCGGCCTGCTCGAGCAGCGAATCGAGCGAGTCAGCGGGGCGTGCTGAGCCGAGGGGCATGATGGGGATGATGTCGTAGAATATGACGCGCATCCCAAATGCCTCTGCGAGCACGGAGAGCTGCGAGCCGATGTGTCCATAGCCCACGATCCCCAGGGTCTTGCCCCTAATCTCCCAGCAGCCTTTGGAGACCTTGTTCCACAGGCCGTTGTGCATCTCCATCGAGCGGTCACATAACTGTCGAGAGAGGCCGATGATCTCTGCAATAACGAGCTCGGCGACAGAGCGTGAGTTAGAAAAGGGCGAGTTAAACACTGGGATACCGGCATTTGCTGCGGTTTCGAGGTCGACTTGGTTCGTGCCGATGCAGAAGCAACCTATACAGAGTAGCTATACCAGACCGGGGAGTGTGGTTAGTACGAAAATGGCGAGGAAGTGAAAAATGATGAGCGCGAAGCATGGATAGATCACGCGCTGCGCCTTCGGCCCTTCCACCACTGCGCTGGGTAGTGTCTACTACGTCGACCACCGCTAGTAACTCCCGCGAAACGCGTCTCCGGCGCATGCTTCGGCACAGGTCGGATTTCGGCCCTTACGGCCAGAGCTCGTCATCGCGTAGCCGCAGAAGAGGAGAAAAGCGACTCGTCGGCCTTAGCCATTGATGCGGGTGACTAGGACACGCAAGAAAAAGGTCCAGAAAGCTAAGTCGTTGCGCCGTGATGCGCCGAAATCGTGGAGAAATCTGGCAAGGGCTCACCTTAGTAGCACTTTTGAGCACCTTTGCAGTGATACGGGTCTTAGAGCGAATGCCTATTGCATGATATTGTCCAATCTTCTGGATAAGTTCCTCTTCGGACCAGGCTTTGGTATGATGATCGACCTGGAAGCCTTGTTGCTGAAAGGCTTTTACGGCGCCTTGGCTGATATTTTCGAGGAGGAGCAGACGGAGTTCACCAGTTGCAAATGGACGTAGCACGCGTTGGCGGAGAACGTCGTCGTTGGACTGGACTGTCGAGGTCTGGTGTATCGGGATCGAGTGTTGACGGAGGCGCGAGTGCAGATTGCTGGATAGGGTGGGCGATACAGATACTGGAGGCGTCAGAGTGCCAGATGAGGAGGACCGAGAGCGAGATTTAAGATGCGAGGTGCCATTAGCTTCACGGCCGTTTGTGATGGAAATCGTATCGGATGGCATACCAGACACACTATAACTCATCGTGGGTCGTGGGTTGTAGGTCGTGGGTAGTGAACCTGAGTGGGTTTTATACTCGTGCACGTCGCGGATGCCGTCAGGGTTGATGGAGAAGGCCAGCCACGGAACAACCAGTAAAATCCTGCGTCGCACTCGCTTGCCAGCCAGCCTCACTCACTTGTCTGTATTCAGTCCCACACGCCCTTGCCCTTGCCTCCAGCCTCGAGAGAAGAGAAGACGGTCAGCCCATTGAAACTCAAAGCTCAGCAAGTAGGTGACGATGGGTTCGGCTCTGAAATCCGAACCCCTTCAACGCAAGCAAGGTCCCAGCTTTGCAGGGCCTCCCCGACCGAAAAAGTCGAAATCCATCACCGGCCCGCATCACTGGCCACGTCAAAGCACTGACCACAATCCCCGACATCAGCGGCGCTTTCGCTCACCTAGGTTTTTAGATTTGGACTTTCCGGAGTTTAATACCTCCACGTCGAGGCTAAGGGCTGGCTCAGGGTAGGGAGACTGCGCCACGACATCTGAATTTATCCTGCTAGTGTATTCCCTCTGAGAAAACTGACCATCTCTGAAATATTTCGTTCACATCCAGTCGTGGAGGGGCAGCATACTCTCCTGGTTGGGAATTACTGGATGTAACCACCATCTCTATTCCGATGGAAAGCACAAGCATCTTAACCAGGGAGATAGGCACCGATAACTACCTTCAGTTTTCGCTGTCATAGATATTGCTCACAAATCATTATGGTCAGTACCTTTGTCAGAGACGCCAATGCAGAGACGGACAGAATTAACAGCCACGATTGCAAAGACCTTCAAGGGTAAGGTACCTTGAGAAGTGCTCGGGCTGACAGGGTGCCGACTGACGTGCAGTTCCCACAACTGCCGGAGTGGGCGGCTTCGCAATCCAGTAACAATTACAATATCTTTCGGATCTACAGGTTTCTCAGTCAGCGCAGTGGGCTTATGCCATGCTGGCCAGCTTGACCCCAAACATTCCCAATCCCAATCCGCCGCCTGTCTTACGTTAACTGAGCCAGTCAATGGATAAGACCCCACAATCGCGGCCACCAGCTGGTTATCTAGTCAATGAAGGGGACACACATCATAGCTCCGGGTTCTTGCTACCCGCCTAGGCAAGTCAAAATTGCTTCGCCATCTCGTCACAACCCCTTTGCCTCCCAAAACAGGTCCTAGAGAGTATCGGGGGACTTTATTGTGATGGCTACGTCAAAACCTCTCCATGTATATTACCTCTTTGGATTATGGTGAGTCTGTTGACAGCCACGTTTATTGCCATCGGCGGTGAGGCTGCCACATGATTGTTGCCGCACGGCAGCATGGAGGATACACCTGGTATTCACCCACCGGACATACGTCTATGGTTATATTATGGCCTGCCTGTGTATGACGCGTGTGGCTCGTTGCCACTGTATGTGGTTATAGAGCGCCGCAAGTGAGAGGTGAAAGATCCTCACGGTTCTTTCGCCTGCTCACACGCTGCGCCAGTCTACAATAGTCTACAGGAACTCAGCTTCTCGAATCGATGACTTTCTCAACGTAACTACGTCGTGCTGGTGTGCTATGGCCAAGAAGCCAGCTGTGTTGGCTCCATGCTTTCCACAAATTGGTTCGGTAAATGTTGTGTCACCTGCCCTGGGTTTCTATACTTGCAATGTGGGGACGACGGACAATGGTGATCAAATGGAAGTGAGCCGCTCCGTTTACATACTTGAGATCTATCCTACCGAACCCGATCAGGATGTGGTAAGCTTTCCATCGCATGTTCCGGTCTCCACCGAAGGAAGTGGGCTTCTCTGTTTGTTTGCTTCGTTATCCACCCCTCAGAGTGAACTTCCTGGCCTAGCCAGCGTATCCTAGCCTATTTTAAAAGGAATAGACGAGAAATGCTTGGAGGGAGTCATTCGTAACTGCCGAAAATCGTGATATGTTAGCACTACGTCCGCTTTTCGCTGGGGCTGCTCATGCATCCGTCTCTGCGGTTTCGTGCTGATGCGCCCGTGTTTTGTTCAAGCCGTTAAGTCGTTTCCACGGTCTTGAGTTGGTATCGGCTAGATCGGTCATGTCCGGGGGTGTACTGATTTCGGTTAGCAGGGTAGGTTAGTGTAAGGGGTTCCCAAAGTGTTTTGGCAAGGTCTCCCATATTGGAGCGAGATGTACTTGAGAATACGGCCGACATACCTCTGGCGTATCCTATTCATCCATCGCGGTAGGATAGCTAAGGACAAGCTTTATCGCACCGGAGCCGGACTTACTTGAGAGGCGGTCACCGTACAGCCTTGCGCTCTCCTACCCGTCCACCCTGGTAGGCCCGAAGTAGTTACTCAGCCTCGCGGTCGAGGAGGAGACCTATCCCAGACGTGCTCAGGTCGAAGTGTAAGGATATCGATTACTTGTTTCCTCGTTCTCAATTGATGGCAAAAGTTGACGTAAATAGCCTAGACTAAAGTAAGCTCAGCGTTTCGGGGGAAACAGCTGTGTATTAAGTACCTAGACTAAAGTACTAGATACTCGATATAAGTAATAAAGTAATACAACAAGAAATAGGCAACTTACAGCTCAGCGTTTCGGGGGAAACAGCTGAGTCTGAAAGTGCCATCGGAGTTTGTATTATATACCAGCACGTGAAAAACTGGGCGCAAGAAGCGCGCACAGATCGGAGCGCGGCGAAGACCAATAAACTCTAACAAAAGTCCTTCGATTCCCTTTATTCGAAAAGAGACGACGGATACAGGTTGTGCGATGGACTGGGAGGGTATATGTACGAGGGGTTTAAGTAATTCTTGGCCAAACAAATAGAACCCAACGCATATATAGAGAATCATAGCCAGATTACATAATAAATGAGTATAGTAGCCGAGAATCCTTACACAAAGTCCCCTGCCTCATTTGCCTGTTCGCACAATTCCCCTCGCCCATCTTGTTCAACTACCCAACTGGTTTGTGTTTACTTTTGGTCTTGGTTTGGGTCGTATAAACTTCTCCAGAGCCCTATTTTGCGTCTCTGGAAGAGCTTCCCGTGAAAAGCAACTCACAGATCTCATTCCTTGACCATTAATGATGGCCGTAACTTCCATAACCAAAAGAACAACTACTTACAAACTACATGAGCAGATTGAGGCGGAAAATGACTAGGAAGATGGCATTTTGAAAATCTGAGTCCATGAAGTTCCAAATGCAAAATCGTCAAAGTCAAGAGAAACGGATCGATTAGGAGATGAAAGGGGAATTGTCAGAAGGGCAGGCGAATGTACGGTCTTACGACAGTCGTGGGGTACCCAGTATAGTAATCCGCCCGTTGAGTCCCTGACCCAACCATCGATGTTGGGCTTTGTATGAAAAGCAGGAAGGACTGGGTTACAAGAGGAAGGTCGGATGGGAACATGTGGAGATGCGTCCCACGCACGGGTAGTGTTGGCAGAAGACCCAGAAACGTTGTGCTGCCTACCAGAAGAGTACGTAATAGACTGGACTTGGTAGGTATGCCCCTCGAGAGGCATTCCGACTGCAGTACCAGTCTCGGCATCCCAGGTTCGAATAGTGCGGTCGTCGGATCCGGAGGTGATGTGCCACCCATTGGAAGAGTAAGCAACGGACGACACCGAGCCAGTGTGCCCCTCGAGAGGATTTCTGACTGCACCACCAGTCTCTGCATCCCAGGTTCGAATGGTGCGGTCGTCGGATCCGGAGATGATGTGGCGCCCATTGGGAGAGTAAGCAACGGACTTTACCCAGTCAGTGTGCCCCTCGAGAGGATTTCCGACTGCAACACCAGTCTCGGCATCCCAGATTCGAATGGTGCGGTCGGAGGATCCAGAGATGATGTGGCGACCATTGGGAGAGTAAGCAACGGACCTTACCCGGCCAGTGTGCCCCTCGAGAGGATTTCCGACTGCAACACCAGTCTCGGCATCCCAGATTCGAATGGTGCGGTCGTCGGATCCGGAGATGATGTGGCAACCATTGGGAGAGTAAGCAACGGACCTTACCCAGCCAGTGTGCCCCTCGAGAGGATTTCCGACTGCAACACCAGTCTCTGCATCCCAGATTCGAATGGTGCGGTCGAAGGATCCGGAGATGATGTGGCACCCATTGGGAGAGTAAGCAACGGACAACACCGAGCCAGTGTGCCCCTCGAGAGGATTTCCGACTGCAACACCAGTCTCTGCATCCCAGATTCGAATGGTGCGGTCGGAGGATCCGGAGATGATGTGG
>Ga0307515_10018516_pt1 | contig 12592 bp, 10 predicted proteins | sample 17_EM_MG_FD_194513 | JGI IMG/M metagenome (GOLD analysis project Ga0307515, IMG submission 194513) | Populus trichocarpa ectomycorrhiza microbial communities from riparian zone in the Pacific Northwest, United States - 17_EM | ecosystem: Host-associated > Plants > Roots > Unclassified | place... | reverse complement strand
CTGTAGAATATGTGGATAACATTCCCATTCAAAGCATTTCTTATAATAAATAATGGCTTTCCTAGCTTTCCAACTGTGTACTACCTTGGGGTGGGGGCAGGGGCGGAAGGAAGGGGGCAAGCAGGGGTAGGGGCCGGGCCCCCCTAAAATATTCCGTCCCTGTAATATATATATATATATATTATTAGGTAATTAAGTGTGGAGGAGGTTTTTTATTCTACAAATATGAGTTTTTTTACTGTAATTAAGTGTGATTTTTTAATTTGATTTTTTTAAAATTAATTTACGTAGCCCTAATATAAATCCTGTAAATATAAAATCATTACTTTGCGCAATAAATTCTGCAGCCGGTCAAAAACAAAATATAAATATAAGTCATAAGTAAAATTTTTCAACGAAAAGATTGAAGCAGAGCTATCAATTAATTTATTTTTCATCAAACAAAACAAGATAACTTAAATTTAAAATCTATTTTTATTTTGTTTTGAGATTGTTAATAATTTGATGAGGTTTTTTTTTATAATTCTTCCATTTTTGTTTTATTTTTTTCTCAGATCTGTTAATTTTACCAATTATTTTTTGAATTCTTGTTATAGTGTTTTTTTGTTAATTAATTAGATATATTTTATTGGTTTGTTTTGATTATACTTTGATTTTTTTTATGTTTTGTTTTTAGCAGAATCATCAAAATTATTAATTTTTTCTCACGATATATGTTTTGATTTTAGGTTGAACCATGAACAAAATAAGAAGAATTTGATTATTTTTTTAAAAAAAATATTGATAACTCGCAGCCTAGTGAACCAACTCTAATGTGTAATGTTAAAGTTATGGTTGAGCAACTCCAATGCGCCTCAGTTTACAAAGAACCTGTGTTGATTAGTGAGAATAGTTCTTTATTATTTTTTGTTTTATTTCAAAGTTTATCGAACATAAATAATGCTTCGTTTTAGCTAATGTTTCTTATATACTTTGTATGTTTATATTTAATAGATATAAAGACCAACAACATTAAAGTAATGAATATATTATGAAGATGAAATTAACTTCGTTGCTTTGACTCAATTTGGTATTTTTTCGAACCTTTTACCTTATACAAAGATCATTATATATTTATAGTAAGTTATTTGAATAAAACTATATTATACAGGTTTATTTTACAACTCATGTACAATAAAGTAAAATAAATATTATATTTTATTATATTAATTATGGCCCCTTAGGGGGGGTTTTGGTGTTTGGGGAATGTTTTTACACATTGCTATTTTTTGAAGATCATCTTGTTCCTTTTGTCTATCGAAATATTCAGTAGGATTGTAAGGCTCATTCTCTTTCGAGTTCTCTCTTTTTAGGATGCTATATCCTTGTTCTATTATGTCCTTTTCTCTGTTCTAACAAATCATTCGTCTTTTTTTTTTTAAAAAAAAAAAGACACCTTTTGAGCTCCCAGTTCTTTATGAGTCAATTTTGGAGCAAGAATCAAGCCCGATTCCATTCACTGATGCCACATATTAAAGGGTGGGATTCCATGGTGAAAGATTTGGGAAACTAGATAGGAAGGAATATGTATACTGAGAGGCCCGTGATGTGTAACAGCTAGGTGATGTAATGGAGAAACTCAATCATATTTATGAGTCTAATATGGATGGCAATCACACACTGCATATTATCCCAGATTCTAGGCAAGTGAAGGAAGATGAGCTGCAGCCTGGAATCTGCTACCTGCAGATGACCACTGTCAATCCAGTCATGGAAGATGAAGATTTAGGAAGCAAATGAGAAAGAATCTTTTCTCTTTCCACAGGAACTGTCCGTGCACGTGCACACATATTTGACCACTTCTTGTTTGACACTCCAATTACAAAAAATGGTAAAACCCAAGGCAGATTGGAAGATCAGTGGAAGAGGAGGTCTGGTCTGTTCTTCAGACTGAAGGCTCATTCCCTGCTCTGGTGAACAGGCTTTTGGTAATAAAATCTGAATCTCTTGAGTTCTCACCTGTCGAGAATGCAATTGGAATGATTGAAACTCGCACAGCTGCCTTACAAAATGAGCTCGAGGAGCCCCGCAGCTCTGAAGGTGATCAACTTCCACGTCTCCAAAGTTTGCAGAGAATTCTCCAAGGCAATGTTGCAGTTCAAGTGAGTTGCCTTTGGATTTGTTTGTGATGTTCCTCTATATTTTCCATTCAAAATTGATACATATATAGATGCTCGGTCAAAATCAAGCCCAATTTCATGTTTTTCAAACATTTGTTGTCATGGCCAAGCAAAATTTTCTTTTCTGATGGCAGACTGCATTGTTACAGGTAAACAGTGGAGTTTTGAGTGTCTGCACGGCATTCCTGTCAGGTGAACCTGCTGCAAGGTTGTCTTTGCAAGAACTGCAGCAACTCATCGCTGCACTACTTGAATTTATGGCCGTTTGCAAGCGTGCTATTCGGGTACACTTTAGATTGATTGGAGAGGAAGGCCAAGATTTCCACACGCAGCTTTTGAATGGATTTCAGTCCCTCACTGCAGTGTTATCTCATTACATCCCCGCCATTCTTGCTGAACTCTGATGCTGTTGCTGTAGCATGATCTGTTTCATTGCTTGCAAGGCATCCTGTTCATATATCATTAGTGATATTTTGTGCAAATAGTTCATGGCTCGAACATATAAACAATGTGTTCAGTTAACCAAAACACTCTCTTTTGTACTTGGTCTACTTGCTAATTCAAAAGGTGCCTAGCACATGCTAATTGCTATAGCATGAGTGACAGCTTGCTGTTCTGGTCTGTCAATATACCCATGGTCTTGTATTCTTTTATTGCACTAGAGCCTGAGGGTTTATCGATCGACCTTTTTCTTCTCCATAAAACACATTGTTGCATCATGTTGTGAGTTTACAAGTTCAGTAATTTTGACGCAATTTTGAATCATTTAAAGTTTTAATTACTACTGCATTTGTTAGGTTCCAAAGGCAACTAAATCTGCAATGCCTTGAAGGCATTTATGATTTTTCTTTCTTTCTTTCTTTTCTTTTTTTTTATAATTGAACCCTGCCTTTTACAGAACATGAAAAATGTTTTCCACAGAATGCTTTCTGTTCTATATTAGACTTCCGAATTAGCATGCTGTGGCCGAAATCACCAATCAAGGAATCTCTGAATAAGTTTATCTGCATGTGGTAGCGAGGAAAGTACCCTGCCCCTGGGTCAATTTTTTTTATTTTATTATTTGCTCGCTGCTTCTCCTTTTTATTTCCTTGGATTCCAAGTTAGTATACAAGACAGGGGGGTGAAGAAAAAGCTGCTTGGTAATATAACTTGGGAGGATGAAATTATAAGAGAAATAAAGTTCTGTGACTGAAATGAAAGAAAAATCATTGTGGAGTGCAATGAATAACAAAACTAAGTTTGAATAAACAATGATTGACATTGTTCGTTTTGCCCGATGAAAGTTAGAAAGGGATGTTTCTTTTCTTAATGAATGAAGAAGTGAAACTGCTTCCAGTCATTGATAGAACCTGACGCGGAACAGAAACCGAAGGTTCTGTGGTGTTTAGAAGCTTGAGGATTCACATGCATTTTACCTTGACAATTAGCACCTCCACCTCATCGCCTCCTACTATATCCTTGAGCGAAACAAAACTAGGAATGTGAATACTTGCTCCAAAATGTGATTGAATCCCACAAATTTTATGACGCCTGAGTTTCATACGCAAGTGATTGTAAGAAACCATGGCGTTCAAACCTTGAATCATCAAAATCTCCTCATTATTCAGAATTCTTATAGGCTGATGAACCTTTCCATGCAACATATGAATACGATAATCTTTGCTCCAGATTTTCTTCTTGCCCCCAAAATCTTTCAGGAGCCAAATGTCGAAATACTCAGCACAAGAAAAGTCGCATACACTGATACACCCTCCAAGTCCTTGCATTCTTAAATCACTTATACCCTTGTGATTTGCAGCAGAGTAAGGAGGCAGCGAAACAAATTCGAACTGCTCCTTGTCAAAGTTGAAAGAAATTATGAAATCAAATTTATCATTAATATCGTTAGCGCAAGCCCAAGAAATAGTTCCTTTCAAATAAGTTCCAAACAAGAAAGAGTGTGGGATTCGTGGGGGAAATTGATCGATCACTCTCCATGATCCTTTGCCAAGGGTGTATATCTCAGCCTGCCTTCCATGTGACCGTAGATTATCAAAACCATGACCATATCCCACATCAAATATCCTCAGCAACTTATACTGATTACTCTTTAGACTAAAGCCAAGCCCAGAAGCCACGGCCTGCAGCCTTTCTTGCTGATGATCTGTGTGAGTTGCTGGAATGTTGATGTACTCTCTCGTAATTGGGTTGCATACAAGAACTGGGTTCTTGTCAAGGTAACTGGACAAGTACAGCAGGCCATTGCATGAATTCACAACTTCAATCCCAGAAAAAGGAAGCTGATCATTTAGGGGGAGAGAAAACTGTGCATAAGGCTTTAACCGATCAAGATCAATCAAGATGAGGGTTCTTGAGAGGGATCCAGGACCATCTGGACGAAGCACAACCTCCTCCTGATCATGGTCTCTTTCAAAGTGGCGATTAGCGAATTCCGGGTCAGAGATTAAAGTGCGCCAGCTTTTGCAAACGCTGCAGCATGTCAAAATAGTTTTGGCGGTGAGTCGCGATAAAATATTGATGAGGTCGTTCTTTGAAAGTTTTCCTATCCCTCCTGGCCTGGAAATATTTCTTCTTTTTTTACTACGTCGTTCTTTAGCGAACAAGAAAGCTTTGCTGGGCTTTCTTGTCATGGTGCTAGCTAGGTAGCAGGGCTGTAGCAGGGCTTTCACGTCAGATTTATATTGTCCCACTCCATGCAAGCGACTCATTGAAGAACAAAGAAGATAATTTTTCCTTTTTGAGAGGAGAGAGATGTAACTTAGCGAGAACAATGTGGAGTAAATAGGTATTGGACTAACATTTTATCTTATAAGAAAATATTAACCATTATTGGCAAGTAGGAATATTATTAAACATAAATTAAGTTCATTATTCCTGCTAAAAGAGAGAGAAGAGAAATTAGGGAGTGCACTGATTACAAAAAAAAAAAAAAAGCCCTAAGATATTTACTGTGGGTTCTAAGGGCAAGCAGTATTGTGGACTATAACAATTCTTCTCATGTGAGGAGGTTCGTTTCTCGTATAGAGTTGGGTTTACTAGGGATCTCCCACAAGATAGGCGAGGGGGGGTTTCGGTCAGTTAGCTATCAGTTGTGGGTGTATCTGTGGCCTTGGGAGCAAATTTGGCCTGTTTGAGAGTGTGGTTGTGGTTGCTTTTCATTCTGAAATGCATCAAAATGATGTTTTTTCATCTTTTAAAAATTATTTTTGAGATCAACATATTAAAACAATTCAAAAAATACAAAAAAATTAATTTTTAGCAAAAAACAAATTTTGAATTTTTTGGAAACGCGGGTTGGCCTGCGTTTCCAAACGCTCTCTTTGAGGCTAAATGCGTTGGTGGCTCTGTGTAGGGGAGGAGCTGTCTTGGCTTAATGGATGGATCTGGGCGCTTGGGGGTTTTGGCTTGGCTCTGGTTGCTGGTTTGTAGCTGGTCAACGGGTGTTTGGTGTACTGTCATTCTTCTAGTTTGTTGAGTATGGAGGGGAGGTTTGGTATGCTGATGGCTCTGTATAATGGGGGGTGTTGTCTTGGCTTGATGGATCTGGTTCATTTGTGGGGTTTTGGTTTGGCTTCGAATGCTGGTTTGTGGCTAATCAACGGGTGTTTTGTGGGCTGTCATTCTTCTGATTTGTTGAGTGTGGAAGGGTTGGGCATTAAATGCAAGCCTTACCCGCAATGTACTCGGTTGCTTAGTGATTGTTGAGGTAGTGTATGGCTGGTGCAATAGGATTTGATTTTGGTTGGTTTTGCACGGGATGTCTATGTTTTCTTTTGGTCTTTGAGGCTTGATGGGTTGTTGTTTGGCTTCTTTCTTGGCAGTTAAGCTAACTATCATTGCGCTTAATTGATTCTTTCACTTCTTTCTTTTAGATTTTGCTTGATTATAGGGATCTCAATTGGATTTGGCTACCGGGGTTGGTTAGGGCAGTCATTTTTTTTTGTTCTTGTATGGTTTAAAAGGGAATTGCTTTCTTCTTTATCTTAAAGAGTCACGCAGTCTTTGTATATTTCAGTGGAAACAATTATTTTATTTCCTGGAACATTTTCCAGAGCTCTAGTTGTTTGGGTCGGGAGGGTTATTTTTGTTCTAGGGAGTTTGGGGTTTTAGGCTGTTAGCATCTCTGTGATCTGGTTGTATTCTTGAAGGTTGTTGATGTTGTTTTGGGTGTTTATCTGTTTTGCAGTTTGTCGTGGGGTGTGTTTGGGCTCTAGTGGTTGCTGCAGTGCTTCTTTGGGTAAAGGTCTCTTTACTGACTATGTTTTGTTGCCTGTGTATTTGCATTAATAGTTGCTTTGTTGTGCTTTTGTTTGATTCGTTTTGTTTTTTTAAAACTTGGAGGTTGTTTTGTGATTAAGGAGCATGTTTATTGTTCTGGGATTAGGCAAGCCCCATAGAGTTCCTGGCAGCCTTTGATTGCTATGTTTTTGGTGTTGTTTTCCTTATCTTTCTGGTTTTGATTGCTTTGTGTTTGTTTTTTAAAAAAAATTAATGGATTTTTTTAACTAGTGTCTCAAGTTATTTAATCATTATTTGGTTGATTTTGTGATATCTCTTGTATATGGCATATTGTTGTCTTGGATTTTTTTTATTTCAGCTTGTGTCTTGGATCTGCTAGTGTTGGGGGTTTTTGGGTCTGCTACTGTGGCAAGTTCATCACTTAAAAAGTCATCAGTTTCCCACGGCTCTAATTCTCTGAGACTTTTTCCAAAGATATGGTTGTCTGGACTGGGTGGGTCATTTTCATTTTAGGTAGTTTGAGATATGTGACTGCCTTCGTTAGCCATGTTTTAGGAGTTGTTTAAGGTTGTTGATGTTGTCTTGGTTACTTATTTGTTTTACGGTTTATCGTAGGGTGTGTTTGAGTTGTGGTGGTTGTTGCAGTGCTTTTTTGGGCAAGGATATCTTTGCTGACCAGGTTAGTTGCTTGTGTATTTACATTGGTTGTTGCTTTGTTATGGTTCTATTTTATTTGTTTTGATTTTTTTTCTAAGCTTAGAGGTCGTTTTGTGGTTGGGGAACATTTTATTGTTCTTGGATTGGACATCCCTCTTGGAGTTCCTAGCAACTGCTTTTGTTTGCTATGTTTTGGGGGTTGTTTCTCTTATCTTTTTGGTTTCAATTGTTTTGTGTTTGCTTATTTTCAAAAAAAAAAAAACATTATGGGTTGTTTTAGCCAATATCTTAGGTTATTGGGTCATTGTTTGTTTGGTTTTGTGGTATCTTTTGCGCATGGCATGTTGTTGTCTTAGAAGTTTATTGTTTTGACATTTTTATTTTAGCTTGCGTCTTGGATCTGCTAGTGTTGAGGGTTTTTTGTTCTGCTGTTGGGGCAGGTTCAGCACTTGAAAGGTCATTCTGTTATTACTTCGCATAGACCTCATCACTTAGCTGGCTAGTTTATAATGTGTTTGATATTCGTTTTGTTAGCTTGGTCATTATATGTCCTCTTGTTTTCCAGTGACTGCAATGCTTACTTTTTTCCTGATTTTTTTGTTTATGGTTAGGTTGAGAGATTTCTATTTAGTTACTTGTTGCATGTCCATTCTGATTTGAATATGTTGCTTGCGTAAAATACATTGGTTGTCCTTTAATTTTTTTTCCATGTTTAGTTGGTTTCTAGAATGGTTCCAACTCTATATTAACTTTTTTTTTTTAGAGTTTTAGTTTATTTTATCATTGTTTTGAGGATTTTGTTTTGATCTATGTTGTGTTTTTAATTGGCAAGGATTGTCATGTAGGGTTGCTGGTTTTTGTTTTAGTAACTATGATTGCTCTCAAATTTTTGTTTGCCTCTGCATTTTTTGGGCTTGTTTTTTTGTTATCCTATGATCTCAACTTTATGGACTTGCATGAGTTTTGTTTTTCGTTTTTTAAAGGTTATTGGGTGTTGTGTTGTCTTTTAGATCTATATACTCTTTTCAGCTTTTGGTTAGGTATTCATGTTTTTCAAACACATTCCTAGGCTAGGCTTTGTGAAAGAAATACGGGGGGTTATGGATATAAATAAAGGACATGGTCCTTGATATTTCTTTTCATGCATGCTAAGCTTTTTTTAAGTTATTTTGATGGTTAGTTTTTTGGATTATTTTTCTTGCACATTCCAGGCTGGAGTTAGGAAGGAAATAATTTGAAACTTAAATGGTCTTTATTGCATTTCTTGCAGTGTTTTGCACTTTGAATGGCTTTGTCATTGCTTGTTGATGTTTATTGCTTTTCTCAACGTGTTAGGCTTCTACGGATTTAGCAGTTTTGAATGTCTAATTCTTTTAATTTTAAATTGTTAGCATATGTGTGGTTGTGATGGTTTTGATCTGAAATTGATGAGGAACAAATAAGAAATTAGATTGTTTGAGTTGCCTTCCTTGGATTTCTCACATCCTTTTAATGGCTTGGCCTTTTTTTGTTGTTATTTCTTTGTTCTGCTTTTAGCACTAGCCTGCTACAACTTTAATAGCCACTACATGTTTATTCTTTGTTGGATTGCCCAATAAAACAATGTTGGGAGTGACTATAACAATCATTATTGTGGCTAGTGACAGTTGTTATGGCTATTAAACATGGAGGGGTGCCACCAAATTCTATTCAATCACATGATTTTCTTAGTGTTTTTTTTTTTTTATGTTCATTGTTTGCCTACAAACCTGTTATGTGATGTTTTAGGTTATATCAATCATGTTTGTATAAATTTTTTGTTTCTTTGATAATGTTCAATCTAACATTTTTATGAGATGTTTTAAGTTATGTCATTTTATGTTTGTGCAAATGCTTTGTTTCTTTAGTGATGTTCAATCAAACATATCATTTTTCAACAAATCACTTTTGTCTATTATGTTTCTATGTGTGCTTCCCTCTATTTCATTTTATTTTTTAGCTAAAAAAAACTATAACCTGGCCTTGTTTAATTAAGCGAGTTTTATAGAGTCTTCTATGTTTATGCAGGGTTAATGCAAGTTTTTTTTTAGCAGCTCTGCATTTCCTTTAGCTTTTGGTCCATTTATACAAGCTATTACAGGTTTCAACAAATCGATCCGACATAGTCGTATGAAAAGTTTTCGATAATGTCCCTCAAAGTCACCTTAGGGAGCTTAACCAATAGGTAGCTTCGTAGGTGTCATAACTCATTTTTGGGTTATTCCCCAAATTCAATTTTTTCTTCCAAAAAAATCAAAAATATATATTCGGACTAAAAAACAAAAAAAATTCAAAAAATAATAACAATGAGAAGAGGATGCCAAAACGCCCAGAAATAACTAAAAATTGGTTGAGGACGTTTAAAAATATAAATATTAAAATTTGACAGTATATCGTTGACTGATGAGAGCCTGATTGACAAAGAAAATTCAATTTGAGGAAGAAAAGTCCAAAATCAGATGTTTATGGACTCAATTAAATTTTATTGAAGGTTTAATCAAATTTATGGAGGGTTTGATTGCAAGAAAAATTAATTTTGAAGTCAATTTGGGCTTTAATTGGAAGAAATTAAAGTTCTGGGTCAAATTATAATTTTTGAAGTTAATTTGGTCAAATCAGGGGCTTAATTGCATAAATATTGAAGTTTGATGGCCAATTAGGGACTTAATTGAAGAAACCCGAAACCAAGGACCAAACTGAAAAACACGCGTAAATAGAGGGGCGGTAATTGACCGAATTAGGGACTAAATTGAAGAAATTAGAACTTTATTGATCAATTAAGGGTTCAATTGCATAAATTCGAGACCAAGGATCAATGTGAAAAAGGTGGCCAACTTCAGGGCCGGCAATTGAATTTGGCAGGGATGTAGTTGAATTGATTTTTAAAATAAAAATTGCAATTGAGGACTAGATTGAATAAATCACAAATTGAGGACTGATTTGGATGCTGACATGTTTTTGGGGCCATTTCTTTTAAATGAAACAACGCATTTTGTCCAAAACGGCGTTGTTTCATCCATGTTTCAAAAACAAAAAAGACCCAACGGTGCCATTTTGAACGGCATTATGGGTCTTCTTCTTTCCCTGGACGCACGAGGCAGGGGAAGAAGAAGAATTTTTCTCCCCTGCTTTTCTCTCCCCCTTTCTCCGAAAGCATCAAAAAGATGTCGAACATAACCCCACTTGCATAAACTCTTACCCGTGGCCTACCACGGTGATCTGGGATGATCGTTGGTTGACACCTGGATTGGCCATGCAGAAAAAAATAGTCCCACTAAAGAAGATTTTCAGCAGGAGACTAGCTGTCAGTTTAGTTAGTATCTCACTTCCTCCATATAGTGGAGAAAGACTAGTTCCATAGGAATTGGTCAACCTGATTTGTAGGACTTGCCCACTATTGTAAACTGGAATCTATATATATATATATATATATATATATATATATATATATAGGAGTGGAGTGGGATGTAATTGGGGAGTTATTAGAAGGAAAATAATAAAAACTCTTCTGTTATGCAATTACATTCTGCTTTAGTATTTTTCCTTCTAACTATAGTTCATTGAACGGATCAAATTTGGTATCAGAGCAATCGTTCCTCACTGTGGCAAAACTTCTGGTTGATGGTGCTGACTAAGTCTGGATATCAGACAATCGGTGAGTCTTTCTCTGTTCTGCAGCTCCATCGACGATCAACAAGGAAGGCTGGAACATCATCAAGCATGTCAGTTGAAGAAGAAGTTACACCAAATCAGTCTGACCTTTCAGATAAGGTTGATATGCTGACCATGCAACTAGAGACCGTTCTAAAATGGATTCAAGCTCAACCGTCATCATCGTCGTCCCTAGGACTGATGACTGTTGGTGACGGGATTTCTCCTCCACGAGCTCGTTTGACGACTGAAAGGGATAAGACTCATAATGATGCCAACTCCCTATTAGTCACAGGAGCACGGCCTCAACCTTTCAAAGTTGAAGCCAGGATAGACATTCCAACATTTGATGGCACCATAGATGCAGAGAAGTTGGACTCTTGGGTGGATCAGTTGGAGACCTATTTCACGCTCTATGGATTCAGTAGTGGCGAGAAAGTTGCATTCGCACGATTGAAATTAACTAGCCATGTATTGGCTTGGTGGAATGCATTCTTGAAGACCAACGATGATAGAGAGATAAGCTGGAAGGAATTTACTCAACTTTTACGCCAAGAATTCTACCCAATGGGGTACTCTCAAGACCGATGGTTGCATTGGCACAATCTAAGGCAGAGACAGAATCAAACAGTACAAAAATACACTACAGAGTTCCATCGACTAGCAGTAACACTAGGAATTGGCCTTGACAACGAAGATGTTTTCACCAAGTTTGTGGCTGGCTTGTATCAACAAATCCAGAATGAATTATGCTTATACCAGGCTACTAGTGTCTCCAATGCCAGTAGCATTGTTATGGCCATAGAACAGAAGAACAAACCTAGCAGGCAACGTACTACAGACAATGGCAAAGAGAAGAATGGTGGCAACCAAAACTCTAAGAAGTACACCCAAAAAGGTATCTCATCGTCTTTTTCCAAATCTACTAAATTTTGTGAGCATTGCAAAATTTCAGGGCGTGAGAAGAGGGAATGCTGGAAGTTACATCCTGAACTTTTTTCCACAAAATGGAAAAAGGACGACAAAGGCAAACGCACAATGACAACAACAATTTTTGATGATCACATTGAACTTGGACAGGTCAAAAAGGCAGATATGAGTTTGTCTTTGATGGCAATGTCGAAGGAGACAACCTCAAATCTGCTGACCGTATCCAACGAGAAAGAGGAGCTATTTACACTACGAATTCAAGTAAAACACGAAATCATTGAAGCAATCGTTGACATCGGTAGTCAAAAGAATTTGATCTCAGCAAGCTTGGTTCAAAAATTAGGACTTGAAACAATTCCACATCCACGACCATACCCACTTGGATGGATACAGAAGGACGTGGAACTCAAGATTGATCGTCAGTGCAAATTCCACTTTGCCATCACTAATCAATACATTGATGAGGTAACTTGTGAAGTGGTACCTTTAGATATTTGCCAAGTGATTTTCGGCAGTCCATATTTGTGGGAGCGAGATGTTATCTACCACCGACGTGCTCAACAGTACCAACTTGAAAAAGATGGGAAGAAGTACATTGTCAACAAAGATCGAGCATGCCAAAAGGTGGACTTAGTAACTGCCTACCAGGCAAGAAGAATGATAAATGCTTCTCAAAAGTTTGTCTTAATGATGATCCGACCATGTCATCACCCAATTTTGGGTGATTCCCCAAAATTCGTTTTTTTTCCAAAAAAATAAAAAAAATAAAGGCTGGCAATGTGGAGAAAGCCGACCAAGAAAGGCTGCAAAAATAGGTGAAAATCAAGCTGCAATTTTCGGAAGAATTTCAAGGCCCAAGTGTACGCTGTTATGCCCAAAAATAGAAAAATGCAAATTCAAAGGTCAAATTAAATTATTATTGGACGAATTTGCAT
>Ga0307515_10018515_pt1 | contig 12592 bp, 10 predicted proteins | sample 17_EM_MG_FD_194513 | JGI IMG/M metagenome (GOLD analysis project Ga0307515, IMG submission 194513) | Populus trichocarpa ectomycorrhiza microbial communities from riparian zone in the Pacific Northwest, United States - 17_EM | ecosystem: Host-associated > Plants > Roots > Unclassified | place... | reverse complement strand
TTTTTATACAACTCTAAATATATTATTATTAAACATTAGAATAATACCGCATATACATATAAGTAGTTATTTCTTTTTATTATTTTTATTATTAGAGAGTGTCAAAGTGCATAAAATAATGAGAAAAATGAAAATAAATTGAACCCTCATCATAATAACAAAATTTTAGTGTTTGAAAATCTATCAATCTATGATGTGTAGTTTTCGAAATTTCTATAGTAATAGAATATCAAAAGAAAAATATACACTGAAATTTACTTCCAAAGAAAATACCTTTGTTACAAATGGACCAGAATTTATAAGAAGTTCTTGAAAACAATTTATTCGTTAATATTTTTAAGTTAATATGCATAATTTGAATGACACGAATAATCTTAGCCCACATTTAACATCCGTGATAAATGCATAAAAGCAATTCAAGTCTTTATATATATTATACAATATACTAAAATAGTTTAATATCCCTTTTACTATTTACTTAGACTCAAAGCATTGTGGATTAGAGTAGTATAATAACAGCACAGCCCTTGCCACAAAAAGTTGCAAGGACAGCCAGGGAGGGATGGGGTTTTCTTTTCACTGGAATGCATTTGGTATTGAAGAGATGCTTGGGGTGAAAAGGTCATTTCAAGTTTTAGTGGGGCTGCCATAGGCGTCAGCCAGGCCCGCACCCCCACGTGAGGACACCAAACACTTAGGATGACATGCCCTTGCGCTGGGTCAAACCCGAGCGCCACCCAGTGCTGGGGCTAGCTTGCCCTTACCCTGGGTGTGAGTCAGGCCTGCGCCCCCACGTGAGGACACCTGGCGCTTGGGCTGCTGCCCTTGCGCTGGGTCAGACCCGCGCGCCATGTGGCGGAGGGGCTAGCTTGCTCAGGCGCACCGCCAGACCTGCGCGCCATATGGCAAGACTTTACACTTGGGTTGCCCTGCCTATGGGCAGGGTTACACCTGACGAGGTGTTAGGGCTGGCTTGCCCTGTGCCAAAGGCTAATAGGTCATGCGTCAGGACCCAATTTTCTTGAGTCCTTTGTTAGGACCCAAGGCTATTGGGTCTGGAGTTTCTAAATATAATTATTTCCCTTATAAGTATTACTATAGTTGAAATTATTAATATCAAACATATTATACCTGATATTAATACTTTAAATTATAATAAAAATCATAATATTCAGAACACAAATAATACATTTTTTTATATTAATACTTTCAATTATAACAATAAAAAAAATATTTATATCGCAAATAATAATATTTATACCACAAATAATACTATTTTTAGTATTAATACTTTCAATAGTAATAAAAATAATAATCTTTGTAATACAAATAATTTTTTTTTTTATATTAATGCTTTGAACTACAATAAAAATAAATATTAATATTTTTAATTATAATAAAAATAAAAATAAAAATATTTGTAATGCAAATAATAATATTTATATCACAAATAATAATATTTTGGATATTAATGCTTTGAAATATAATACAAATATTAATATCTGTACCAAAAAAAAATAATATTTTTAATATTAATACCTTTAATTATAAAAAAAAAATAATAGTATTTATAGTATTTAAGCTGCTTGTTCTTGCTCTGAATTAGATCCGAGCGCCATGTGACGCTATGGCTGGCTTGCCAAGGACGCACAGACCCGCGCCATTCCACCCAAGGACCAGTGAACGGTCTAGTCAGTGACAGTTCCCTGAATGGGGAGATCCTAGCCCTCCAGTTCGTAGACCTGTATTACCTGATGAAAGTAAAAGAGAACAATCCTCATGGTTTTCGGCTTTTCTAGAATAGTGTTGCAGGAGACCTTTCCGGAGCTAATTCAGGGGAGACAAACATGAAATGAACGCTCTGCAACATCTTAGATATAGCGAAAACCAAATGCTGGTGTCATTTCTGCGTTACATTTCATCAATGGTTAGCTTTCAGGGTTTTGTCCAATTCGAGGCAAAATAGCTCGAATACTTCCATTCCCAGCCATTAACAAAAATACACATATCGGTCCTTGTTTCGGTTCCAAAAGGTACAAGACAAGACTTCGAAGGTGAATATTGTCCATGCATCATCCTGTTTTCCATGGAATCGTATCCACTATACAAAGCTTGTTAGACCAAGCATCATGGCAAATAGCATTTTGATATCAGCAAGTTTACACATCTGTTTCTTCCTAGCAACCAACCAGCTCATGTCTCCTAACATAGAAGAAAATGTTTGGTATTCTTGTGATTTGTCTTGGCTGCTGCCCTGTGCTAGTTATTTTCTTTAAAAAAAACACAAAAACATGAGATGCAATTGTCTGACTTGACTTCCAAGATTAGTTTAACCTAGTTCTTTACGAGGGAGGAAGCTAGCTCATCATAAAAGTGCATATAAGCACTTTTATACTAGATTGATCCAGATGCTGAAAATAGTTCACTCTACTTCAGTTTTTGGACCACATTTATTTTCGAGACCACATTATAATATAAACATATGCAAGCAATTTCTGTTAAGAAAATGCTTGGAAGATCGATGGTCCATGATACAAATTTGTTCCAGTAGATCTTCAATTCAAACTTGATAACCCTTCAATTCAAACTTGATAACCATCATTTAATAGCAGGCTAAAATTATGTCAATAAAGTAAAAAAAGCAGGTCAAAAATAAGTTTGAAATACACAAATAAGACAATCATATTGCTCTAACTTGCAACCCTCCTGTCACGCCTAAAAATAGTCGTACTTCCAAATATGATCTCCTCTAGTCTTGGTAATGACAAGAAGGCAACATAATGCCCCTCTTTACCAACTTATAAAGATCAGATGCCAGTCTAAATCATAGTCAGAAGGCCACAAATAAGCATAATTAGCCAGCTATCATTAACAAAAGATACTGATGATGCGTGCTCTGCTTGATCTTTTCTTCATTAAGTTAGCTTTATTCTAAATTGAGTCAAACAAAATCCATAAATCAACTTAAAAACTAGAGTAAGTAGTGTTAAATCAACTCAAAAACTAGAGTAAGTAGTGTTGGTGCGACATTAGTATTTCCTTACCAATCAATCATCAAAATTTTCCTCATTACCTTCCACTTACAGCTAAGTGCCTTGAATATTCAATGGTTATCACCACATATAAACCCAATAACTACCGCAATAATTTAAGGAGATTGCAGTCAATTGATTCAACACCATTGTAGAAAACTTAAATTTTTGCTAAGCCACATTAATCCATTTAAAAATGAGGATCAAAGACATAAAATTCGAACAAAAGAAAGGGGGAGTTTCAAACATATAATCCATTATTATCAATGCACATACATCAAATCTGCCTCTAAATAGCTAATCTTCTCTAAAATGGTTGCAACAATTATAGAGCTTACCCACTGGAACCACCAAAATATTCTAATCACTAAAGGTCCATCGTCAAAACATATGGAATACCAAGAGTTTATTTTTTCGGTTCCTAGTAGCCTAGTACACAAATCAAAGGAGCCAAAGAAAAAGGCACCAGATTGAATGCAAGGGAACATCGGAGTACAGTCGACCTATGGAACACACATGTGAGCTGACAAAGGTAGAAAAACCCCTCATGCTTAAAACGATATAATTAAGCAGTTGATGAACAGAGTGAGCGGAAAAACATCCCATGTCATTAATTATGACGGGGCATTACATTGGAGGACTTAATTTGAATCTCCAAATATTCTAAAATATGATTAAAGGGATCTTATGCAACCAAGAAGATGGTGATAAACTCGTACTTCAGTAACCCTTCACTTGTTAAAGAAGGAAATAAAACAAGAGAGCAGACAAAACAATGCAATTGAAAAGGTACACAAACACCTCATTTTCCACTGACAAAGGAGAAAGAGAAATGTTTTAAGCAAAAGGGACCAACTACAATAGCACGTCAACTCTCCCCTTGAAGCTTCTGTTTAACAATTAAAATGGTCTCCTTGAACAGTGCTTTTCAACCTCTTGTCTGCCCTCGATACAAATGATCAAAGAACCTCTTGCAATGACAAAGGATGAAAGGAACAGGTAAAATTCACAGAAACAAGTGAATAATAATTTCACAGGGCTGAGAATTGGTAAATGCAACAAGAACTAAAACCAAACCATAACATGAACCAAAAAACCAAATTAGACATATCATTCACAGATATAAAAGAATGTGCACTAGATAGATATTGTCACCGCAGTCCTCCCAGTTTCCGTACTTCCTAGCATTGTTTACAGTCATGCATGTTAGCTGAAAACCCGTGGCGAAAGGATTCACTCTAATTTGAATTATAAACCGTGTAGATAAAGTTACCACATGAGGAAAAAAAGAAAGTGAAGAAAATGCCAAATCATGAATTTACCCATCCATTTACAGAGAAACCTCTAGGACCCGACCCAAATTGAGAAAACATTCCTCAAATCAACCTTGAATGCTGTTATCCATCAACCAATCTTTTGCATACACCAAAGAATCAATCCAATAAACCCCCTTCCAAAAAATCCATTGCGTAAACTTGAAACTGTTAGAAAGAAATTAAGAAGAGCAAGCTTCATATCTATCATTAATCTTCAAAAGCTGCCTTCTTTTGTAAGCCAAGAACCCAACAACACCAATCTGCAAGATTGCGGCAATGCCCACAAACAGTAACCCAATCTTTTTCCCACTATTCATCTGGTGATTCTTCGATGGTGGTGGTGGTGGTGGTGGTGGATGACTTCTCCTTCTCATTACGTTTCCAGTAGACCTATCCCTTGGTGGCGGGGGTGGTGGCTGCAGTTTCTTTCTCGGCGGAGGTGGAGGTGATTTTGATGGAGGTGGAGGTGGAGGTGGAGGAGGAGGAGGTGGTGATGGAGGTGGAGGTAGAGGTGGAGGTGGAGGGGGTGGTGATGGAGGCGGTGGAAAGGGCGGCGGCGGAGACGGCGGCGGCGAGGGTGGTGAAGGACCGTTCTGTGATTGTGATTCAACAAGAAGCGCACAAAAGGTGAATATAAGCCCTAAAATCAGAGAGATGGAGGTGATTGATGATTTCGTGTCCATGAATCAAGAAACTCAAAGAAATTAAGGGAGGGTAGGAATAGACGATTGAAAGGGGTTTCAGCATTTGGGTTTGGACCCAAATTCTCGAATCTTGTTAAAACTCCAGAATTTGGGCTGGTTCAAAATTTGGAATCAGAGGTTTAGGTTTCGATCATTTTGAATCTGAAGGGATTTGTTTAAAAGTAAATGCTTTGACGATAAAATCAAAGAAAAGGGCTGTCCTTGATTCCTTCTAGGGTAAATGCATTGGAGGGAATCATGGGTAAAATGTAAAAGAAGAGATAAATTGGGTGATTGATTGCTTAGAAAAAAGAATCCTAAAATAGAGGCTTTAGCTGTCACGTTAAAAAAACCAAGACAGGGGAGGAAGGGAGAGGGAGGAGTTTCCCATTCTGTGGGTGGGTAAGTGCATGACCTGTAAGGTCAAAGAGAAACCATCGAGTTTTTTTTTCCACGGAGGGTAAAAATAATAATAAAAAAAAAACCCATAAAATAGCAAAGTTCAAAATTTAATTTCTAAAATAGCATTGTCTGATGCGGTGGCAAGTCACATGTGCGACCCACACAGATGCGCAGGTATGACTTCCGTGATCCCAAAATTGGAGTAACATGAATATTTTTTTAAAAAACAAAAACCTTTTAACTTTCTAAAAATAATAATAAACTTAAAAAATCATATCCAACATAATTTAGAGTAAATTTAAAACAAATGACATAACAATGTCATTTCAAATCAATCCATAATATCGCACGATTCAATTTATAATTTTTTAAAAACACTCTATTAATTTATTATATCAATTCTCATATAAATCAATTAATTTAATTTAATAAATTATCTCAATCATATAATAAGAACCATGAACATGTCATGGAAGAAAAACCACCTTGTCCTTCTCTACCACAGTGATGAGATGAAGAGCCTCCTCAATCTTATTAAGATAATATTTGAAAATATGGTTAAAATTATATTTTTATAAAAACAATTAATTTTTTTAATTTAAAATTATTTTTTTATTTTTAGATCGTTTTAATATGCTGATATCAAAAATAATTTTTAAAAAATAAAATAAAAATATCTTTTATATATTTTCTAATAAAAAAATATTTTAAACTGTAATTATCATCCCTCAGACACTTTGTAAATCCAAAACAGCATGATAAGAATCAAGCAAAGAAAATGTTGCACAGGATCATAGGTTGCATCGGCTCTCCAACCCTCCCGTGTAAAACATTAACCTAATATATAACATAAAAAATATCATCATGTAAAACATATAAATAAGATATTTATTAAATACTATAAAAATATAATGCATATCATTTTATTATAAAATAAAATATATTATGTAAAACAACACAACAAAACTCAATGCTAATTTATAAATATCAGAGATTCATCAAATTATATAAGTTCAACAAAAACTTTAATAAATGAAAACCTAAACCAAAACATATTTTCTATAAATTTATCCCCAAATAATGTCATTTATAATCTTAATTGGTATAATTTTTAGCCGACTAACACAATTTATAATTAATTTAACCAAAATCAACAAATCCCTGAACTAAAAAAAAAAAAACCTTAACCCTAGCTTTAACCTAACATTATCACAAATTAGCACAAAACAAAACATCAAATTTATACAAACTAACTAGTTTTCTCCCAAACGTAGGTTGAGCATCCAAAGTTACCAAGTTGAAAACTGTTTTTGTCCCAAACTAGTATCCTGGGTAAAAAAAAATCCAAAATAACAAATTGAAAACTTAATTTCTAAAATAGCTTTAGTCTTTTTTTTTTTTTAATGTTTCAAATGTAGTTTTGAAAAAAAAATTTAATTTAATTTTTATATTTTTCAAATTAATATATTGATATAAAAAAATTAAAAACATATTATTTTAATATATTTTTATGATGGAAATAAACGTTGCAGATCACAACAATTCAGCAAGTGTGTAATTGCAGATCATAACAAATTAGCAAGTGTAATTGCACCTTGATTCTAGGAGTCTATTATTTGCTTTCCATGTATATTCTATAGACTAGACAGTTGTAAACATCAACCACTAATATAAATACACATCATCTCTCTCACTGCAACACATGAGAGCTTTTCAGTATTTTCCTTGTTCTTTTATGGTATCAAAGCTTAACATAACCTCTGTTTTTCGATCCACCAATATGGCCTCATCTCACTCATCAATTACTCCCATCAATAGCCTCGTCACAGTTAAACTTACCAAGGATAATTATCTTCTCTGGAAAACTCAAATCATCCCCTACCTCCGTGGTCAGCGCCTGTTTGGGTTTGTTGATGGAACATATCTTGTCCTAGCCCCACCATGCCTAATTCTGAAACAGCAACCTCCCAAACCACTCCCACTGAAATATCCAATCCCAACTATATCACCTGGACTGATCAAGATCAGGTTGTTCTAAGTGCACTGGTTTCCTCCTTATTAGAGAATATCCTGGCACACATGGTTGATCTCTCAACTTCAAGAGAAGTCTGAGTAGCCCTCAAGAGAATGTTTGCCTCTTACTCCTCTACTCGTGCCATACAAACCCGATAATTTTTGGCCTCCACCAAGAAAGGTAACCTGTTCATTTCTGATTACTTTCAAAAAATGAGATCATTCTCGGACAACTTGGCTGCCATCGGACAGCCTCTTCAAAACCATGAATTCACAGCTTATCTTCTTAGTGTTCTTAATACTTCTTATGATGCTATTGTCACGTCAATTTCCACTCAAATTGATAAAATGACCTCAGAAGATATGTTTAACTATCTTCTTACGTTTGAGTTACAACTAGAACAACAACAAATTATCGTTGACACCTCTGTTGGCTCGGTGAACATGGCTACAATGAATGACTACAGGTCACGCGATGGAAAATATCTACAACCGCAACGCTCCCCTCATAATCAGACACATGGTTCCCATAATAGAGGAAGGGGGCGTGGAAATAGAGGTAGAAATGTCCCACCTCAACACTACTCCTCCAATCAAAGACCACAATGCCAAGTCTGTGGAAAACTTGGTCACACCGCCATTCAATGGTATTACAGGTTCGATCATGCCTACTAAGGCACCCCCCTAATATGACGGCTTATTTGACATCTCCCTCCCCACATCATGACACCAACTGGTATCCAGACACAGGTTCAACAAATCATATTACCAATGACCTCAGCAACCTGTCTGTGCAATCAGAACCTTATCTTGGCAACGACCAGATTCATGTCGGCGATAGGGCAGGTTTACCTATCAAAAATACTGGTTCTACCACTCTTTCCACCCCAACAAAATCTTTTATTTTAAATAAGTTATTGCATGTATCTCATATTAAGAAGAATTTGATTTATGTTAGCCAATTTACAGTGATAACAATGTTTATCTTTAATTTCACTCTTCTTCTTTTTTGGTGAAGGACGAGGCAACGAGGAGAATTCTTCTGCACGACAAACCTAAAGACGGCCTTTACATCTTTCCAACCTCCATGGCCCCCACAAACCATCCTCAAACATACCTATCTCAAAGAGAGTCTCTTGATGTCTGGCATTGTTGAATGGGACATCCTTCCTATCAAACTGTTCGGCATCTTGTTTCCAAATTTTCTTTACCTACTTCGTCTAATAAAATTCCGAGTATTTATTCGGCTTGTCACCAAGGAAAGAGTCATTGTCTTCCTTTTTCTAGTTCTCAATCAATCTCTACTCACCCTCTTGAATTAATTTTCTCTGATGTTTGGGGTCCATCTCCCATCATGTCAACCAATGGCAATAAATACTATGTTTCATTTGTTGATCATTTTAACAAATATACTTATTTATTTCCAATCCTGGCAAAATCCAGTGTCATGCAAATTTTTTGCTCTTTTCAAAAACTTGTTGAATGCCAATTCAATTGCAAGATAAAATCAATACAAACTGATTGGGGTGGGGAGTATCCCTCTCTTCACACATATTTTGAAAATATTGGCATTCAACATCGAATCACTTGCCCTCATACATCCCAACAAAATGAATCGGTTGAACGAAAATACCGCCACATCATTGAAATAGGCCTCTCACTCTTATCACACAGTCATGTTCCTCACACCTACTAGGATGATACTTTTCTTATGGCCACATATCTCATTAATCGCCTTCCGACCACCCTTCTTGGCATTTCACCATTGGAAAAACTATACAACCATACTCCAAATTTTTCCTCCCTAAAACTTTTTGGGTATGCTTGTTTTCCTTTTCTTCATCCTTTTAATCGCAACAAACTTGATTTCAGATCTAAACATTGTGTCTTCATTGGTTACAACAACTCTCACCGAGGATTAAATTGTCTTGATACATCCACTGGCAAGGTATTTGTTTCAAGACATGTGATCTTCGACGAAGGGATTTTCCCATTTACTCATTCCAATGTAAAGCTAACTCAGCCTTCATCCACCTCACATGCAACTCTGCCACTTTCTCTTTTAAAAAATAATATGACTCACAACCCCTCACCATAAACCGACACAACCCCAACCACAAACTCGTTAACACCAACGTCATCGCTTCCTATTGATCATCCAATATCTTCATACCCATCATTCTTTACTTCCCCTTCTCCAACCGTCTCACCACCCACCTTCCATCCCTCTGCTCATCCCACCAATCCTACTCTTACCACACAACTAACCCAACAAATCCATGTTGCCGAAGATCTCCCTCAGCATCGTCCTAAACAATATCGTGAAACCAAAAAAGAATATGGATGGAACCATTCGGTATCCTCTGCCATAAACTTTTCTTGTAACAGGTACAGTACTCGAATCTCCAACCTGTTATTTAGAAGCTTTTAAACACCGAGATTGGCGTGCGGCCATGGATGAAGAATTCACTGCACTCATGAGAAATGGTACATGGTCTTTAGTTCCTGCCACTCCCGGTCTCAATGTTATCAGCTCCATGTGGATTTTCAAATCCAAACGTCGTTCTGATGGTTCTCTTGAACGAAAGAAGGTCGGCTTGTTGCCAAAGGTTATCACCAACAATATGGAGTTGACTTCGATGATATGTTCAACCCGGTTATAAAGCCCACCACCATTCGCATCATGCTCAACTATACTGTCTCAAACCAGTGGCTAGTTCATCAAATTGATATCCAAAACACATTCATTCACGACAACTTAACTAAAGAGATTTACATGCAACAACCGCTTGGTTATGTGCATCCTAATTTCCCAAATCATATTTGTCGATTATAAAAGGCCCTATACGGACTGAAACAGGCTCCAAGAGCCTGGTACCATTGACTACAAGAGCATCTTCTATCTCCCGGCTTTATGAACTCCTACTCTGATACTTCTCTTTTCATTTGCAGACATGGTTCAACTTCATTGTTCCTCCTGGTATATGTCGATGATATTCTGATCAAAAGCTCGAGTCCACTAGCTATCTCACAACTGATTAATAATCTGAGTCAAGAATTTGTCGTCAAAGATCTCGAGCACCTCAAATATTTTCTGGGCATATAAGCATATCAACTACCGACATGCCTTCTCCTTTCACAGAGCCAGTACATTTTCAATCTTCTCCAACGAACAAAAATGTTGGATGCCAAACCTGTTTCATCTCTAATGTCCTCGTCTCAGAAATTATCTCTATTCTCGGGAGCCACTTACTCAGACCCTTCCAATTACTGCAATGTAGTGGGGGCTTTGTAATATCTGCAACTGACTAGACCAGATATCTCTTTTGCAGTAAACAAAGTCTGTCAATTCATGCACAAACCCACATAAGACCACTAGACAACAGTAAAAAGGATACTTCGGTATCTTAAGTTTTCAATTCATTTTGGACTACTTATTCGACCAACCAAGTCGACACAATGCTTTATCTACTTCAATGTCGACTGGGTGGGCTGCCCGGATAATCGCAAGTCCACCTCAGGTTTCTGCAATTATTTTGTGACAACTTAGTCTCATGGAGCTCAAAGAAACAACCTACTGTGGCACGTTCCAGCACTGAAGTCGAGTATCGTGCAGTTGTCCATGCCACAATAGAATCACTTTGGGTGCAATCTCTGATGCGTGAAAATGATATTATTTTACCCCAACAACCACTGCTTTGGTTTGACAACATTGGAGCCACATATCTCACTGCCAATTCAGTATTTCATGCGCAAACTAAACACATGGAGATAGACTACCATTTTGTCAGGGAAAAAGTTCAACAAAAAACCCTGGAAGTTCGCTTCATATCCAGTAAAGACCAACTTGCTGATGGTCTCACTAAACCAATCGTTTTTGCAAGATTTGCCTTCCTCCATGACAAGCTCAACGTGCAGCCGTCCCCGTTGACCTTGAAGGGGCCTATTATGGAAATGAACATTGCAGATCACAACAATTCAGCAAGTGTAATTGCACCTTGATTCTAGGAGTCTATTATTTGCTTTCCATGTATATTCTATAGACTAGACAATTGTAAACATCAACCACTAATATAAATACACAGCATCTCTCTCACTGCAACACACGAGAGCTTTCCAGTATTTTCCTTGTTCTTTCAATTTTTAAATAAAAATATTTTAAAAAATATTTATGGGATGCCATGTTTTTAGTTTGATTTCATTTAAATTAATTGTTTTATGATTTTTAATATATGAATGTTAAAAATAAGTTTAAAAAATTAAAAAATATTTTTAAAAAATATTTTTAAATATAAAAAAATACTTTAAAAATAACCATTACCACAATCTTATAATTTTTATATGCAATATTGCCTGGAAAATTATTGCTTTATTTATCTCATAAGTAAAAGTTCAGAGTCTTATTATTGGAGGAAAGTTGCCCCTAAAGTCATCATAATTGGAATTTGCTTTTATTAGTGTTTTTTTTTTTCTCCGTGAAGGGAAATTTTATTAAGATAGGGTGATGGAGAATATGTTGCTTTTTAAAGTGTTTTTACTTGAAAATAAATTAAAATAATATTTTTTTATTTTTTAAAAATTATTTTCGATATGAATACATGAAAACAATTTAGAAATATAAAAAAATTAATTTTTTAAAAACATTTTTAAAATATAAAAACAAAAAAACCAATGCATTGCATATAGGCGTGGGAAATAATCTGAAAATGAAGATGGGAGTTCCAAGTCGTTCGGTGCCAAACCTTTTGTTTTGATCATCATTGGAACAGGGTGTACTCTCTGGTTATCTAAACAAGATATTGTTTTGAAAAGTTTACATCCCGGAGAACCCAGGAATTTTCCAACTATAGTTCGGGGTTGGCACAAGCTATTGTTTTTGAGGTAGAAGATAGAGAGTCAATTGGGGGTTCTGCCTATGGTGGTCAAAGAGCTGTCTGCTGCACAGCTGATCTTGCAAAGCTGGGTGTGTGTTCAGAAGGAGAAATCATTCATCGGCCGTCAACTAAAAATCCTGGCTGACCTCAGGTCTTTGGTGTTGCATTCTATGCAGACGAGCTAGTTGCAACATTGCCATCAAAATCAATACAGATTTCCAGAACTGGGATGTATAATTTGTATTTCATGCATTGTGATCCTAATCTTAAAG
>Ga0307515_10018514_pt1 | contig 12592 bp, 21 predicted proteins | sample 17_EM_MG_FD_194513 | JGI IMG/M metagenome (GOLD analysis project Ga0307515, IMG submission 194513) | Populus trichocarpa ectomycorrhiza microbial communities from riparian zone in the Pacific Northwest, United States - 17_EM | ecosystem: Host-associated > Plants > Roots > Unclassified | place... | reverse complement strand
TTGTTCCTTGCCGCCCCTGCACCTTGTGGAGACGAAGACAGCGCAGTTGGATGATCGTGGAATCCACCCGACGACCATATTCGAGCGACGCTCGTTATGAGACTAAGCCGCGCCGTTCGTGTTCTACGTATACTTAACACTTTGTGGATGACATCTGGCGCCTACCGTGTTATATAATCCTCGAGAACTTTCGCGCTCGAGCCTCCAGGTTCAGGCGAGGCATCCATACATCGCCCTCCCCGCGGGTTCACCAAGCCCTTCAACACTGGCCTAGCCAGGCATCCATCATGAGCACATACAAGGTGCTAAATCAACTCCACGGTCTCGACAGAACCTCGTCGCAATTCCACAAGCGCCTCAGCGGCCTCCTTCGCAGTGAAGCGTATCGAAGTACAGTTCCGAATCTGCAAGGCGAACATTTGGCATGGCTTGTCGACTACCTGGAAAGCGTGAGCCTCCAAACCATTTCTCCCAAATCCGCCCCCAACACTGTCCTAGGTTCTGATGTTTATTTCAAATCACGCGAGCCCCGCGTTCCAGGAATACTTGCACGAACTGAAGAATATCTGCGGCGCCAAGGGGGTCCTACCGAAATCTCATACGCTCTCAAGTTCCCTCCCGGTCATCGCACTCCCGCCAGCTTCCGGACGCGTCCATGAGGGGACTTCGAAGATACGGATTCAACGCATAAGAATGCACCCCGGCGGAGACCCGCAAACGTTCAAGATGGTGCGTTTTGATGACACTCTCCCCATGTTTGGGTCCTAAAGATCCCCAGGCGTTCCACCAAATGGCCGCCGTGTGGAAAAACTTGGCACACCCGAACATCGTCCCCCTCCTGGGCGTCACCATCGACCCCATCCAACTCGTTTCGGGTTGGATGCCGGATACGGATCTGACGGGGTACATCAGGAACCATCCAGATGCCGACAGATTGAGTCTCGTGGGTGTCCCTTCCGCCGTGCCGCGCGACGTGCTTACGCCTTCCCTAGTTATCCGATGTCGCGAAAGGCGTCAATTACCTCCACTCCTGCGATGTCATTCACGGGGATCTCAGGGGGGTACGCGATCGTTCCTGATTGGGTTACCGCTGGCATGTTGACACCCACTGACCAGCCGAACATTCTTGTGGACGCCACCGGCCATGCGATGATCACGGATTGCGGTCTCGCCGTGGTCACCCAGAACCTGGATTCGATACGGGGCGCTCCGGAAGAGTATGGGGGCAGTACACGGTGGATTGCACCAGAGATCTTGGACAATCGGGGGACATTCAGCAAGGAGGCGGATGTCTTCTCGTTCGCGATGGTCGTGATTGAGGTCCGTTGCAGATTTAGGATTAACATCTGGAGAACTTGATTCATCTGAACAAAGGTCTTCACTGACGCCGTTCCGTTTAACGACAAACCACCTCGCGCGGCTGTGTCGGCGACCATTAGCGGTGAGCGTCCGCTGCGGCCAATCCATCCAACTTTCACGGACGCGTTATGGACGATGACGCAGTGATGCTGGGATCAGGAGGCTCGCCGGCGTCCACAGACGTTGCAGATTTTGTGCGGCTTGTAAGTTTTGACCTCTCTGGAACCGCACATCTTCGGCCTGACCGGTTCACGGATTACAGAATCTCAGCGTGGAAACGTTCGATTGATCAGCCCATCGCTATTGATAAGCGCATCTCCCTGATCACAGCCATATTTTCCAACCATCATGTGGCCGATGCAGTCAAGTATCTATGCAGAGAAGACGCTCAGGCCTTTGTCGACGTGGTCGATGAGGTGCTTCCCCACTCTTTTGTCCAAGGGAAATGGCCCACTGATCTGACCTCATCCTGAATAGACATTGGAGAACCTAGGACCACAACTGAAGAGGAAGTGTGTGAACACGTTGTGCAAGATATGTGGTCGCCGCGGCTTCCTTCCGAGTCCATTCCAAATCCCGGTTTGTTTTAACCAATCGGAGCAACCACTGTGCAGGGGCGGGTATGGCGATGTGTGGATGGGCAATCACCAAGGTCGCAAGGTCGCAGTTAAGGTTCTGAAAGTATACTCGACGAGCGATTTCAATAAGATTACAAGTGTGAGTCACAACCCAAGGGTTGCCAAAAGTGTGTATCGAAGGACTGATGATCGCTGTGATCGTGCAGATGTTCTGCAAGGAGGTTGTCACATGGAAGAGCCTTCACCATCCGAATGTGCTCCCGCTATTGGGAGTGACATTGGGGGAAAGGCTCTTTGCGACGGTTTCGGAATGGATGGTCAATGGGAATATTGTTGATTTCGTTGAGGCACATCGGAATGCGAATCGGTTTGAGCTTGTAGGTCTCGCTCCCACACTGACCCTGCTCATCGCTGATTAAATCACCTCTGCCAGCTTGAAGGTGTTGCCCTGGGGTTGATGTATATGCACAGCGAGGGGATGATACACGGGGACCTGAAGGGGGTATGAATTCGAGTGCTAATTACTACTCCACTGCCTAAACTGCTTTTTATCAAGCTCAACATTCTGATCGATCAAGATGGCTGTGCTCGCCTCGCGGACTTTGGACTGCTTACAATTGTCTCAGACTCTACGTACCACACGAGCTCGAGCACACCCAAGGGTGGCGGCACAACAAGATGGACGGGCCCAGAACTCCTCTATCCAGATCGGTTTGGCCGTGGGGACGGTCGAATGACAAGGGAATCGGATTGCTACGCACTAGGGATGGTGATACTTGAGGTGTTGAGCGGCAAGCCTCCTTTCCCAGGTGATAGTAACTTGATTGTGATAGTGAAGGTCATCAATGATGAACGTCCAGAGAAACCACAGGGGAGAGAGGAGGTGTGGTTCACGGATGATCTCTGGGAAATTCTGGAGCAGTGTTGGTTACCTCAACCAGAGAGGCGCCCCGCAATTGAGGTCGTTCTTAAATGCCTTCAACAGAATTCAACAGCTTGGCTGCCGCTACCACCTGATTCAGATGATTATGCTCAGTCAGACAGCGATGATCAGTCGGATTTCACGTCGAGTCATGGCTCAAGTATTGACCCAAGTACGTTTCTTGACACTATTGTAAACCTCACTCACCATCGAACACCTTTGCAGCGGACCAGATAGATGAAGAGGATGATGACCGAACTCCAGTACTATCTAAAGTTTGGCCCCACAGTGCGTATGCAAGTCAAGGTTCGCACCAACTGGCTCCAGGGAACCAATCGAGGCTGACCGAGCTACCTGTGAGTATGATGTCTGACATAGCAGGCATGTTTTTTTCATATGATACCCTGTGACACATTTTAGGTGCTCCCCGATTCCACCAATATCGAACAAGCTGAATCAGCGCATCCCCAGGATCTTCCTGACCCTCCATCCCCAAGTCCTTCCACGGCGTTGACCACAAGTTGAATATCACCACTTACAACGAACCATGTTCTTGATTAATGGTTTGTTGTATTTCTGTAGCTGAACCCAGTGGAAGCACGCCCCCCTTATTTCTTGAAGATCTCGACCAATCAACGTTGCCTCGACAATTTCAAAAGCAGGGTAGCGATTGGTTCGCGATATTCAATCCTCAAGTCAAACGAGTGCTAGACGTCAGCTTGGTCCACACCCTACCCCACGACAGGTTGGTGGTGTCGTTCGTTAGGTGATTTATATAACAGGAATCACCGAACTGACGATGTGTTTTCAGCATTTAGTTATGTTCCGTGTGTTCGGTTTTCTGCAGGTGGCGAGTACTTGGCGACGGCATGCCTTCAGACAGCCCGGATCTATGATACGAAAACTGGGGTGAAAATTTGGTTCGGGCCCTTCTTAGTGGATGGGACCCCTGGCTCTGACACCGCCATTGTTGCACAGCGACCTGGTCCATGAAAATAAGAGCAAAGTCATTCGGAGTGTATGTTTCAGCCCAGATGGCAAACTGCTCGCAACCGGGGCCGAGGATGGGGTGGTCCGAGTGAGTTCTAGAATTATGTTGGCGATCTTTATCACCATCATCATCATTTTCGGGGCAAATGCTCAACATAGGATGGTTTTTGGCACTCTAGATTTGGGATATCAACAAGCGGCAAATCTGCAAAACATTCCAGGGTCACACCAATATAGTCCGCTCGGTCACTTTCTCGCCGGATGGGTGGTTGGTTTTCTCTGGGTCAGATGATTGTACGGCAAGGATTTGGGATATGGCGGGTGGGTGGTCGAAGATCCTTACAATCATCCACAATGTTGGTGCCGGTGTAAACAGCGTGGCTATCAGCTCTGATGGACAACTGGTAGCCGTTGGTGGCGATGATGCGGTATGTGTCCTATAATCATTTGTTGGGATGTATTCCAAATACAATTCCTATAGGTAGTACGTATCTGGGATGTTCACACCGGTGAATTGCTGGAGACGCTGCGGGGACACAGAATCAGGGTGTGGAGTGTGGCATTCACCCCTGATGGGTGTGGATTGGTGAGCGGCAGTGAGGACAGGACACTGAAGTACTGGGACATTTCTCGTTTGGCGAACGGACCCGGCGGTCGCCAGAACCCACGGGGGGCGTCGGAGCGCGGCACTTTGGATGGGAAGCAGGATGTTGGCACTCGCGAGAGCAACAGCGCGTGCACGATGGACTTTATCGGTCACAAGGTACGCGTTAAATTGACTGACTGGGGGTATATCTAACCGTTGGGCGCAGGACATTGTATATTCCATCGCTGGCTCTCATGATGGCCGATGGGTGGTGAGCGGATCGGAAGACGAAGGAGTTCGGTTCTGGGACGCAAAGTCTGGGATCGTCCAGTTGATGTTGAAAGGTCACAAGTATAGAGGTCCGTTATCTCCAAGGTCGGTCTAAGCACCTCGAACTGACAGTCCTTCCGTTCCAGCCAACTCAATCGATCTCAGCCGTGCCGGAGGCCTTTTGGCGACTGGCTCAGCCGATCACCGGGTCCGTATCTGTAAGTCTCGTTACTCTCCGGAATTTGCATTAGCCTTGATTTCTCGACTCTTTGTCTGTTTTAGGGAAATACACTACCGTTTCCTGACGGCTGTGGACTTTCCTCTGGCCTGATCTCTCTCTTTCTCTTTTTGTTTTTGCTCTGTAGGCGTATTTTTCTCTTTTCCGTCTTGATGTCGAAAGTACTTCTGTCCGAAACCGTCACTCTGCCCCATCAGTATTCCGGTCTCCGTGGGCGACGTCTATCGTCAAGAAAGCGGCAGCAGGGTTATTCTGCAAGTCCTTTGCCTTCTGTTCACCGTTGAGTTCTGCATGATCCGCGTGTCTCGAGGATCCCTTGTCCCTCCCGCTCCATCTCTCCCCTCCACATACTTTCCAATCTATTCGATGACCCCACGCCTGAACCAAGTATGTCTTGTCCAACTCCTAAGATCCTCGAGATGCGACATCCGGCCTGTCTGGGTAGCGTCACAACATTGCGGTGAGGCGCCGGCACCGACTGGGGCTAGGAGGTACGCGGAGGACCCTTTCGAGAGGGTCTTCTCCTGCTCATCCAGCATGCCAAAGAGCATGACTTCTGTATGTCCCTGTACGTGGGTGATATTGACATCCGAAAGTGTGGCGGTTGCGAGTAAACGGTTACCGGTTAAGGGTTACACGCATAATAAGGTATCTGCGATGCTGGCAGAGTACATGTGGAGCCCCCCTGCTTTGGATTTCTTCGGCACAGCTACAAACAAGGGTCTCGGGAACACCGTGGGGCTGTGAGACCTTTCCTCTTCTCGTATCATATATCACCACCCGGAGTCCGGATTTTGTGGCGTGGGCAGACCTACTACATGGATTACGATCTTGTTTCTGTACTTTGAACAGAATACGCACAGAAAGTCGTTTATTAAAACTATCGTGCACAATGCGACGTCTACTAACAGTCATATACAGAGGTAGATACCGTACCATTCGTCGTGGAGGTCGAGGTGGCCCCGGTACTGGAAAGCCTCTGCGTAATCTCGGAGGCCCCAGTCAAAGCTGAAGCGCTGAATACTCAGGAAGAGAGTATGGTGCAGGGAGATCGGACACAAGCTGGTGGAAGTAGGGTTCAGCCTTCCGGGGGGTATAAACAACCGCTCATAAGGAGCACACCTTCAGAGCCTGGACGTCTTCATGGATCTGACTTTCATCCGAGTTGAATTCCACGGCGTTCGAAGAGACGAGCTGGACATCCTCAGAAAAGTCGGCGCTCGTATGGTATTCGCTCGTGTGGTATTCCTTCCGTTTCAACCTTCTCTGAGATGAAGGGGTAAGATAATGTTGAGCGTCGGGAAAGGGAAACGCGTATAAAAGTATTCTCGAAACACAGGTTTTTTGATGACCTTGTGGTAGCCAGGCCACGAATCCCGCAGAGATAGCCTGTCCACTAAAGGATCGAGGTTAAAACATGTTAACCGACAAAAATGTAGGATGGAGCGCGCTCGTCATCGGTCTTGTCAACCAGCTTCTGCAAACGTGACTTGGGCATCCGAGAGACGTTGGTGTCTTCGGCTTTTCCCTCCCTCGTCTCCGGACCCTGAGCCCCCATCGTTCTCCGCATCTGCGACCTTTGCTTCCACCGGTGAGTCTCCGGTCAACCGGGCGTATTCATTGTTGACAAGTGCCTGAAGGAGATCAGTTGTGTCACGTAAACGACGGATTTGTGCCACAAACATACATGAAAGTGTTTTACATCCTTCCAGATTGGACTATCTTTCACGCTGTAGTACTTCTTCGCGTTCTCGAAGTAGAGTTCGAGGTCCTATCTGACCACGTCGAGGTTGGGATATTTTCGGTTTCTATCCGAGATTTGATCACGTCGAGGGTGACCGGATTTTGGATTTTCTGGCAACGATCCGCGTGCTGACGCTTTGAAAACAGACGCGTGAACTCCGTACAGAATAGACAACCCCTGCGACAGCGGAACGGGTATGAGGACGGTTGGAGAGGTGAGAGGAGAGGAAATAGCCAAACGACCAAAACAGCCAATGACCATTCTACCCGTAGTATGGCATCAAACGGAGATGATGGTGTTCGCGTTAGTATATTCAGAACATGGTGGGAGAGCAGCAAGGTGAGAAAACCCGCGGACATGGGGAACTTCGCATGGGCACATTATCGATGTCTCAAAGGCGCTACGAATCGGTTAAACTTGCGAAAGGGGTCGGAATGACTTTACTTTCGAAGTGAGCGTGACAGAATGCAGCCAGGGGGACAGGAATCGGGTTGGCTCGGAATAGATGCCCTCTCAGCTCCGCTCTCTAGAGGCCAGATCCAAGAAAAGGTATCAGCCTCAACGCACTGGTAAGCGGCGAGGCCCTCCTTCGGCTCGAGATGGTGGGGCCGTCGGAGGATCGACCGCACCGTGAGCAAACGGTGAGGCGAGCCCTCGCAGAGCCGGGCCGAGCGCCCAACAGAACGAGGGGGTGATCGGTTTCTCCGCCAACGGATTTGAATCGATTCGCCGCCCGCGCTCGAAAAGGCTATCTCGCACTCGACCTCTACTTTGTCATGGAAATCCAACTCGAGAAACATTCTGGTTATGGACCGGCTTTTATCTGCTGTTGTACGGGTTTCGTGAGGAGTTGTGAGTACAGTCAACCTCGGGGAGGGGATTCGCCTCCTGCTTGAACGCAGTACGTTTCATTTCTACCCACCCCGCTCTGACCCAACCCTCATATCATACCCCTGGCTTCGTAGTACAACGGGACTAGAGGACAAACTTGCACTCTCCGTAATTCACACCTCCGTGAACGCCTTTCGCAAGATCAATCGTCTCCAGAGATTCTTGCGCCGATTCCACAAATCCTCAAGGCATTACCCCCTGTGAGGATCCCGTTTATACTGCCTGCGTCTGCCGTCATTGGTGTAACATAACTGCCGCCTTTCCTTTAATTTGTCCCCAGATACCCACCGCACGCACAGCAATATCGTCCGCGCATACATGGGCCGTTGCGGTGACACACCACTCGAAGCAAGCCCCCCGCCCGCATCCCGGCGGAAATACAAGAACTTGTTTGAGTATTCGTGGGGGTGGCGAGGGTGCCATCGTGGATTACGGTGTGACTTGGGCCACTTCCGGTAGGTTGCGCAACCCCCCGATCGAGAAGATCCTGTGAACAGCGTAGCAGGCTCTAATTGTCAACTTGCTGCTCAATCACGAGAGTTTTCTTCAAGCTCCCCGTCGAATAGGCTCCTCATGACACTTTTTTGTTGATATTTGGCCGCACCAGCCTGATGGACGTAGTGTTTTACCGTTATCTATATGTCGCGTCCTACGCCTAGCTCTATTATTTTGTGAATCCTGGCACGCGCGCAGTTCTGGACTTTTTCACTATCGCCCCTGTACCTTGTGGAGAAGAAGCCAGAGCGCAGTTGAATGACTCGTCGACGGCTTGGTGTTATGGGACCAAACCGCGGGGTTGTCGGGTCGTTCGTGTTCGTCTGACACTTTCTGGATGACACCCGGCGCTTACTATGTTAATCCTTGACTCGAGCCTCCAGGTTCAGGCGAGGCACCTGTACATCGCCCTCCCCCCAGATTCACCAAGCCCCTCAACATTGGCCTGGCTAGGCACCCATCGTGAGCCCACACAATGTCCTAAAACAACTCCGCGGTTTCGACAGAACTTTGTCGCAGTTCCACAAGCGCCTCAGCAGCTTCCTTCGCAGTGAAGGTATCGAGGTGTTGTTCCAAGCCTTCAAGGCGAAGGTTTGGCGTGGCTTGTCGAGTACCTGGACAGCGTGAGCCTTCAAACCATATCTCCCTAATCCCCATGAACTGAACACTGTCGTGGGTTCTCGTGTCTATTTCAGGTCACGCAAGGCCTGCATTCCAGGAATACTTGCACGAACTGAGAAACATCTGCAGCATCAACGAGGTCCTACCGATCCCATACGCTTTCAAGTTCCCTCCCGTCGGTTTCCGGATCCGTGCGTTTGGAGACTTCGAAGGTACGGATTCAGCGTAAGAATGCACCTCAACGGAGACCCCCAGATATTCAAGATCGTGCGTTTTTGACGATACTCTCCCCATGTTTGGGTCTTAAAGATCCCCAGGCCTTCCACTAAATGGCCACCGATCCCATCCAACTCGTTTCGGGTTGGATGCCGGATGCGGACCCAACGGGATACATCGCAAACCATTGCGGCCAGATGCCGACAGATTGAGTCTCGTGGGTGTCCCTTCCACCGTGCCGCGCGACGTGCTTACCTCTTCCCTAGTTATCTGCTGTCGCGAAAGGCCTCAATTACCTCCGCTCCTGCAACATTTCATGGGGGTACGCGATCGTTCTTGATCGAGTTACCACTGGCATATTGACACTCAAAGTTCGCGCGATTACCAGGCCCGTATCTGTAAGTCTCGTTATTCTCCGGAATTTTCATTAGCCTTGAGCTTGATTTGTTGGCTCTGTCTGTTTCATCGTCTTCATCCTAAACACAATTTATAAGTTATCCCGGTTTACGTAGGCAGCCGTACGACCATAAGCGGTTTGAAAAGGTCATGAAGTACTCAGGACAGTGGCTTCGAGCAGTGGTGTCTTGGTCACTGGGAAATCGTTTGAAAATTTTGACTAGTAACCGTGTTTTCGTTCTCCCTGTCGCAGCGCTTGTCCGGCTGCCTTGAAAAAATCTATCGACCATAATCCCCCCGTGTGTGCATGAATCGCGAACTCGGATGTTGGCCGGCCCGAATTATATCCAGGGTGCAACGTATGAGCGTGTAATGACAAGGTCACAGACAACGAGTCGAAGGTGAGAAAAGTAATCGACAAGAGTACTAGTGCGATCAACCGCTGGGGAGAGGCGGGTGTACATGAGCAATTAAAAGGCAAACTGAGACCATAAGGGACCCAGCGGTGGGGGGGGACACTAGAACGTGGAGCACTAGAAGAGAGAGAAAACGCGGCTCAAGGGAATGCCCAAGTTCCATCCAACATAAACCTTCCACACCGCTCCTCCCTTCCTTCTTGATCACTAATCACTGAAACGCTCGATCCCAGCGGTACGTCCACATCCCACTCCCATCGTTTCCTGTTCTTGTTTTCCTTCCCGTTCGCGAGGGTCTCTCCATCTCCATCCTCCTCTTCGTCGAACCCATCGTCCACCTCTGTAGAGGCTGAAATGGGAGGACAGAGGGGAACGACGGTGTTGTTATCTTCACCGTCACATCCTCTTCACCTAATACGGCGTTCACCAGGGGGACCGTTGTGGTCGACGATGTGACGGCGGCGGGAGGGGGGAGGTGCAATCTTGACTATCTTCGGTTTCCCGGCCTTTCCTTACCCTTATCCTTCCTCTTCCCTTTGACCCGCGCTTGGCTGGGGAAGGTTCAGCCTCGCAACCGCTATCATCTTCGTGCTCTACCTCAGGACCCTTCTCTCCATTCATCGCATCCCCTTCTTCCTCCTCTTGACCTCCACCTGCCATTTCCACCTTGAGAGTCGGGTTGACGGTAGAGCGGGGGAAGCACCGAGCTTGACCCCACTTATACTCAGTCCCTTCTCTTTATCCGACAATGTCACATTCCGCACTCTAACTCCATCCTCCGCATCCAGCTCCAGTCTCCGCCCACGTGCTCTCGCCGTGAGAAGCACAGTTCTGAACGTTCGCAAGGCACACGAACTGGGGTCTTTGTCGCAGCAGGGGCGGTCACCGTGTTTGCGTTGCATTCGCATCAGGGTTGGCCGCAGTTGTGTTTGTGCGAGTAGTCCCGTAATATCGGACCGGCGTGGATGAAGCGGTTGCCGTGGTGTAGGCCGCGTTCGTGCCCTAAATCCTATTTGTCGTTGAGTAAAACGTCGCTCCCGTAGCCTCTGCGTCGAATTGGACAGAGAGTTTAGCGGAGCCGTCGTAGTAGAGGATATGTGCCCCGTGCTTGTGTAGGCGAGGTGGGTTGGTAGGATCGTCGTAGGGCTGTAAGAGGTGGCGGCGGCGTGTTGGGTGGTAGATTGAGTTGCAGAGGCTTGCCGGTTTGGGTCTATGGGATATTTGTAAGGGATATTTGGATGGTGTGTAGAACTGGTCTTGTCCCGACCGGTTGGGTTGTCGTTTCGGCGGGAGTTGTGATCGAGATTGCCGAAGCCAGTTTGGTTACAGTAGTTGTTGTGGTAGTCGACATTAGTCTTCGATATCGACAGAGTGGGCTGAATTTGTGTTGGTCCAGCTGCTGCGGCTTCTTCCTTCACCGCCCTCGACCGAGTGGTCGTACTCGGCAAGCCTGGAACCCTGAACATTACGGGCTCCCTCTTTACAGGGGTAAATACCGTAGCATTCGTCGTAGAGGTCGAGGTGGCCCCGGTCGGGGCTGAAACTTCGGGAAGAGAGTATGACGTAGGGAGATCGAACATGAGTTGATGGAAGTAGGACTATGACACCCGGTTCAACCTTCCGGAGAGCATAAACAACCGCTTGCAGGGAGCACACATTCAGAGCCTGCGCGTCTTCATGGATCTGACTTTCTTCGGAATTGAATTCCATCACGTTCGAAAAAACGAACTGGAAAATCAGCGCTCGTAGGGCATTCCTTCCGTCCAACTTTTTCTGAGGTGAAGGGGTAAGATAATGTTGATCGTTGGGAAAGAAAAACACGTACAGAGATGTTCCCGGAACACTGAGGTTTTTTGATGACCTTGTAGTAACCAGGCCACGAATCCCGCAGATATAAACCGTCGACTAAAGGGTCGAGGTTAAAACCTGTTAACCGATAAAAAGGTGGGATGAAACACACTCATTGTCGGCCTTGTCGACCAGTTTCCGCAAACGCGACTTGAGGTTGGGTATCCTCTTCTTCTTCCCTCCCTCATCTCCGGGCCCTGGATCCCCATCGTTCTCCGCATCCGTAGCCTTTACCTCCACCGGACGTATTCCTTGTTGACAAGCGTCTGAAGGAGGTCAGCTGTGTCGCGTAAACGACGGATTTGCGCCGCAAACATACATGAAGGCGTTTCGCATCCTTCCGGATTCAACCATCCTTCATATTGTACTTCTTCGCATTTTCGAGGCAGAGTTCGAGGTCCTGTCTGACTACGTCGAGGTCGGGATATTTTCGGTTTCTATTCGAGACTTGATCTCGTCGAGGGCGACCGGATTTTGGATTTCCTGGCAATAATCCGCGTACTGATGTTTTGACAGCAGACGCATGAACTCCGTAGAGAGCAGACAATCCCTGCAACCACGGAACGAGTATGAGGATGGTTGGAGAGGTGAGAGGAAATCATACTCTTTGTCTGTCGCATCCCTGACGGTCGACCAGAGAGAAAAGAGATCCTACCTAAACTCGATCGTGCTGGGATTCGATGCGACGTTAGATTTGGAGGTGGCGGCTGACATGGCAACTTGCGTGGTTTCTTTTCGCCGCTTTGCTCGGGAAGAATCGAAGTCGACCGAGCCAGCACCCGAGATCATTTCCGGCTCTCTTTTCATCCAGAGAGAAACCCGGTTCCAGAGACAGAGGTATAACCGCAAAACTATTCGCCGGCAAGTCAGCTCAGACGGGACAGCGCGAATGGCAAACGTGGGGTTCATTCTACGTGGGTCGGAAGGGTACGGAGTTCGTACAATAGATCGGGAGGAGATGATGAGGCAAGAGTACATGTGAGGACGGTAAAGGGACGGACACCAAATGACTTGCTGGTTCG
>Ga0307515_10018513_pt1 | contig 12592 bp, 12 predicted proteins | sample 17_EM_MG_FD_194513 | JGI IMG/M metagenome (GOLD analysis project Ga0307515, IMG submission 194513) | Populus trichocarpa ectomycorrhiza microbial communities from riparian zone in the Pacific Northwest, United States - 17_EM | ecosystem: Host-associated > Plants > Roots > Unclassified | place... | reverse complement strand
GGAGGTTTTGAGAGTAGTGTAGTTTGAGGAAGCCGGTAGGACGTATGCGTTGACAACGGCTGCTGCAAGCAGCAAGAGGAGGATGTAGAGGGATCTCGTCGAGATTGTAGAGGTTCAGATATTGAATGGACATCAAGGTATGAAGGTAGTAACGGTAAGGCTAGAGTGGGTGAGTGTAGTCTATGGCAATCGTTGAGTGGATGTTGAGTTGGAATTCGAACTCTATGACTAAGTGCATACTTAAACTCTAGAATGTACTTGCTCTTGTGACAGCATCATCAGCCAAAGGGAGCCAATGTGTATTTCTTCGACGCATTGGAAAAGACATTTAAGTGTAACAAATGGGGTTGTCGGTTCTTTGCATATTTACTGAGGAAAATGACGAGATATATAACAAGGCGCTCTCCAAAGGGTCCCCCACTAGAGCTCTAGCTAGAGTTCTGCTAGCCTTCAGCCAGTAATAACTTCTATGAGGCTCCAATGTTCGGAGCCAGCCGGTCACTGCTCGTCCTCCGACCTCGTACCTCATCATATTTACGCACTTTATTCGGAATGTGCGATGTTATGTAGATGAGAAGAAGAGAGTCATTTTCATGATCGTGGGGTAGGTTCAACAACCGGTGGGCTAAATGTGTACCAATTGGAATCGCTCCAGCCCAAAAAAATCCCGCGCATATCTAAAGTAAATGTTGAAGCCTTTAGTACATGCGGACAACTCTTTAGTACATGAGAGATGCGTACTGGCGGAGGCACTTGGTTAGTCCCGAACCTATGAAACACTCTGCTAGGCGAGGGGGAGTGGATAATTGATGCAATAAAGATTTAAAAGTAGGTTTTGCACTGAGAAAAAGTAAGTTATTTGCGACTACTTTCATCTTATGCTATGACATTTGGAGGATTTACAATTCTCGCAATGTATCTACTCTTTCATGACCTATTCCTACTTAAGTATGCACATCTCATTCCCAACAGGGCCTTAAAATTTCCCATAAGCTCAGAATCTGTTTCTACGCGACCCCAACCGAGTAAACCCACCTGTCTCAGCGCTTTCCGCCTACTTTGCACTACTTCCTCCATCGCAATCCCGCAATGATTTTTTGATTAGCATCATGATGTTGATGCTCCCAACTGGCCTTGCAAAGCAATCATTTTATAGTAATCGCCAAGGAGATGTAACATCTTTGGCTTCTGTGAGTTATTTGGCACCATGGCGGAATCTCCTATAGTAGTGCAAACGAGTTCTGTGTAGTATGTAGTATGCGTGGTGATGGAGGCGAAATAGTTGTGGTGATGATCGCCCGATAATCCCTATTTATCGAACGTTCCACACTACTGGCGATACTCGAGATCTTTGAAGGATCCTTACAAATAGCGGACGACGGTACGGTCATGAAAATTTGCCTGTCCAAGGGCAGGAGTGTGGCGAGCTTGCGAGCACCAAATAAAGTTCCAAAGCCCGAACTCGCCTTCGGCTCTTTCGGACCAATCCTGAGCTTTAACCGACTTTGTGTTAAATTGTGTATTTGTTTTGGACTTTTCGTTTTTGTTGTGCCGTTGCAACGTTAACTGCAATGGATGTTTTCTTGTGCAGATATATTCAGCGACTGCTACTTAATATCAACTCCATACAACACCCTGGCTCGTTGGTCTCGTGCCTAGACTTAAGGGGATGGTGGTACAACTCCGTTGAATACTGTTCTTAACAAGCTCGAAGGTTAATTATCGCGTGGTATCCCGCAAGTTGGGACAAATGATCGTAGTAGCGAAATTCTCGAGGATTGAAGCTTCGAAATTGGAAAGGTCACAAGATGATTAGATAAGGATTAGGAGGATAAGGCGCTAGGATTGGTTTTGCGCAACATTAATGGGAAGTCGATTCTACCTTTGGTATTCTCATCCCAATTCAGATACATCCTACAGGCTTCTCTCTCAGTATATAGTTCCATCACATATTACTAACACGCCTTCCATCTACCAGAAGCCCGGAAGAACCCGAAGTGGGCTTCAGTGAATGGGACCCGGCCTAGCTGGAACAATCCTCTGTACTCGGAACACAGCATACCACAGACACCACCATTCATTCCTAGGAGTAGCTTGTCTGATGAAAATCATCCGAAACGAAGAACAAACAGTTGTTCCGAGCTTGATGCGTTTATGGATCCTAAGATAAATAGAAATATCACATCCATCAATTCTTCTACTGTATCGTCATACCTATTACTATTAAGGTCCTCGACCTCCACCCGCAACACTTACAAAACCCCAAAACGAAAAACTCCCCATTCCTCACTCCATCTTATAGTCATCATGCTGCAAACAGAAAAGAGCATACAAAACAAATACATAAGCATGTAAGATCTTTAAAGAAAGGAAAATTCAGATATAAAAAAATACAGCAAGTAGATATTATACGGATCACGGATCGCTCAAATATGCACGCATCACGAATGGTCTATACATTTCCCACCTACTTCTTACCACCACCACCACTGCCACAGTTACAAGCAACCCCGATCGTTCAAAATGTTAACAGCATCTCCCCTCTCTTCTTGCCGCTCCGCCCCTAAATACGGTCTCCCACTCTCTTAGTCCACCTCTCCATCCGCCCCCACCCCCCGAACCCCTCTTCCCGCTCTGCGACTCCACAAACCCTCCTGAATCGCCATACTGTATGCCCGATGCTGGATCATCAGGGTCAACCTCTCCCAGCTCAATCTTGGTCACAATCATCCTCGCAATTCGCGCAAACACCTCATCGACATTCTCCCCACTTAGTGCCGATGTCTCCATACTCACTGGGATCCCCGAGAGACTTGCCCATCGTGCTGCTTCTTGCGCTGGTACTGCACGTGCAGGTTCTGGGGGCTCGTCGTCTAGCTCCTCATCCCACGCGCGAGCCGTATTATCGCCCTCGAAGCTGGTTCCTAGACTGCTACTTGCCGAGGAGGGCGGCGGAGGAACTGATTTCGGTGCAACAGAAAGATCGCACTTGTTACCGACAAGGAGGAGCGTCAAATTTGGGGACGCCAGAGCGCGCGCATCTGCGAGGAATGTGGGAAGCGACGTAAACGAAGGGTGCGAGGTGACATCGTAGACCAGCAGTGCGCCGGCTGCACCACGGTAGTAGCTGCGCGTCACGCTGCGGAAGCGCTCCTGCCCTGCCGTGTCCCAAAGCTGTAGCTTTACGCGCTTTCGTCGTGTACCGGTGCCGACTTTGATGATTTTCGACGAGAACTCGACACCGATGGTTTGGGAGGATAGGACGCGCCCTGAGTTGTTAGCGTGGTTGAGGGAAATGGAGGGACGCTGTACACTCGTTACGGACGAAACGGTGGAGGAGACAGGATCTAGGTTGGACTAGTCAGCGGTGCAAAGGAGAGTTGTGTGTCGTACGCACTTTCCACAACCAGACGGACCGAGTAGAATTATCTTTGCGAGGTAGTCGTACATTGAGCCGAGCTCCTGCGGGGTCCCGTTCTGCTGGTCAGCTTGTGTACGTTCGCTCGGGGATGCGGGGGCTGGAGGTGAGGCATGGTACTTGGTCGGGTTCCGGAGCGGAGTGTGAGGAGGAGGTTGATGCACCGGAGGGCGCTCTTTGGCGGACCATGGTGGCGGTGATGATGGTTGAGGGAAAGGGGGAGGGAGCTGTGGTTGTATAGTCGGAGGCAGATGGTAGTGGCAGTTCGAAGCAAGATTGCTTGCAATAGAACCGGGTAATAGAGCTTGCACGTGATATTCGCGGAACACAAAGGCTAGGATGCGCATTACCTATATTGGCTCGGCCTCAATTGATCAAGGTGTTTTTACTTCTTTTTTGAGAACTGCTACAGTAGAGTACTAAGGCTCAAGTCAGCAGTGCAGCAGATCAAGCGGGCAAAAATTGTAGTATATATTTCAACAAAGCTAAGCCTCCAAGAATTATCGGCGAGTCCTTTTATCACATCTATCTAACAGGCTTATCGCTATCATTAATTCATACAAAAACGGGCGTTCCGTGAGTTTGAAATCAGGAACACTGCAAAATAAATGTAAAGGAGCGAAACTTGCACCAAAAAATTTCAAGTGCAGCAAGTTTCGGGTATCAAGTACAGACCTCAAAAACTAAACAGAAACTCTAGACTTCATGATGTATGACCGCTGAGACCGCTTTAAATTGCAAATCTAGAAAAACTTAGAAAATAAAACAAATCCAGCCAGAAAAATGAACATCTATCATGAAAAAAAAAGCTTTATATAAACCCCATTTAATCCAACTAGACTCACTACTAAACTTCCGACTCCATGTGGTTTCGCCACAAGTCCCGATAATCATTCAGATCCAAACCATGCAACTGAGTTTTAAGTTCTCTGAAGGCTGTGCGGAAACCGTCATACACTGTGTCCAATTCCTTTAGCTCTGCAGGAGAGAGGTTGCAAACGTTGGCTTCTAGCTCTCCTCTCCTCCTCTCAGTGCCAAACTTCTCTTTGACCCGAGAACCAAAGCGCAAAATCCCCACCTCAATAGCGGTCACAAGTTGTCCTTCCCTCCCTACTGCCCCGCCTGCGGATTGACGATGATTAGATGCCGCAGAACTCCTTCGTCGGACATGGGAAGGAGCATCCGACGGTGGGTCGGGGCCACCCAATGACGTTGGAAATCGTCCATCAAGGAGCTGGCCCAAGACGTGCAATAGTTGAGCTGGACTGTGCGACTCTTTCGATGCTAATTTAATGCCGTGCTTGTTGAGTCCATTTCGGATTTCCCATGTCGCCCGGAAAACTGCATTTGATGGCTGCAGGCCTTCTCCAGAGGTTAGAGTATCGGCGAACCCTTTGATTGCTGCCTCCATCTCTTGTTGGTTTCTCAAAACGTCATCTACAGATACAGATGTTAGGAATTTACGCGAAGAACAGAGTCTCAGGGGAAGGAAAAGACAGGCACCACAGACCTTGCAAGATTCGAGGCAGCCTATTATGCCCTGGTGCAGGGTAGAATTTGTCGCAGTCGTTGTCCAAGATGACTTCGCGAGATGCTTCTTGGAAAATATCTCCCCATCCAAAAAGACAGGCAAGAAACATCCAAGCTTCATAGCAGGTCGTCGGCGGCGTAGTTGAGTTGTCTTGAGATGCGGTTGGAGAAGAACGGGGACTCACTGGAGTACCGATTACGGAGGCATTTCCACTGGTCTCTCCGGGAGATTGCCAATATGTTCTAATGAAGTCGGCGATACCTCCGAGTTTGACCATAAACTTGTACTCCCATACAATGTGTACTAATTCAACAAACTGGGCATATTGTAACTCGCTTGCACCTGGGTGCTCACCGCTTGCAATTCGGATTGCCCACTCGAGTGCCTCTGTAGCCTCGTCTGTTTCCACTTGGATGAGAAGTGGGACTGGTGGTCGTCGCTCATGAGCACGGATCTCCCTCCGGAAGACAACTGAGGCATCCTTGAGAGGTCGGGAACCTAATCTCAGTTTTCTAATCACGTTGGTTGACCGGATCTCAATACGCAAGTCCTCGCCTGTAGTGATCGATCGGTTTATCTCTAACCGTGGGCCTGGGCGCCTAGGAGCATAACTAGCCACCGGAGGTTGAGCACTTTCAAATGGCTCAGATTCATGTGGTGCGGTTTCATTATCTGATTGTGACAACAACCGGTCTCCGAGGGACCCATCCCCGCTGCGCCAATCGGAACCATAGCTACTGCTGCCGTGCCCAGGGTAACCACCTGGAAAGTCGTTGATGTCGTTGCTCATTACTACTTTAGACGATCTGTTACTCTGGATTAAACGGCGATCAGGCTGGGTGGTCGGGAGATAGGTATGTACCGGGGACATCCTTACATACCAATCGCTTGTATATAAATTGTGTCGCTTCCTCCGGGAGTGTTTGGAACTGTCGACAATTAAAAGGTAGGCGCACGACCCATACAGATATCAATTTGGAAAGAGACTGATATATTCTAGGTCATAAGTTGCTGAACCACTCTGTTCATGCGTCCCCTGTTCTGGTTTACCGGGAGAAATTAAACCGCAAGCTGGATGTTGGCTGTTGCTGGTGTTACCGTACGGAAACTTTCTGCTGGATTCGCCGCCGGCCGCCGTCGCGTCCTGCAAACCTAGGAAGACCTAAGGAACCTTTGATAACGGGTCTGGGATCCAACTCTTCGAATTTTCTAGTATTCGATGGGCAATTTTGCTGAGACTGGTTCACCTCGACTGCCACCTTTGCTCGGAACACACTGTAGGGGGTGTCGAACAGCGTGGGGAAGGCAACCGATACAGGAGCTTTCTGCGTCGACGTTTCGTTGCTGTCATTCACATCAACACCGGGCGCGAATAGCCATAGGCCGATAAGAACGAATGTTTTGATTCGCTGCAAGTTGCAAGGCTGAAGAATGGAAATGACATGGGGGCTGCGCTTGTCTTGATGTGGGAACGACTGCATCACGACCGCACTCGCTGCTGTTGGACGTTGGTCCAACTCGCTAAAAAGTTTCAATCCCTGGAACGCCTCACAAATTCACCTCGTCGAAAGTGACCCAGCCAGAAGACAGGCTAGTCACGCCAGAATGCGCAGTATCCTTGTCATTCCTTTCTTATACATTTCGCCTCATAACACCCATCCATTCTAGCCAACTGAAGCACCAGATATATTGGCCTCTTGTCCGTAAGGATCCCTCATCGGACTCCGGATTCTCGCACCCATTCTTTACACACAGCAGTACCGCAGCAACATCCCGAACAGCTACCTTCAGCCGAGAGGAGCGTGGTAGGATACAAAACAATGAGTGACCCAAATAATCCGTATGATGTACGTATTCATTCTATTATTCCAGTGAAGATTGTAACTAAGGCTGATGGTATCTAGAAAGCCGATATCGGATGGATGCTGATATGCAGTGGACAAGTGTTTCTTATGGTTCCTTCCGTGGGGCTTATATACTCTGGACTATCAGGCAAAAGCTCTGGACTGCGAGGAATTTGGCTACCACTTATTACAGCTGCTCTCATAACTGTTGAAGTAGGTGCTGTGTGCTAAAGTATCCATATACGATGTTTCACTAATAAATCATGCGCATGCCGGTAGTGGTACCTTTGGGGTTATGCTATAGCATTCTCTGCTCCAAACAATAAATTTTGGGGGAGCCGAAATTCAGATGGTGTGGCCCTGAACGGCGTTCTGGAGGCATCTGCCGGAAATGCGAAAGGTCCAAAGATCCCTGAATTAGTATTCGCATTATACCAAGGAATGTTTGCTGCGTTTTCGTGAGTTCCGTGCAATAGACATGTCATCCATTGTTAGATTCTAATATTTATAGTGCGAGTTTGGTTAGCGGCGCAGCCATTGGGAAGGCAAGGACAGTATCCTTTCTCATTTTTATCACCCTTTGGTCTACATTCGTATACAATCCGATAGCTAGATGGACATGGAGCTCTAAGGGCTGGTCGTCTAGAATGGGTGCATTGGATTTTGCTGGTGGCACGGCTGTACACATCACAGCAGGAACTACATCCGCTGTTTTTGCGTTATTTTGCAGGTATCTTTGCCGTGGAAAGCCAAGACTACACACAGAAGCCCAAAATGTAATTCATATTGTTTTGGGCACAGCACTTCTTTCATTTGGATGGCTCGGATTTAATGGCGGATCAACGCTTGCAGTAAATATAAGGTGTGTACCAGTCCTATTATGGGTTTACTAGATAGCACAAATGTCAACGTCTGCTTACCTATTCAACTACAGGAGTGTATCTGCGTGCGTATCAACAATTTTGGCCGGAAGTTTTGGTGGGTTTACTTGGTGTATTTGCGACTATATTATTTTCAAACCCCAGGATGGGAAACGGAGATTTTCCATCTGTGGTTTTTGCAACGGAATAGTTAGCGGACTCGTCGCGGTTACCCCAGCAGCAGGCTTTGTATAAGAAACCCCACTCAAAATTTGCAATATCAATAACTAATACAATAATGCGTGACCAGATTTCAATGAGAACATCCCCAATCTTTGGGATCGTTGGATCTCTCTCTGGCATGTTGTCCTGGCCTATCGGTCTAGCTATTCTGGAGGTACTCTGGCCTGGGCCTGCAAACATCGCGGAAGAAAGAATGAGATATGTTGATGGTGAAAACGCTTTTGGCGGTACTGCTGATGGCGACAATCGAGGCATTCCCCTTACCGGTGTCAGCAGTACTGCTAATGATGGTGTTAATGGCAACGTTCAAGGTGGTGTTGCTAGTAATACTAATGATGAAAGGGAAGGCACTGCTAGCGCAAACAGGAGAATAACAACCAAGAAGGATGAACTTGATATTTTCGTCCTTCACGGTGTGGTGGGCTTCGCAGGAATGATTCTTACAGGCATTTTTGCAAGGTATTGACTCTCCTCAGCGATTTAATGCCATAGATACGAGCTTAATAATACTTTAACAGCGCGGACGTCGCGAAACTGGATGGATACACTGTCATTAACGGCGGATGGCTGAACCGCCACTGGGTGCAGGTAGTGTAAGTTATCCATCCGATTTTGCCTTATGTCACATTGAGTACATACTAATTCAGTACAGATATCAATTGGCCGACGCTGTAACAGGCTTCATATACTCTGCTGCTTTGAGCATCCTGATACTCTGCCTTATGGAGGTGCTCTCCCGCTGGGTCCAGCCACTTTCGTTTTTATCCCCAGTTGAGAAAGAGGAAGGCTCCAGGCCAGTGGATAGACCAGTGGATGATGAGGTCGAAATTGCGGAGAGTCATGATCAGCGTGGTGCTTAGTCCCCCTTTGACCGAGCTTTTATTCCGGTAGGAGGAGTTGCATTATTAGAAATGTATTCTTCATATCAATAGAAAACGACCTTACAGGCACTTAGACCCTCGAGTTCGCTATCTGAAGCTATATTTTGGGGCCTTTTTTTGACTTTTACCTTCAAAGAAGGGTCGAAACCTGAGAACGTGTTAATGTAAAAATACTTCTAATATAACTCCCAAATTTCTCTCGTTCCCAGATTTTCTCGTCGGTCGCAAGGTTTGGCCAGAAACGAAAACTCTAGACACGAGAGCACTCTAAATGCAAAATTCCACCTCAATCACGGACTTCCGTGGTTGATCTGAGTTCAAGGTGGTTAACATGACGGGTATTTAGTCAATTTGCACTGTAAATTAAATGTATACTTTCAAATTTCTATGAGAGTGACGGTACTACTCAGCGCTTATCGCTATTTAAAAGCTTTGGCCCTAGATTCTTCGGTGCTAGTGGGTGTTTCCTAGTTGATTCCGTCCCAATATTAGGTTCTGTTAATGCCCATCCACTTTATGTAACATTCTGCGAGAATTAGGCCTGCTGCAGCCGAACCAGTGTGCCATACATAGCCAATAGGAACGGTGTTCTGAACATTCAACAGATGTGATATTCTGATTCAAGATGCATCGATACCGCTATGTCGGCGTCACGGAGAAAGCTATTATGGAGTAGCAACAATCGCAAATACATCAACAACCCCTGATAATTTATACCTTCCAAATTTTCCAGATCTTAGAGTACCCCTCCCATCCCAATATTGTTCCCTACCACACTCTTGGTCTTAGGTCTGTCCTTTGAGCCTGATTCGCCTGCTTGTGATATCAAAGTCTATACCACGTGCCAGCCACCAGCAGATGGTCATTGCATATTGTACCACCTAGATCATGACTCGCCAATTCTTACCTCCAAACCACATGGGCCTTATCACTGAGATTATGATATGCCTCGTCTGATGAAGAATGAAACTGGGGCTTTTTGTTTGTTTATTGCTTAGTAGGATGACTCCTCGGAAGTTGGTTCTGTGGCCACCAAGAACTAGGACCGCCATAATTAGTTTGGTTGGACTTCTGTCAACGCAAGTGACCGCTGGCTTGGAGACGGGAGTTCCCGAAGTAGACTTCGCATAAGGGTTCTGGCGTGACTCCTCCAAGCTTCGTAGTGCGCACGTTGTGCGTATTTCAGCCCCGCACCCACTCAGCCCAAACGCCCAACTTTCCCCCCAGTTGATTAGTGGGGCTGAATTTGTCTATCCGCCAACCACATATGCATGTGCTGGCTGCATTATGTCCTGCACCATTGCGGGGGACGTGTTTCGGGAATGTGCACTTGTGGTCCGCGCGCGCCCCAGCCTTAAGTTTTGATACAGCTTCATCTATAGATAAGGGTTCCCTGTCGTACGATTTAGCGCCCTCGCGTTACAGAAATTCAGCTCTCGTACGGTTCGACTCGCATATCCAAATTATCATGGCAGCCAGAGATGAGAATGAAGCTCTCCAAGACCTCAGATACCAGTGCAAGAAGTTCAGAATTTGCATAATTGGCAAAGCCGGCGTTGGAAAATCAACTCTCCTGAGCAGAGTGTTTGGCGTCAGTGCAAAAGAGGTAAGATCGATCACCGCTTTGTATCATCTTCTCACATATATAGGCTGGTGTTAGATCAAGCTCGGAAGGATGCGGAAAGCATAACATTTGGACGCCTATCACGAACGATGAGCGGAATAATTCTCTAATAATCCATGATTCTGGCGGTTTCGAAGCGGGCGAGTCGGATACAGTGGCAGAAGTGATGAAGTTCATAGAGCACCGAAGGCAACAGCCACACCTGGCGGACCAGCTGCATTGTATTTGGTACGAATCCGAACCCAGGTTAGTGGAGAATACTAATTTGCAATCCGATCTCCAGGTATTGTATTTCCCTGTCGGATGCACGGCCAATCCAGGCGGCAGACGAGGAGTTCTTTAGATATGCAAGGACCCTTGAGATTCCATTAATCTTTGTTCTAACAAAGTTCGACCGACTGGTCCGTGATCATGCGGATGATCTCGACGACGATGGTGAGAGACCTGTTGGTGCAAGAGCAGTGGGATTGGCAAGAAGGGATGTCGAGAGCTTCCGCTCTAAGCTGGAAGATGCAACCGGGAATGGAGTGAAAGTACAAGAGGTATCTCGTAAAGGTTTATCCCCCTAGTAGCGATACTTTGACATTTGAGTGCTCACCACTTCCGTGTGTACTTTAGAGGGTAGTCTTGTACAAAAACTCGTGACCGGGACCACAAGCATTGTTGACAAAAACCTGATACATGTCTGGATACGGGCACAAGGTTTTCTTGCCAGCCAGAAGCGAGAAGGTGAGTACATTTCGTCTTTTCTCAAAGTTTATGCTAACCAAACCTAAACAGAATGCGTGAAAGAACTCCCCTACTTCATTAGAAACGTTATGATCGCCAACGCTATCCCTTTACACCCACTCCGTGGCGTTGTTCTATCAGAGCACTTCAAGGACATGTTTTACAGCTGCCTTACCACCTGGAATCTCCCGGGGCAGTCGACGGTATTTACCAACCAATACGTCGACAACAGTTTCCGGCGGGCGTCTCAAAGCCGCAACGTGCTGACTGGGATCGTGGCTACACTCGACTTCACTGGACCTCTCACGGCTCCGATATATGTCCGGTTAGTATTGAAGATGGCGGTGGATTTGATCCTGATCTTTCAGCTGTTGTTCTGGCACCTAAGGATAAAGAGGCAGAAAGTGCTTACTAAGGACGATCTGGATCAACAGTTGACAAAATATAAGAATTCGGAGATTCGGACTACGGTGCATGGTATGATTGATGGGTCGGTCGGTGCGCTGAGTTTCATTACAGCATTCTCGGTTTCCAGTGTGCGTGAGATTTTAGGGAGGACTGTGGATAATGGACAGGTACTTGTGCGGGAAGAGTTACGGACAACTTCCGGTCCTAATGATGGGTTGCCTTTGGCTGAGTTGGAGGGTTGAGGGTCTTGATCAGGTGGCGAACTGCTGCTATGCAAGTAGTTCAGTAGTCTGACACTATCAATGGTTGACTCGGTTAACTTCCTCATCTCGTGCAATTGGCCAATTAGATCTTGCTCTCAAGTATATTCTTACAATCACACATAATATTATGCATTGCTTCTACCTTCTTAAGTAGCGAACTCAGTTACAGAGACCAAGCTAGCGAGAGAGCTCATATTATACTTCTATTATGTAACCCAAGTTCAAATTCTCGTTAGACAGAAAATAAAGACAAGTTTAACTGACAATGGAGATTACCAAGACCAGATGAACCTCCGAGCTTCCTGAGCTCGTTGCATGTTAGAGATCACGTGATCACTAAATCTCCTGCTACTTGATGTTTGATGAAGCTGTGAGAGAGTTGATGAAGTAGCTATCCTACACCAAGTATGATCCCTTAATCTACTCTAATCCATTTCATTATCGGTATCTATTCAATCTCATCATCACGATAAACAACGTCGCGCTATCAACAGACGAATCAACCTCGTCATCTCTAGAGCCATCTTAATCGTACGCATGACTACAGGTAGCTTTCTACCATAACCGTCATCGGTCACCTGTATTTTTCACCAGTCACCAGCCACCTGTAGTTCATTGTTTTTTTCGTGTCACTTGTGTGTGTATGTGTGTTATTCATACTGTATTCACTCTACTTAGAGTATGACAGAATCCATTTTTCCCCGATACTGTGCGGTGTGACCCCGACGTGTCCGCCAAGCCCTCCTCTCGGTCAGATTGTACCATCCCTTTCTCCTTCCCCCCATTAATCC
>Ga0307515_10018512_pt1 | contig 12593 bp, 4 predicted proteins | sample 17_EM_MG_FD_194513 | JGI IMG/M metagenome (GOLD analysis project Ga0307515, IMG submission 194513) | Populus trichocarpa ectomycorrhiza microbial communities from riparian zone in the Pacific Northwest, United States - 17_EM | ecosystem: Host-associated > Plants > Roots > Unclassified | place... | reverse complement strand
ATTCCTACAAAGTATAAACATGAAAAAAACAACATGAATATAAACCATATATATTAGTGATAAATCTAATTTTAAAAAATTAATATCATTGTTAATGAAAATAGTAATAATAATTTTTAATATTATTTTTAATATCATTGTTATTGAAAATAGTAATGAAAAGAGCTTTTTATAATTGGGTGATTTAATTAATTAAATTGAACAAGGTTCAATTTGATTCAATGACTTTTCGAGATCGGAACGGAACATGTGGAATGAAACCGGAACGTTCCAGGGGGAATTTAGCCGAAAAATCCGGAACGGACCGAGATTTAAAATGAGATGAAATTTGTTCCGTTTTGTTCAGTTTTTTGAATTGGTATGAAATGTTTCGGCCATTCCGGACGAAACGGAACAGAATTGACAACCTTGGGTTGAAGTAGATCAAAAGAGTTATGAAGTCTAGATCAGAAGAAAGAAAAACATACCAAAGCAAGTGGATAGTTTGGGTAATAAAAAGGGAAAATTTAGTTATGGGGAGGGCTTCAAAAGAATCTCATATATAAAGTTTGGGCTATGAGAAAAGAAGGATATATATTAGGTTATTGGTTGAAGTAGATCAAAAGAGTTATAAAGTCTAGATCAGAAGAAAGAAAAACATACCAAAGCAAGTGGAGTTAGATAGTTTTAGTCGTGCATCCTTAAAATAAAGAGTAATAGAGAGAGTGAATAATTAACAGATGATTATCTATAACATTCTCTATATAGACCAAGTAGAAGAACATCAATAAAGCTCAATAATAACAGTTGCTATGTAATTGAACTAAGTTTTCAGGACTTTCAAAACCTGTTTTTCAGTTGGTTTATAATTCTGTAGGCAATAATTAATAGGCATATAACTTCTAGGCAATAGTTTGTAGGTTAATTTTGCAGACGATAATAAATAGGCTTGTAATAGTAAGCTTGTAGTTCCCATTGTAAACTAGCAGGCTTGCAATTTTCATTACCAAAAAACCTAGAAAATACTAAAAAAAATATACGACTTCATGTTTTTACGTTAAGGAATTCCCGTGCATGTTTGAAATCAATTGAAAAATCATCTAGTAAATGCAAGTTCCATGATCCTGAGTTAAGTTATTTTTTTCATTCAAAACATTCAGGTTATTTGATTACTTTGCAAGTTTTTAATTTGCCTTTTGCATATAAAAAGATCACTAAATTTTAAATTCACATTTGAACATGAAATAACACCTCTAAAAACTCCTTTAAAATTGAACAACGATGTTTTGATACGTTATAAAGAAAAAAAAAACTTTGAATAATATAAACAAGAACAAAAACAAAGACCTAAATATATGAGCACAACACAACATACCATGTATCACAAAGAATTAAATATATCATTATTTGGAATATAAAGAGTGTCTGATATAGTAGTTAGATTTAGTAAAAGAATTCTAGATCTTGTATCATTGAAACTTAACCCCAAATTAAGAATTTAAATAAATATGAAAATAGAATGTATTTTAAGCAAGTTTAAATGAATATTTAATTATATAAAAAATACAAATATAATAATAATAGTTGTGGGTAAATCTCCAATTATAATGGAAGTTCTAGATGAAAGAAAATAATAAAATAATAAAAAATTTAAATTGGGAATAATGTATTTCCTAAGGTTAGTTGATGAATGCAAATAAATTCGTTCAAATATAGTATCAAACTGTAATTTTGTTAAAACATTCCACCCCTCGGCTTTAAACTACCGCCATGGAAGAGAAGGAAGAGCTTCCTTGTTCTTTTCTTCATTGCTTTTTCTCTAAACTTCTTAGGCAAATCAAACTCTTGAGACATTATAAATAAGATTAATGGAGTTAAACACATAAACATAAGAATTGTGAGTGATTAAAGTGAGAAGAAAAGTAAGGTTCTAGAGAAAAAAACTAGGAAAGAAAGAAGGAAGAAGAAGAAGGATTAGTGGAAACTTGACAGAAGGCGTTCATAGTTCATATAATCTACTGGTAAGGTTTTTTAAACCCATCCATCCAAGTTGGAGGGAAATTTAAATGGTTTTGATAAAAAAAAATCTTGAAATTTAAGTTAGGGTTTATTGTTGAAATTTGTGAGAATTGCAAAATTGGGTGTAATTAAAGCAACTGGGATGGAATAGGTTGTGTGGATGCAAAATTATGGAAAAATGAAGTAGGAATTATTTTGGTAATGAATGGCAAGGGCCGACCATGTTTGTTGTTAAATTGAAAGTTGTTTGTTTGAGTTAAATGTTTAAAAATTGCATGAAATTAAGGTGTGTGTTAGGACAATGATGATTAGAAATGGATTAAATTACTTTACAAGAATTTAATTGATTTTATTAGTATATTGTGAATTAGAGTATATGTGTGATATTGGGGGGAAATTATGTTTTTGATTTGTAATTGATGGATTTAGTCAAATTAGCTTGTTTTTAATGTAAATTCATTAACAATTGAAGATAGAATCATAATGACGCAATGAAACTTATGATCAACCAAGTATATGTTTTTGGAAGAAATTAGATAATTGATAATAAATTTTATCAATTATGATTAATCTTGTAGTATTAATGAAATGGTGATGATCGAAAAAGAATAGTCAATTTTGTACATTAAAATCTTTGTGTTTACTTGTTAGAAATTATAAATGGAAGTTTTAAATATGATTTTGGATAGTTATGAGTTTGTGGGATTTTATGAAGATAAGATTTGTGGATAAAATATATGATATTTACATGTTTAGTATATTGTTAGGAAAAGTGAAATATGTTAGTAGTAAATAGATAGTGGTTTGATTGAATATGATAAGTTGATCTGAGAGACATGTTGATTGGGGTTCTATCTCCTTTTTGAAATCAGAGAAACACTGGGAGTTAGGCAACCAACGGGAGGAGCTAGGTCTACTAAAAGAGCAAATAGGTGTCAAAAATCTTGTTCTATATAAATTTTGTATTTTTCTTTTTATTTGTTGTTTTTCTTGAATGTTGTATTATTGATGACTAAATTTAGAAATGGAAATCATGGGAAATGGAAATCATGAGAATTATGCTTTGAGATGGAATACACGAATGACTTAATTTTGAACGAGAATTTATAAATTAAACGTAAAATAGAGGTTTGAATTGAATTAAGTAGAAATGTGTACTTGTTTATACTCATTGATTTCATTGACAAACATATAAATGTTCTAAAACTTAGCTTGCTTTGTTAACGGTAGCTAAGAAAATGATATCGATATATTGATAGACATATAAGATGTTCTGATACTGAGTGTACCATGTTGATGGTAGCTAAGGAAATCATATTGTTATTAATCGATAGATTGACAAACATAGTAAGATATTATGATACTTAGTCTACTGTGTTGACGGTAGCTAAAGAAATGATATCAGTAGTAATTGATATATTGACACACATATAAGATGTTCTAGTACTTAGTTTACTGTATTGACAGTAGTTAAGGAAATGATATCAATATTAATTGATTTATTTGATAGACTTATAAGATGTTCTGATATTTAGTCTACCGTGTTTGAAAGTAGCTAAGGGAATGGTATTGATGTTATCGACTTTATTAATAGAACATAAAGGGATGTTCTGATACTTAGTTAACCATGTTGACAGTAACTAAGAAGATGACTTCAAATTACTTAGTGAGTTATATAGACGATGATTATAATAAAAAATAAAATATGTAGTCATTTCTATTGAGGATGACTAAGGAAAACTAATACAAATCTTAGTTTGGATAATTTAACTATGACTTATTTGATATGGTGGTGAAAATTTAGAATCACTACAAATATTATATTGATTGTGTTAGTTTGGGAAATACATTTATGAAATAATAAATTAATATCTAATTTTACTTGCATGTCTATCTCATTCAGTAGAACTGTTTTGACATTAATTATTAGATTATATTTTGCTAGATATATAGTTTATGTAATTTCAGTATTATGATGTAATAATTTGTTTTAATTATGCAACCTTACTTAAATATTTGTAAATTAAACTCTTTTGTGTGAAATTCCTCCATGCATCCATTATGTTGATCATATAGCATAATATTGAAATAAAAACAAATATCAATATAATTGACTAGGAATGAACTGTGAGAAATTCTAATAGATTAATAAATGAATTAGTGGTATGATTGAGGCATCTGTGTGGAGATTATAAGAATATGTCTTATACAGGATGTGGTAGGATAAATTTTTGGATAAGGCCCTGTATAAGAGAGACTAATAAAATTTTATCAAACCCAATAAATCTTTTAAATAATCTTTTAGATTATTGTGAAATATGAAATGGATTTTGTTATTAGAAAGAAATATAAGAAGTGAAGACTTTGTAATATTATTAATGCAAATCAAGTATTGAAATGTGTTGAAATATTTATATTGAAACAACACAAATGTTAATTAATCTTCCCTCAAATCTAGAATGATGTAAAAAGCACGAAAGATGCTTTAATAGAAACATGATAATAAATAATTGATGATAAGAAGAATATAAGGATATATAATTTAATAATCAAGATAGAGAGTTCAATGGCATATAACATATAAATTTATGTTGAAGCAAGGTTGTTAAAATTGCTTTTTTAACACGATACAAAATATGTAATATAAACTCGGATCGTAAACTCGTAAAATCGTAAGTAAAATATTTTAACTAATTATATATTGACAATTCCAATCAAGTAGAAAATAATAGTATAACATAATTAAAATAAATGCAAAATAAACAATATAAATATCAAAACACCTTAAATTACATAAATCAAATAATTAATTGATTAAAAATATTAAATTATTTTTAATAAATGTTTTAAGGGTCATTCATTTGCTGAATCCTAAATGTATTGATTGAAATTTAAAAAACAAATATCTCCACAAGATTAGCTATCATTTCAAGAACAATTTTTTTTATTCATTTTGTTTTTTAATATTTCAAGAACATCAATAAAATCCTTCCTTATTACTAAGATTATAAGAATAATAAACATAAAAGATAATACATTGTAACCCAATTTGCTGCTTTAGCTTTGTAAGTTGTAAAAGCATGTCAATTTATTTTTAAAATATTAAACTATATAAGACTAAATTAAAATCAAAGCAATTTAATTAAATTATGAGTAAAATATTCACGACCACACAAGTAAATTATTCACCTAAACTGTGGACCACATAAAATTCTTCTTACCACTTTGATTGCACTGGCTTCTAAAAAACCACACCATCCTTCTCCTCCTCTCTTGCATTTCTAATTTTACTCCTCCCATGGCTTCCATTTCCATCACCCTGAAATTCTCCGTCTCTCAAATCCCCCTTTCCCTCTCCCTCCCCTGTCTACATCCCTAGAAAAATCCCAAACCCCAATTAGCGTTGCTGGTGCTCCCCTCTTCCTCTCCCTCCCCCTCTCTCACCCGCCTTGTCTACGTCCCCAACAAAATCCTAGACCCAAATTAGCGTTGTTGATGCTAGCAGTGCTAAGGTTGAGACTTGAGAATGTGAGATTTGGGCAAAGGGCAAAAGACAAAGACAAAGAGGAAAGGGGAGGCTGGGAAGTGTGCAGTAAAGTCGGGACCGTGACTTTCGTCAAACTCGTAAACTCGAACCGAGTTGACCGAGTTTGACCGAGTTTGCTGGGTTTCGAGTTTTTAACCCGATTTTACACGTTATATAAGAGTTGACTCGTAAAATCGTACGATTTTACGAGTCAACTCGCGATTTTAACAACATTGTGTTGAAGTATATGTGATGGTAAATAGAAGTGATTTGAATTTGTAAGTGTTTGTGTGTATAAATTTACCTCATTTTCATTAATGTTTTGAAAAATATTGGTGAAATTTTCTATAAAAATACAGGGTGTTACAATAATAATAAAAAAAGAGAGGATAATAACCCACATATGACAATTAAAATAAGCTATTGTTCAGAAAAAAAAGTTAGCAAAGAGATAAAAGATAGAAAACGGCCAAGCTCCTTACAAATAGTAAATATATTGAAATAAAGCTTTAATAACCTTTAGTTCAATAACTAGTTAACTTATCCATACTCCACTTTAGATTAGATCAAAAGTTAATTTTTAACATAGAAAAACATTATGCAAGTGTAGTTAACATGTTCTTTAGTATCAAGAAAATTTTTAATTGTGAATTGAAAAGTCAATGCATTCTTTTAATTAAGATAATTTGAGAATCATATGCATTAATAAATACTAAAAAAAATTGTTGATGCTATCTGAAGACTAAATCAAGAAGTAAAGAGATATATGCAGATTAAAATATTTGATCTTTTACCATGGGTTCAATTTTTTTTTTATTATATTTTTTATAAGAAAAATAATAATTTTAATTCCATTCAAACAAAATAATTTTCTTATATAATTCCTTCTTTTCTTATTAATCTAGTTTTTCTAAAAAAATATAGTTTTTCATGTTATATTCTTTATTTTATAAAACCGAAAGAAATTATAATAAATATAAAATTTGAAATAAAGATAAAAAAGTTTCTCTTGAATTAAAAACCTTTTATGTTATTAATGTGCTTCCTTTTTTGACATTTGTTTTTACTATAATATTCATTTTTAAGCAACAACTTAACAAAATCATATAAGCAAGTTTTAATAAAAACCTAATTATAATTCAATAATTTTTCTTTGAAGGTTTATAAAAAATATAAGAATTATATATTTCTCGCATGTTGTCGGGAGAAATTTTTGGAATTTATTTTTTATTTAATTATAAAATAATTCAAATAAACTTTTCTAGAAAAGACAACGAATACAATTTAAGACAAAAATAAAAAAATCATTAAAGATTGTACTAAAAGAGCACATACTAATATTATAAAAAATGCTATAATCTTATTCGAAAACAATTTAATAAAATAATATTGTAAATATATTTTAATTACTTTATTTTAATAAATTTTAAATAAGATTGAAGATAAAATTTTTTAAACAACCATAAAGGTCTCTATATAAATAGACTAGGTATTTGGATTTGGGTGAGCTAGTGCTTTCGACCCATAAAAAAAACCATGCGCATGTAGGCCTGAAAGGTTAGGTCCATGTGCATGCCAATTTTTTTCCTTGAAAGGTGGACAATGCCTATATTTGTTTTTAAAAAATAGACAAGACATAGGTTATAAAAAGTTTGCACATGATATTATTAGTTGTCTTGTTTTTAAGTAGTTCAAGGTTCTTTTATAGATTCATAATTTTTCACTATTTCTATGTTTATCTTATTAAAATCAACATTTGCAAAGGTTTCTTTGACATTTCACCCCAAAAAGTTAGATTCATACAAAATCACATGCATAGATTCTTGAATGATATGAGTCCTCCTATTATAAAACCATTGTAAATGCATAAATTTTTAAAGGCCAAAGCTGATAAAATTTCTACCATGGTAACTCTTGTTTATTGAAATCGCAAATCCTTTTTCATTTTGAATTCTATTGCAAAATTTTGTAGAACCTTGAAGAGTCTTATCCTTGTGGGTAAGAATATTATCCTTATGAATCTTGAACAATCAACAACTACAAATGCATAATTCTTACCATAGAGGCTAGTTACCCTCACTGCACAAAATAGGTCCAAGTGAAGCAATTGGAGTGCTTGAGATATCAATAACAATTTTGGGTTTGAACAAACTTTTCACCTACTTTCCCAATTAGCACGCATCACATATGATTTTTATTTTCTTTTATTTATTTAATATGGTGTTGATTTCCATGAAAGAATACAATTGAGATTCTAATTTTTACAGTCAAGCACAAACAGAAAATCAACATAAGAAAAAGGCTCTTGGGCCTTTGAGATAGAGGTCTTGCGTGGACAAAATTTCTTGGATTGAATGATTGAAAAGAGAATGTAGTAAAAATGGGTAAGCATTCACAAAAGCCCATGAAGATTCTCGGCCATAAATCCTTTAGATGGACCTGGACAATGGAGAGGAAGCCGCATTCTAGATCACCAAGATGCAACCAACGACGTGTAATTTTAGACAAAGACAGCATACTAAAACAGATAAGAAAGAAGAGACAAAATCCTATGAACCAGGCCAGCAAACCCGACCACAGACGTGCCAACAAGAAGATGAAAAGCTGCGTCAGTTCTGAGGCGAATGGAGACGGAAGAAACCTGACAACTTTTTCTTATTTTGTTGGTTGTCCCTCCCAGATATTCATGCATGTGATAACAATGATATACCAACAAAGTTGGTTATTAAGAGAAGGAGATGAACAATTTTGATTAATCTTTTAATTACCTGAACGTCGAATTCAATGAAATCCAGAGGTAACTTGGAAGCAGAATTGAAGGAGAGAACTGCATTCTCTTTGATGGATTTCGTTCATTCCACTCCCTCAATGTCCCATCACCACAAATTTTCCGAATTTAAATCCTCGCTTTGTGTCATCACTTCCCTCAATATTCACACCTGATCATCAATCAAACAAGGAAAAGAAACTCATGCTTTTTCTTAAGAAAGAAAAGAATATAGATCAAGAATTCAAAGGGATTATAGCAATTAATATAGTGAAACTTCAAATCATTATCAAAAAGTTCACAAATATCTATCACTAAGTGTTTCTCATGTGTTGTTTAATAAAAATATTCTTTTTAACAACACTTGCAATCAATGGCGAAGCTAGCAATTTTTCCTGCCTTGGGCTTTCAAGCAGATATATAAAAGTTATTTTTCAAGATCAATCATTAACTTATATATATAAATTTTTCAAGTTAATAATAAAGTTTTAATTCAAATTTAAAGTATATAAAATTAAAAATAAATAAAATAAATTACACTATTGAAGTTGCACCCTTCTATATTTTGTGGAATAAAATTCATCAATGATCGAATCCGAATCAATATCTTTAGCAAACTCTCGTTCAATGTAAATCATCATAAAATATACTAAAAACTCATCTTTTATTTTATTGCGAAACACAGTTTTAACATGTTTTATTGCTGAAAATGCTCGCTTTTATGGTGATAATGAAAATAAACAAAGTCAAAATAAGATGAATCAACTTGTCAATCAAATGATAGTGTTATGACTTATTTATTTTAACTAATTCTCGGCATAATTCAGAAATGGTAAACATATTCTAAAAGTTCTTAGGATGAATCACATCAATCTAATAATGCTCTATCCGAGATATCAAATAATACATCTCCTGTTATTTGAAATCTTCATGATAAAATTTCTTAGCAAGTTTGCAAATAGCATCAACTTTAAATGATTTAAAGTTGTCCTTAAGTTCTAAAGTAGAGCTAAGTACAAGGAGTTTTATTGTCCCATCACTGAATATAGAATTTAATTATTCCAACTAAAAATCTATTATTGAGTTAAATATATCATAATGATAATGTTGGTAAATTGTCACTGGTTTTTGTTATTAACATAAATGACTTGTAGTCTTTTTATACGAAGCATTTATATGTGGTATGTCAATCTCATATTGTGTGCAAACAGATTACATATATGTAAGGAGAAAATCAAATCTGGCATCTCTCAAATTCGAAGCAATGCTTCATTAGTTGGTAAAAAATAAGATATAATTAAATCAATTTTCAAGTTCACAAGTAGGAGTTCTCCATCGTTTTCAAGAAGACAATATTTTCTTTTTATCTAATAAAAAATAGACTATTCATATCTAAACTTAATGAAAAATATTCAATTTTCTTAATTAGGATTTCACTAGTATCTTATTTAGGTTATTTGCTAATAATAATTTTATCTTCTCGATTAATATTTATATTTCCTATTTTATAAGAGAATTTATTGTAAGAGCTCACAAATTACCGTATAAAATAATTAAATTTTAATAAATGTATTAACAAGATTTAGTTAATGGATGTCACGAGGAAACTGGTTAGCTTTTTAAATTTTAACCAAACCAAGATTAATGTATTTAATAACATCTTGCTTTTAATACCATAATATATATCGACTAAAATCTTTTAGTCTATGCATGTGAAATCCAAAAAACATTTATATTTTTTTAAAATATTAAAGATAAAGGAAAGAATATAATTTAATTATTTTTTTATGAAGATATTCTTATCAATTTGTTGGATAAAAGATAAATTATTTATATAAAAACTTAATAAAAAAATTCAATATTTCAACTAGGTTTTTACTGAGTTATGCGTTTTGGTTGTTTTCTAAGAATCATTTTGCAATCCTAAATAATATTAGATGGGAATACTAATGCCAAATCAGGGTTTTTTTTTTTTAGAATACATTTAGGAAAATTTAATTTAGACCCATTAGAGCACTAAAAAAACTTTTTTTAGAACTTATTAATTGCTGCATTTAATTGTTGCATTTGTGTGTAAATTAGAGTTTTCGACACTAAAGGTTAGGATTTATTTTTTTACCTGGGCTACAGCCCACCTTAACCTTGTACACCCCTCCTCCTATGCTTGCAATCAAGTTATGCAAAGATTCAAATATAATCTATGAACTTCATCACATAGTTAACTAATAGTAAGCAAGTTATATTTTAAATAATCAACAAGTAAAACATGATTATAGGAGAATTACTGATATTATTAATACCTTTGATTGTACTCTCTTGGTATTGTTGTTGAATGTCACATGTTGCTTTGGCTTCTTATTGAAAGATGTGAATTTGGATTTGTCACCTATTGTAAACCTCTATGTTAAAATTGTAGAAAAGATTAAAGTATAATATATTTCAAGAGAGTTTAAATGAGTAGTTAATGGTACAAAGTAGTCATGAACCCTAAGGGTCTAAGATAAAATAAATAAGTGTGAATTTCCAGTTATAATAGGAATCTTGGATAAAATAAATAAATAATATATATTGGGAATAAGATGTTTCCCGAAGGTTAGTCAAGGAATATGAACCAACTTGATCAATTTCATTATCAAATTACACTAGGAACCGAGAGACGTGCCTGAAATATTAAAGAGGCAAAAATGGAATGGCAAGACTGTAAATGTGCTGAAAATTCCAACTTTCCTTCATTAAAATTGGTTGATAGTTATGCAAAGAAAGGAATGATATTTCTTCTTCTTCTCTTCTTGTTTTTCTTCCATATCTCTTCACGAAATCAATACTTAGGGTGTAATAAGAGATATTAGAATTGAGTAAACACTAAAACACAAGATATTAGAGAAGAAAATCAAGTGATAAAAGTGGGGTTAAAGAGAGAAACTAAGGAAATTGAAGGAGGAGGAAGAAGAAGGGGTAGTAGAAATTCACTAGGAGGGCATTTGAAGTATACAAAATCAACTGGTAAAATGTTCTAAATACATTTATCCAAGTTTTAAAGAAGTTAAATGAATTTTGATATAAAAAGACCTCAGATTTTGATTTAGGGTTATTGGATGAAATTATGGAAAATGTGAAATTAATGTTAATTAACTATTGGGATGAAATAGGTTAGGAAGACAACAAAATCTCAAAGAATTAGTAAAGGGAACTTGGTGTTTTGAGGGCTTAAGAGGTCAACCAAATTAGGAGTAAAAAGGGAATTGTTTTATTTGGTATAAATGCTAATAAATTGTATGAAATTGATGTGTATTATTATCTTGATGATGTTTGGAAATGAAGGGATCACCTTACCAAATTTTATTTGATACTTTAACATACTTTAAATTAGGGATTTCTTGAGAAAATTGGGAGAAAGATATGAACATGGGTTATGTTGATTTGAATAATGTGTTTAGTTTTTAGGATGTCGATGATTTTAGGTTAGAACTTTTAATGAAAAATTAGAAAGAAACTCATAAGAAAAATTGTTAAAGTTTTCGCCAAAAAAATACATGTCATGGGAAAAAAAAGAAGAAATAAGTCATCATACTAAATGATTTTGTGCTGACTATCCATGTTATATGGCGATATAATATGTGTAAAAACGTTGGGTAAAAAAGATAAGATGCTAATGTGTAAAGGTGTTTATATGGTAAGAGAATTTTTTAGAATCTTGAAATGAAGATGCTACTTGATGCATGTGGTATATTTGTTATGTATTATGGTGTGAATGCAAGGATGTACCTTATTTAAATGGTGAAATTAGGCTTAGATAATTCACCTCTCTGTTTGACACCTCTGTTTGGCCATTTGTACGAGGATGATAAGCCAATGCTCTCTTGTATCTGACTCCATACTTAGATAACATTGCTTCAAATTGTTTGTTGCAAAAATGAGTTCCTTTATCATTGATGATGGCTCTAGAAGTATTAAATATGATAAAGATGTTCTTCCATAGAAAATTAAGTACCACCTTGCCATCATTTGTAAGCGTAGTAATTGCCTCTATCAACTTTGATACATAATCCACTGCTAAGAGAATGTATTTGTTGTTGTAGGATGAAGGAAAAGGTCCCATGAAATAAATGCCTCAAACATCAAATAACTCAACTTCTAGGATATTATGCAATGACATTTCATATCGACGAGATATATTCCCGGTATGTTGACATCTATCACAAGCAGTAACAAAAGCATGAGCATCTTTAAACATAGTGGGCTAATAAAAACCAGATTGCAAAACTTTGGCTGCAGTGCGTTGCACTCCAAAGTGCACCTCAT
>Ga0307515_10018511_pt1 | contig 12593 bp, 8 predicted proteins | sample 17_EM_MG_FD_194513 | JGI IMG/M metagenome (GOLD analysis project Ga0307515, IMG submission 194513) | Populus trichocarpa ectomycorrhiza microbial communities from riparian zone in the Pacific Northwest, United States - 17_EM | ecosystem: Host-associated > Plants > Roots > Unclassified | place... | reverse complement strand
CTATGAAAAAGGTAAAAAACGAGTTTTAGGCTTGTGGGCTCGGTTTGTGCGGTGCATGTGATATAGTTTTTTCAATCGTAAATTTAAAAATATTTAGTTAATCAATATACGTGATAGGTTACACGAAGAGTGTATGAGTTCTGTGACATGAAGGATATATAGAACACTAATCATATTCAGTTTTTTAAAAAAAAATTAAAAAAATAAAAACACTTTGGGAACTATCCATATGCATTCTTACAATAATTCAAGCAACTTAGTTGAAGAAAACAAGTGACCCAGTACTTGTTTTGAACAAGACAGAATAAAGAAAGATTTCCCACTCAGGAGCCGCACAAAAGAGGGGTTAAAATTATAGCATAAACTTGCATGGGCGCCTAATAATTGAATCCATCAAAGGTCTTTCCTCCATTTCCCTATCTCGATAAAGTCATGATTAATTATCCATATCAAATCACTACAGTTCCATCTGCCCGGCAACTCTTTCCCGGAGGGTTCCTCTCACTGCTGCGCAAAAATACAATAAAGAAAGAAAAGGCGACATGACCTTCGTGGCCCTCCCATTCCACACACACACACACACACACACACAAAAGAAATAATATCTAGCATCCTTCATAATTGTCCAATGATAGCATGTAAAAAGAAAATACTAAATTTGTATGGTGAAAATATGCCATATGTGCGTATCCTATACTCATTACAAAGTGCCTTAAAATAGTTTTCTTTCTTTCTTTTGGTTTTTGGACAGGGATGCATCATCAGCCCTCTAAGTATGACTTTATGTTTGTTGTATTTGTGTTTTTTCTGCCTGTCTTGTCCACTTCAGGTCATTGATGAGACATACTACCACGCCCATACAGAGACCAACCTTGGAGGAACCTCAAAAGAGAGAAAGGAAGGAAGAAAAAACAAGGAGGAAGAAGAAAAGTTGGCATAAATCTCAGAAAATTTAGACATATAGAGCATGCAATTAGGGCATGCAATTCAAATAGGCAGCTCCGAAGTGGTAGACCTTGCTTTATAAAAAGGTGTGGACACCATGTATTGATTAATGTATAATAAGAAGTTTCTTACTAAAAGAGATAATCATGTAAAGATGGTAGGGCACAAGTATAATCTTCTGAAATGTACTTTTGCTTTTGAAATCTTTTGAAAAGAATTACTACCTACGTGCTTGTCACTTTCTCAATGTTTTGTGTGCCCACCATTTTCTCCATAGACATTGAAAACTAAATTATACATGCAAAACAAACATGCACAGCTCCAGGCACAATATACTGATACAATCAACCTGAGAGAGATGGCTCAATGTTTAAGAAGATGTCCTCCCTCTTTAGCCCCACTCAAGGCCAAACCTCTAACCTGATTATAATAAGCAAAATATTCATGAATCCCTCCTACACTTTCTGTTTTGAAAATACATATATTTACTCAAAAACATATTTATTTTTATGTTTTCGTGTCTGCCCATTCAACCAAACACGTTTATATCTTTTATGTATATGTTTCTTCTATCCTAGGACACTACAACCTATGTGAACAACCTGGTTTTAATTGAATCGGAAAGATGAACTTGGTCTTGGTGTGAAAAGACTGCCTCAAAGGATCCATCTAGCCATTAAACCAAGCTACTACAAATACAGAAATATCCAACCATTCACCATCACCATCTTAAGATAGCCGATGCATGTCATGTTTGCATGAAGGGAAGAATAAAGAATTTTCAGGCTGTTGCAATCTTAATTCGAACCACTATATAAGAGGGGCATTTTCCTTTGCAAATTTGGTTCTGGCCAAATACAATCTACCCCTCAATTGGACCACCCAGGCCCCTAAATGCCTAAGCTTCAGCAGCCATCTCACATGCCCATGTCCCCGCAGATGACTAGAATTTCAATATTATTGCATGGGGGAGGTTTGTCCCTGGAGCTTGACAATCGAACATGTTCTTTGTGACTGGGAAATCCAAGACCTCATGTGTGAACAAATATTATCAAAAACGCAATGCAAATAATGCTCCCTCTTCTCGAATGTGGGAAGGCACGTGGACCGAACCCAGTGCAGATTGCAGACCACCCCTTCCCCCACTCGATCAATTAAGTAAATGAAAAGAGAAGGAAAAGAAAGGACTCTGGGTTCAGCACTCCCTCCACTTGAGTTCAGAGGTTACGTAACTACAGAAAAAGGAAAGCAACGGGCATAAAAAAGGTACTAGTGTACAAGTACCTGTTGTTGTGACATGCACATCCTTCACAAAGGGACAGGTGCAGACATCCCATGCTTCCATGACTTGCATTTTCTAAATAATTATCATGAACTTGAAATGATACCCTTTGACCAGATGAAAGCCAGTTCTTTAAATGAAACTGGTGAAGATTCTGAGATTTATTAAGAAACGATTTAATAGAGGCCTCAAGTGGCCAAGCAAAAATTCCAAGGTTCTAATGACACGTCACTGTGATACTGATCTTCCAACAGCGACTGCTATATCCAAAAAATAATAATCCTAATGATAAAAGATGAGATGCAAAATTGTAATTAAAACAGAAAATGTACCATTAAAATCTCACTTCCATCGCAGGGACTGCCTAATTCCAGTGTAAATGAGTCCTAATGACCTCCCAATCAACGTAACCAGGAAGAATGAAATAGCATTGCTGACTTTGTCAATAACAGCTCTGACCAGTGGCATCATAATGTCAGATAACTCAAGGTATAGACTGAAGTAGTATCTCCTGCAAAATAACAGTTCCAGAATAGACTTTGAGAGCACATCGAAGATTGTTAAAACATACAAGCATGGATTAATCACAGAATTGGAATAAGTGCTAATAACATCGACTTCCTACTGCTAGACTGGGAAGCAGGATGTTCCTGCTGCCCATCATGTACGTGTTCAAGGTCTTAGTTAGCCAGGCATCACTGAAATTGCAATGAGCTAATAACATCGACTTCCTATGACCCCATAAATCTCCTACTGCTTGGTCTTCACAATAATATTTTTCCCTTTTGCAGAATGCAGAAAATAGGTGTTTAAGTGCATGCTACTGTAAGACACCATGTCACATGATAAGTGCTAATGGTAGTACAGTAGCGGGTTGATTAGGAAGGAATCATCTGCCTAAAAGGAACCCAGGTGATTCTCCCAACTAGACCAAATCCATTATTAAAACACCCCATCAGAATTGAAACTGAAAACCTAGCAAGACTGCAAAAGAAGAAACAAACACAGAAAATGGTTAAGGGCATGATACATTGTGCAAAACTGTAAGAGATAAAAGACAGCAGGGTTGGTCCACTCTCTTTGTCAAGGAGATTCACGGGATGAATGTGATTAATCTGAGGCTATTTTTCACAATATGCCAGTACATCTTAAATGCAGATTGAGTGAAATCTCAGAATACACTTAGGTGCTTTGAGTTGATGAGTTGCACTAGCACATCGACTCACATTTTCACACCTTTACTAGCTATATCCTAATTCAGCAATAGCCAATAAACTTTCTCAACAAGCACTTCAATTTATCACTTGCAGGGTTACCTCAAAACTTTCCCAGAAGCATCAGTTTCTATCTAACAATAACAGTTTCATCCATTCCATCATCCATTCTACCGATCAAGGTTGTTAAAATGGCGAGTTGACTTGCAAATTAAGATTTTACAAGTCAATATATACTTATTGGCAAAATCACTTAAAAAATCAAAAAATGATAAAATCATACCGAAATCATGTAATATCATGCAACATCGATAAAATAGGGTAAATTCACAATTTTACAACTGATTTTATGATTTTACAATAATTCCAAATTTCAAATTCTAAATTCTTATTGTCCTCATTGCATATCCTTGTGTTTACTCACTAACACACGAGCCCCACAAGCGCTTGTATCCATGAATTCTTTCTTTAATCAATAGTGCAAGGATGAAGGAAACATGGTCCTGCGTAAACCCTTCTTGACAAATACAAAATTGTCTATTATGGGGCAAGACTTTGAAAAATATTATTGTATAGGGATATCTTTACGGACATGAGTGATAGACTATACTCTGAAGTCTGATCCATCATGTGCTTATACCTAAATACCGAAGTCTTTTCAACAAGTTTACAGCATTGTGATTTCTCTATAGAAAATCTCATAACTTGTCAAAGATATGATCTAACAAGGAATCAGACTTCAAGATTAGAAAGAAAAAAAGGTCTTACTTTGACTTGTTTGATTCATTTGTTTTAGTTTATACAAGCCTACAATTCCTTATTGATCCACTTGTTGAGATTCATGGTGTGTAATAAACAATATCTTAAACTTATGAAAGAATAACAATAATTAAAAGAAAGCATAACAATATCAAAGAGTAATGTAATATTCATCAAAGCAAAAGACATCAGATAAGCTAAAACTATCACTACAGATGGTTATGCATTTGGAGAGAGCATTGGAAAGGGTGTTAGCCAACATAGGAGCATAGTTGTGAAGACATAGTTGTTTTCAAAGTTTTTCCTTTGACGTAGAGTCTTACCAACAACTTTCAACTTTTTTTCTTGGAATCTTGCATGGTAGGATTTTATCATGCAAGAACAAGTGCACCACATCTTTATTGATGGAATTGCTTATTGTTTGTATGAAACATGTATGAAAAAAAAAATACTTACGATTTTACGATCCGAGTTTACAAAAAGTCAAAAAGCGTTTTTGACAACCTTGCTACCAATACACGGCAAATCTCATTCGCTATGGTTTGCTTGGTGTGCTAGTAAAAGTCTTGCATTTGCAATCATGAGGGCACAAACTCAACTCTTGAAAGCAGGCATTTTGTGCAACAACATAAAACAATAACGCTTTCTGAATTTCATCTCAAGACCACATTTCATTGGGATTGGGACCATAACTTGGTAATGGCTTCCACATTCCCAATATAATCAACTCGCATGACAATGAGTTACCCTAGTTATCATCCCTAGTTCAACAACCTTCATGTTCTAACCCCATGAAAACATCTGATGCAGCCTAGGGATTTAGCTTTGGTTTGAGGCAAATATTTGAGCTCCAAGCTCTAATTATGTGGGGTATAGCCAATTCTTTGTGGGAGTTAGTTAAAGTTTTCCAGAATGCTAAACCGACTCCCAGAAAGAATGGACTAAAGCCTATATCCCACATAATTAGAGCTCGGAGCTCCAATATTTCTCTCAAGCCAAACCTTGAGGGTAGAATATTTGTCTCCTATTGTTCCTTGCTTTAATATTTTCCCAAAGTCAAAGCCAAATCCCTAGGCTGCATCAACATCATATACATGTTAAAGTGTCAAATCAGTGATATCGTCCAGGGAGTGAACTTGGGAGGTATAGAAAACAAAACAGAAACAAGCACCTTCTAAATCTACCATAGAAGGGCATGCTTATGCTATATGCAGGCAAGTGTATGTGCGCTTGTCAAGGTGGGTGGAGGGGGGGTTTGGAAAGCATAAAGACATACCACCCTGTCAAGGCCCTCAGTTCCTTTGTCCGCTTTACAGGCATAGAGAAGTGGCTTATGGCACTAAAACATGAAGATTGCATCATTATGGATTTTCTCAGAGTAAGCTTCTTCCACCAAGGATGCTTTTCAATCTGATTCTCACAGGGTTCTTCAATGAATTTTAATTGAAGAGTACACAGGTCAAATCGGTCCTCATACATTGATACAACTGCCTCCACATTTTGATACAGCCACTGATTCAGAGCTACCTGTTAACAATATTCTTTAGCGAAAATTCTGCATATTCAGTGGCAGCTTATATTAAATAATCAGATAGAATTTCATTTTTTACTTCTTGGAAGAACTAAAACAACACAAAAGAAGAGAAAGAACAAAAGAGGAAAAGGTATAGAAATTGCAATATCTTTTCAAGTATTCAAAGGTGACATCCCTGACCGGCAACTGAAACAAAAGCATAAGCCAATGACAGAATAGACAAGAAAGTTAACTGAATCGGAAAAACAAGATACCAAAATTTTATGACAAGCATGCAGTTAGCCCTGTATCAGGGACAGGGAGTGTGTAAGGGGGGGGGAGAGAGAGATTTTTTATAAAAAAAAAAATTACAACTACTCCAGTTAATGAACCAGCTGTGCACTAATCATACTCTCAAGCTAACCCAAAAAAACTAAATATACCTCATTGCGTAATCTCTGGAGTGCTCGGGTTGACATATTACACATAAACATATCCAGGCTGTTCATTTCATTCGACAAACTACCATCAACAGAAATAATCTCCAAATAAACACTAGCAATCCCATCCGCTAAAGTTATCACCAAATCTTCCAATATGGAATCTCCATGCAAAATAAACAATCTACAATCATAACAGCAACTCTTCCTGCCAAACACAGATAAGAGTAAAGTAAAGCAAATATCTCCCCATGCATAAATGAAGATAGTTATACAGTGATCCAACAAATAGAGGTAAAACTAATTTGAAATCCCAGACAGGAAGTGCCAAAGGAATCTGCCAGAACGCCATATGAAATGTAAATGTGATGCGGTTTGTAATTAATTAAGATTCACAAGCTTCTGTGAGAAGCTGATAATGATATGTCCTATCTTAGTAACACTGCCATTCGATAAGAAAATATATGTGATCCATGAACTTCAGGCAATTACATCAGAAATGCATATGTTGATTTTCCAATTACCTCTATGCTCAGGCAACCTCTCCCAACAATAAAAACAGCACACTGGAAGGAGATTTTGAAACCGCATCCTTTTCCTTTTAACTAATCAGTACACAATTTGCTGGGTCCACTGATACTGTGTATCAGTGCAGAGAAAACTCATAGAACACACCACCTCTGTAGCATTTGTCAGCGGGAGCTTATTTTAGGGGGTTTTTTAACTCATTTTTTACACTTCATGACAATTTTAGGCTAACATGTAATAGGAGTTTAAAGAAAACAGGATATTTTGTTAGAGCAATAAACGAAATTTAGAAACAATGCTTTATCCTGGCCCTCGGAAATTATAGAAACAACTATTAATCAAGGTGACAACAGTACATTCATTTGAAACTGAATACTATATGTTAAATATGGTTCTCAAGGATGAATCAAGTAAATATACATTAGGAGAGTTGATCAACACCATGGCTTTCAATTCTTTCTCAATCAGCCAACTTAAACAGAAGCTCTAGAAATGCACCAATGGATATTTAGCCAAACAGTACTCTCGTCTTTGCAAAGAAAGGGAGAGGAAAGTAATCATCAAAGAATCCTTCTGGATAAGATACATAAATTTGCTGTTTTTCCAGACTGGAAAAAAGAAAATTATGTTCCTTTCTTTATTTTTATTTTTAGAATAGTAACAAGATATCATGATTCTTAGTACTAAAACTGAAAATGGCAGAAAAATGTTATAACTGTCCCAATTAATTGCACTCAACTCAAATTCTAAAGGATTCAAAATCAAGTTTTGTGGAAGAATAAGATGAAAATTCTACAGTAGTTTAGAAGAGGAGAAGAAACAAGGCAAGAAAATCCTTGCAGGTTTTACCTGAGAGAACCAAATCTAAGAAAGTATAATAATTCTGCATAAAGATCCTCTTTGCCCGACTTTCTTATATTCTGTAAAACAATATCATCTCCTTTCAATTTCTCAATCATCAAAGAAACAAGCTCCTGAAAAAAGAGGAGTTATATCAGCAAGATAGGTGAAAAAAACTTAAAGACAATACTTCAAGTTTATCCAATCTACCTTGTCAGACTTCTTGTTTTCTAGCTGAAGCTCCTCTACCAGCCAAGCCATGCATACGGGGTGACAGGATTTTTGAATAATTTCAGGAAAGATTGCCAACCAATCATCCATGCTAACAGCCTCACTATCAGCAAATACGTTCTTTACCTGAAACCAAATTTATGAAACCCTAAATCATCAAAATGCAAAAATTATACAACAAATTAAAATCAGAGTTAGGTCTCCATACAGCAAGAGGTTGCAGATTCATTTAACAAAGTATGTTAACAAAATTTGTTTTTAATCATGCTGCGATGTAGTTTGCAGATAACTCCCAACCTCTCTATAGTAGTATCTGAATAACATCCTTAATTTGAACAACTTCCATACCTCAAACATGTTCGAATTAACCTAAGATTTGCAAGTTAGATACAAAAAATTCAAAAAAATCACAACAAAGAGTTAAGCAAAATCGTTATAAATAGGTCATTCCAGAAATGCCAGAGTGGCTTGCAACTACGAGGCTATGGTTTGAGTCTTGGGAGAAACCACTTCATCAAATGATGCTATGGGATGGGGTATCTCCAAACTTTTTTCTCTTACAATCCTGGTAAGTGGGATAATGACTTTAAAAGAAAAATAGGTTCCCGGATGTTCAATCAGTAAAACAAATAGAGATTTTCACAAACCATTACTTTTAACTGGCAAGTAAAAGTTATACTAAGTTCATAAGTAAAGTAACTTTAGAATACCTAATGTAAAATGCCACACAATCTTCTTTTTTGTGGAAAATATGATTGATCACCTATCTTGCAATTAAAAATTGCCATTATATCAAACTTTTTTTCTTGTTTTTCTTCCCCCGATAATGCCTTTTGAACCAGCTTAATCCTTCATCTAGCTAAATGAAAAGCAATGATTTACTCAAAGATAACAAATTAAGCGAAAGCAATTCCTTTATCAGCTAATGGACAGTTATAGAATGAAGAGACAGTTGTGGCAGTGCCTGCCTCTTCCTCGAGCCACTGAAAAGAAGTCCACAGTAATCGCAACTTTGGGCTGTCGGATATAGCAAACAAACTTAAAGGTCGCTTGGCATGTTGTTGCTCAAATTGAAGGAATTTGTTTCCCAAGTTGCTCCTGCGTTCTATAGCATCTAGAGAATCCAAAAGTTTTTCCTTCACTGCATCCCAAGCATGCTTTAAATTAACATGGTCATCTTTCTTCCTATAACTGCAAACAGAGAAAATATTTTCACTAGCTAAAAGAACTAAAGCATACATAAATAAGCGCATTGCAATCTTTTCTTCGCTAATTAGAAAAGCAAAACAGCTTGTTACTATGCAGAGTAAAACATCTTTCAAAATTGAAATCCCCATTCTGCTTACCCTTACCTACCAGAAGACGTAGAGCCTTCAACAACCACATTGTCCTCCATAAAATTCTTCTGATGAGTGTTATTGGAGTTGTGTTGGGGAATTACTCCAGCCATATATGTAAGAAATATACTAGCCATCAGAAGTAACTGATCGCTGACAGAAACCCAGCCAGACACCATTGCACCATTAGGGTCCACCAACGATCCCAGGCAACAGCACTTGACGGAATCCTTCCTAGTAACAGGGCTTGCTTTGAAACTTAATAGCCCATCAAAGCATGTTTTCAGCGTAGAGACCTGGACAACTTTACAGTTTCGGTGGGAATACTTTCTACAAACACAAGTAAGAGAACATTAACAAACGACTCACAAATAATCTCATTTTTACTTTAAAAAGAAAAAAAAAGGCACATTGGAACACAATTGCAGCCCACATTCTCAGTCAAAATCATTCGAAATCCATGAAAATACGCAGAAAACAGGGAAATAAAATCACAAATACAAATAGTATTTTGTGATCTCCTCGGAAACCAATTCTGCACAAAACAAGTTTACTGCCAAAATTGCAGCCCTAGGTAAAACCCTAAAAAGTCAAATTTGATGCTACTTCTTAACATTGGCTGCCTATCAGCTTCTCGAATCCAAAAATATTAAAAATACAGGGTGCAATAGCAGCAGCCCACATTCTCAATCAAAATCATTGAAAATGCATGAAAATACTCTGAAAACAGGGAAACAAAATCACAAATACTAATAGTATTTCCACCTTATCACCCTTGGCAAAACCCTAAAAAGTCAAATTCGATGCTTCTTGCGTATCATCTCCTCCAAGTTTCAAAAAAATCCAAAAATATTTAGAGAAAAAAAAAGACTGAGACAATACTGAATGAATACCTTTGTGAGTGCAAATTGTTGGGGGTAAAAGAGGGCGTCGTCTCCTTGACACGGCTTCTCCTCCACATATGCAAATTGCTAAATGAAGGTGAGGAAGAAACTACATACTCTGCCATTGCTACTCCTCGATCAACAACGCATGGCGTCCATGTAGTATTCCAAATTTTCTGCACTAAAGATTAAATCCAACCAAAGATGATCGATTTTATATCATGACGACAACGTATATTACTCTACCTGCAGAGGAAAGGAAAAGTTTTGATTATTTTATTATTATTATTATTATTTTAAGATGATGAAAATGAAAGGTTTTGGATTGGAATTGTATGAACCTCGCTGTTGTTAACTAGTAGCCAGCCACTGGCTCCTGCCTGTTTCTTTTTCTTTATTCTTTTCATTTTTTTATTTTTCCTCCTCGTAATTTATTTTTTCTTAATCGGATATTCTTTAATTTATTTAAAAGGTGAAATTAATTCCGTTCGGAATTTGTTAATGTCCTTTTAATAAATACGCTTAGTAGAGTCGAACTTCCTGCTCATGATCTAATCTAATGTACATGTGGTTGACTCGAATTTATTGGGGTTTTTTTAAGAAAATATCGTGTTAGATAGAAAAATTTTAAAAATACAGCTATGTTGTTTTTTATAAAAGTTGATCAAAGTATTGTTTGGGTGTGGGTTTTAGGTAAATTCTCTATTGGATTTCAAAAGTAAACTTGATTTAAGCTATATCTCGAATTAACGAGTTATTTTTAATGAAAATATTGTGTTAAATAAAGAAATTATAAAATAAAATTATATTGTTTTGGATAAAAATTAAAAAGAAAAAAAATTGATCAAGGATTATTTAGGTCATATATTGATGTTCATGATCATGATTTTAAAAGCAAACTTGATTTAAATTATATCATAAATTAATGAATTATTTAATTAACTTTGTTAAACTAAGTTTAATAACTATAAAAAAAATCTTTTAACAAAGTTATTTTTTAAATAATTCAACAAATCTAAAAAATGCTCTTTCACAATTTTTTAATCAAGGATATCCATTCATTTTCAAAAGTTTTTCACCCATATATCCATATAAAACGTAATTTTCATTTACAATAGATGACATTATTTTTTAAATAATTTAAAGGATTTTTAAAAATAAATGTGATATAGGTTGTGATCGTGAAATCAAAATAGTATGGGGATACAAGTGACAAAAAAAAAACAATCTGGATGTTAAATTGCTATTATTCTAATATGGAAAACAATATAGAAAAACTATTTGCATTTAAAACCAGGAAGAGCATTTGCAATGTAATATGTTTATGATTTTTTAAAAATAATTACGTGCATTCATGGTCATGGATGGTTCATGCAAGTTAGTTTGCTTGGATTTTAATTAATTACTATTTTTCTTTGATCCATAAATTATTTCTCAACCACTTAGCTAATGAACAAATGTTACGTCACAAAAACATAAAGGGTATAGCTTAACTGGTCAGGTCTTAGATTTGCTCCCTAGAGATTACTAGTTCGAGTCTTACAAATCTCAGGACAATTAAATGTTTATATGGTCGTTAACTTCAGGGCTCGTGGGATTAGTCGAGATACGCACAAGCTGGTCCAGACACCCACGTTAATAAAAAAATATTATATCACAAAAACACCAACTTTTAAAAACTTTCCATTAACTATTTCTATTTTTAACACCACACAATAACTAAAAGCGAATGATATTGTTTGTTATAAATAAAAATCTTAAAGAATCACTAATATTTGAGTCTTAAATCCTTTAAGACTCAAATTAATAACCAGTCAATTTTTTTTTAAAGAGATGATGAAACTCAAAAATAGATGGTCAACACAAGCAAAATAAATGGAAGATTATAATTTCTTTTAAAAAAACTAGTTTAGCCCCTCATTTTTTTAACTTAATAGGTGACCAATCTCTTATGTTTATTCAAATTCAATTTTGGTATCAAAATTTATTTTCATCATTTTTCAATCATTTGTTTTGTGCAAGGAGAGAGAGAGCTAGCCTGATTATGATATAAAGGAAAAAAGCTCGCCACTAACATTTATTTCGACCACCAAAATGGTTAAAATTCATATCAAAAAGTTTTATAAGGTAGAGAGAGTCCTATGGTGGTTGTTTTAAGTCTCAATATAGTATAAAAAACTAGATCTAAGTCAAGGACGAAGTATTTCACTTAGTTTGTTTTGTGGCTCATACTGTTTTTTTGGTTTATTAGGTTGATAGTTTGGTTTTTTAATGTATTAAGGTGCTTGTACGGTGTTATTGAGTTTAAATGAGTTGAAAAATGTTTTTTTCAAGAAAAAAAACCCATAACCTTGGTTTTTTTCACCAACCACGGTGGTGGCTAAAATATGAGCTAGCAAATGAAACATCATCTACCGAGGGCGTTTGTTTCTCGGAAAGTAGTTTCTGGAAAATCATTTTCCAAACTTTCATGTGTTTGTTTGTCATAGGAAAGTTAGTCAATGGAAAACACTTTCTAGTCAAAGAAAAATTTGGTTTGGTTTCCAGGAAAGTGTTTTCCTTTTATTTTGGGCGGAAAACACTTTCTGGAAGTTGTGAAAAATTTAGAAATGTCATATTT
>Ga0307515_10018510_pt1 | contig 12594 bp, 3 predicted proteins | sample 17_EM_MG_FD_194513 | JGI IMG/M metagenome (GOLD analysis project Ga0307515, IMG submission 194513) | Populus trichocarpa ectomycorrhiza microbial communities from riparian zone in the Pacific Northwest, United States - 17_EM | ecosystem: Host-associated > Plants > Roots > Unclassified | place... | reverse complement strand
AAATCCAAATTATTAGAATTTATTATTAAGTGGTTGTTAAGATATTAAGGTGCGATTTTTCTAATTTTTGGTGAGTTTTGAGGTGCGCAGCTCGCTTGTATTCGCAGCTCGCTTGTAAACTACGTTAGTAATACTGCTAATTCTCCCTATTTACTATTATATATATCTAATAGCTTTAAAAGCGGTAAGAAGGTAAGACGGATAGGGGGGTTAAAATTTAGAAAATTGGATTTCGCGGTTAAGCTATTTAAAAGCTAGAAAACTAAGATAAAAGCTATATTCTCTACTTACCTTTAAGTTAGTATATAATTTCCTAATTAGGAAAAGTCGTTTATAAGTAGTTACTACTGCCTCCATATAAAATCTTCTTATTATACCTCTTTAGTCTTACTTATAGATAACTAAAATTGTTTTATATTAAACCTATATTTAAATATAAGCCCTAAAAGCTTCTTAACTTATAAAATTGCTATATAAGTTAGCCTAGCTATTTTATCCTTTTCCTTAATATCTAAAACTATTTAATTAAGTATTAGGCCCTGGCTTTTATATACGGTAAGAGTAAAAGCTAGAGTAATTAGAAATTAACGCCGTAAGTAAGAGCCTTTTATACCCTCCTACTTATAAAGTATAGAAAATATAGAGACAACTTTTTTACTATTCTGCTAAGTAAATAGGGTAAGTCCGTTATACCTATCTACTATAATTAGTAGTAACTAAGGCTAATCCTTTTTAATATCCGCATATCCCTTCTGTATAATATCTTTAACTATATTAGTAATACTGTTTACTAAGCCTAGTTTAACCCAAATATTCTATATTAGTATTACTTTTACGCTAATACATAGGGCTAGATTTTCTATAGTATTGCACTAATTAGGAGTAACCTTCCGCGTACCTATACTAGTGTTAACTAACTTAATAGCTACTACTAGCTATAAAAGGTTGCAAAGCTAAATAGTATTATACTTACTTACAATAACGCGTATACTATATAGCCGAATTGCGTTATTAAAGCCCGTAACCTTATTAGTAGATAGGCCCTGCTTATACCTAGTTAAAAGAAGCCTTTAGGTTAAATTACTTATAGAATTGCTACGCAGCTCTATAAGGGCGGTCCTAAATATAAAGCTTTTAGCGTTATTACCGCCCTACTATATAACTTAATCTAGGATAGCTGTTTGGTTAATCACCTTATAGGCTCCCTTTTTATAGCTAGCGAGCTCTAACAGCCTAGTGGGTAGGTTTCTATATAAGGCCGCCTAATCCATAGGGGGAAGCTAATGAAAATTGCCTACTAGTAAGATGTTTAAGCCCCTAAAGTAGTTGTTATTATATATAGGGTAGATCTAACGGAGATGGTAATTAATTTAGGCTAGATATACTTGCCCGATTATAGATTTCTTATTAAGGATAAGATAGTAAATATCCTTAAAAGCTTATTATAGAGGCGTAAGACTAGTAGTAGGCAATTCCTTAAAGGGGCGATTTACTAGCAACTTTAATAGTTTATATATAGTTCTACCGTTAATATTAAAGGTAGCTACTCTAGTAGGGGCGGCTTAAACTAATGGCGATGGCTTACTATTAGATATAGCTATATTATAGAGCGTAGTAGATAGAACAGTAATTAGATATAATTTGCTGGTTCCTGCCTCTTTATTAATGTTAATCCGCAGTAGGGGGGGGCTAAGGCCCACTTAGATCTACCTATAGTAATTAACTATAATATTATAAATATAACGCTAACCTGGTTGTAAGGAGGACGGAGTTACTATTTAGGATAGGCGGCTTTACGGTAGAGGCTATAGCCGTACTTCCTGCCAATAAGTCCTCTTATTAAGCTGCGGGTATATACCCTAATATATAATTTAATCGTAGTTATAATTAAGCTCCCTATTACTAAGCCTGTTAGGATCCTTAATTTTAACTCTATTAGTATTTTAAACCCGGGTATATAGGGCCTTAAAGAACTAGTATAGCTCTAAGTCGTCTACAAAATCGCCTTTAAACTTATTAGTATTATTAGTAGTTTTATAACCTTCCTCTAGTTTCCAATTATAGAAGTAGTTAGATGGGTGCTAATAAGAGTTAACGCAAGCCTAATAGGAAGCCATATAATTAGGGGCCCTAAATTTATTAGTATAAGTAGCTACTTCCTTATACTCCCTTTACGGGTAATAAAGAATAAGCTTTATATAGTAGAACTTAGGATACTATAGATAGGAACAATTGCCGTTATATTGCGGAAAGTACGATATAACTTAAGGCCTTGCTCTTAGCCAAAGCTTATAAGTAGAGTAATTAAAATAGAGTAGAAAATTAAGGAAAGTAACGTCCTCTACCCTATTTAGGCAGCGCTTATATTTCTTATAATTAGATAGTCCGCACCCTCTTAGCTGCCTATTATTAAGCTTATACGTAGCGCTTTAATTATCCTCCTAGTGGTAGTTTAAAGTTACTATATTCCTAGAGCCTTTATAAAGGGGAATATTAAAAAGTAAATAGTATACCTTCTGCGCTAACTAATTGCGTTTAGTAATAAGCTTATTTATAAACCTAGCTACGACTAAACTAAAGGCATAAAGGCTATTAATATACGGCAGTACTAATTAGAGTAACTCCTAGTAGGAAGTTAACTTCTTCTCTTCCTTACTGTAATACTTGCCTATATAGTTAACTATTACTAATATACTTATAGCGAGTGACGTATTAATATTCGCCATATCCGTTAATATTATAGCTATATTGTAACTATTAAGAAGTTTATTATTACGCTATGGATAGAACGTCTAGTAATATAGATTTTAATCCTTTAATATAGCGGCCTTATTACGGAGAGAGCTTAGAAAATAAAAGCGGCATTTCTTTACTCTAGTAGAGCCTTTCTTAATCTTAATTAGTAAAATTTGGTGTAATTATAGTGCCGTTAAAATCAATTAAGGTAGGCAGTAAGAAGCTTACTAGTATTAAGGTGTTCTTTATAGCTAAGAGTAAAAGGATATTAGAGATTAGGAGGCCTAAATTAATTAGGATTGATTATGGATATAAAAGTAGCCTAGTACTTAGTAAAAGCCGCCCTAAATTTAATAGCTAACGGATCTAGCCTTAGGGCTGTTAAACTCTATAAGAAGTTATATATATAGCCGCTACTTTATACCTACCACTTATATTCGGACTAAAAGTCAATACTATTAAATAGGCCTATAAGTACGTGCTTTCCAAACAGATTAAAGCGGCGATATAGCTAATAAGTAGTAATATACGGATTATTATTAAGATTCTAAGAAGTAATCTAGTAGCGCTAAACCTTATTAGTAGCCTTATATTCGTTAAATAAAGGTATATAAGAGTATATATTATGCTAATGTAGATTAATAGCGCTAAGTATAAAGAATAGAGGCCTACTCTTAATATTCTTAGTATAAGCCGTAAGCTTATTTCTCTTTTACCTTTAGTAAGGTCTAGTGCCCTTAAGGTTCTATATATGCCGTATAATCTTATTTAGTAACTAGCTACCCCTATTGCCATTTATAAGATTACTAAGCTTATTTAAAGATAGACTATTCTTATTTAATCGGCCGTAGAGGAAGCGGGTAGCATTAAGGGCTTACTCTTTTATAATCTGATTAAATACGTAATAGCGAAGTAAGGGGTAGCGGCTAAACTAACAGTCCTAATACTTAAGTATATGCTTAGTATACGTAGCTAGGATAACTATACGGCTTTATAGTATATTAAAATTGGCTTTACTATAAGGAAATAGAGTAGGAAAGGCGCCGCGTATAATAAAACTAGCTAATCGCTTAGAGAGATGCGTCTGTCGTATAGTAGGAACCCCTAGACCCGCTTATAGGTTTTATTAATATTAAACCTCGCGACCTAAAAGCTCTAATTTATTAGGGTTAGGTACTAGATTAGGAACTAAAGTATCTAGTATATTGTTATTAAATTCGCTGTCTAGTATATTACTACTAAGTTTAGTAGGTAGAGGATTAATAGCAGGAGGACGTTATATAGGAGCAGTAGGGTAAGCCGTTAAGCTACTAGAATTAGACTTTAACTTATTAATATAAGGTAGCTAATTTAATATAGAGCTATTTTTAGGTAAGCTAGTAAGCTAGGTGCTGTATATTTTAACATTACAATAATTAGAATAATCAAGCTTTAGAAAGTAAAGCTACTATACTATAGTAGAGCGCTTTATAGTATACCGCTTAATAAACCGCTAACTTAGATATTTGCTACCCTCTACTACTATAGGCCTTATGACTAGTATATTAAATTTAGTAGGTAGCTGTGGTAGCTGTCTTTAAGTCTTTAGTATATTTTAGCTAAAGTAGTAGACGTAGCTAGTATAGCAATATTACTAGCCACGTATATATACGACTTGCAGATAAACGTATACGCGCGTAATTAAAAGCTACTCTACCATAGTAAGTATAGGTAGGAAGCCAGAAATAAGCCCTAGATTGAGCCCGTTGCTTTTACTAAATAGGGGAGAAAGGGTTAGATCTTTAAGGCTATTGGTGTCTTTAATATAGGCTTTATATATACCTATATTATTACCCTTTATAGCTAGACCTATTTAGAACCACCGCTCCTTATAATAACTACACGTCTCTATATATTTAGCCTATAGTATACTCCTAAACTTCTTAATTCGCTCCTAATTAATAGCTAAAATAGGTAGTAGTGTGGCCGTAGTCGGAGCTTATCACGAGAAAGGTGGTATTAGTAGTAAAGTAGGTTCTGGCTGTAGAGTATATATTGGCGGTAGAGTAGGTTCTAGCTGTAGAGTATATATTAGCGGTAGAGTAGGTTCTTAGCGTAGAGTATATATTGGCGATAGAGTAGGTACTAGTAGTAGAGTAGGTATAGGAGTTAGTTCTAGTAAGGACGTATTTAGGCTATATATAGTGCCCCTTCTACTATATAGAGCTTTATCTATAGTATATAGCGAAGAAGTAGGTAAGTAAGCTTTACCCTACTAATTAAGAATGCGGTGCTCCTGTTATATTGTCCTAATTGTTTTCCGCCGTTAAGCTATTTTAGGGGTATCTTGGCCGTTCTAGACACGAGGTAGAAAGGCGTTCTTAGTATCGTTTTTAGGTAGAGTAGTTTATTAGCGCCTTATAGGACGATTCTTAGTAGTAGAACCTAACTTCATAAGAGCTCTCCACTTATTTAAATTATATTTAGAGGCCTAGAAAGGTAAGTAAAAGTAGAAGTAATATATAGGGAAGACGCGCCTTTAACTAATATAACTAGTATAGCTTTAAAAGCTTCTTTAAAGGGCCGACTTTAATAAAGTTAAGGTAGGGCTTATGGATATAGTACTTGCTATACTTAATTATAGCAGGATCTACTATATATATAATATATATAGTGGTATTAATAGAGGTGTTAATAAAAAGGAAGGTGTAATACTAAGATATTTTAACGTTTATAATATTTTAATGTTTATTATATAGATTTTGCAATAATTTACCGCCCGTAAGTTTTTTTCTAACTAATTAGAAGCTAGCTGAGCAACCAATTAAAAGCTGGCTTAGCGGAAGTTTAAAATTGTTACAGGAGTTACCCGCGTACGTTCGTCCTGTAACACCTACGCACGTACTACTACTACCCCTATATTTTTAACCACGTTTCCTAACCTATTCCTGTTTTGCATTAAATGTCTTAAACCATTACGCGTTAATGTACTTAGTACGGTTAATAGCTAGCAATCAAGCTTATTTATAAACTGCTTTATTAACTCCGTAATAAAAATCTAAGACCCGAAAATATAGACTACTTATACCTTAGGTTAATAAAACTAGTAAATAGAACTATAAAATAGATACTACTTTATAATTTTAAATATATAGCAGCTTAGTAAATAACATAATTGTGGAATTTTAGGTAGTAGAGCTTTAGGCTAGGTATAGCGTTGTGTTTTTTCGTTACTAAGACCGCTAAGATATAAACTTTCTCTAGCCTCTAAATACAAACTAGGTACCCCTAAAATCTCTATTACTATATTATTTACAAAGCTATTACGTATCTAAATTTATAAAGCCGTATCTATTTTATAGTTCTATTTACTAGTTCTATAAAGTAAGACTTATTTTTAGTAGTTATAGAAGTGTTTTTAAAAACAAGTATAAAAGTATCTCTTGCACCGTTGAAATTGTATATAAAGTTGTGGCCCGAGCTTAACCAAGAGGTTTAAGCTGAGGGTGAGCTTTTTTCTTTAAACTAACTAGTAGGCTTAAATATATAGTTAGTAAAACAAAGTCCTTATTATTAAAGGCCCTATTTTTTACTATAGTGTTGGTATATACAAGGTGTTAATAGTGTTATTTTAGTTAGGGTTGTGTATAGGCCATATATCTACGGCAGACGACAGTGCAAGGGATTAGACCTGCGGAGGATAGGCTAGATAGGCCTCTTAGATAATAGACCTATTAGCTAATAGTATCTGGAGACTATCTGGATAGTCTCCAGATAGTCTTAGCAAAACCCCCTAATATTAAATAAATCATTTTTCTATTAGTATAGATTTATAGAGCTTATAAAGCGCTTTAAAATGGTACCACTTTTATCTAAATATCCTAAGGATAAGTAATATTATATAGATATAAGGCTTATAAGAGCTCTACGGAATAAGGCTTAGGGGGAGCCCCGCACGGAGCTCTACTAAAGCTTAGTAAAAGCTCTATATAAAGCTCCGTACGAAGCTCTACGGAGGCTCCGCTTAAAGCTCTACGGAGGCTCCGTATAAAGCTCTGCACAAAGCCTTTATATAGAGCCTCCGTAGTAGAGCCGTTGTATATAAAACTGTTATACGCAGAGCCGTTATGCAGAGCCTCTATATATAGAGTTTTGTGCAGAGCTTTATATAGAGCCTCCGTAGAGCTTTATATAGAGCTTTGTGTAGAGCTTTATGTAAAGCCTTAGTAAATACCTTTAGCTTTTCTACTAATTAGATATCTTCTTTCTACCTTTTTATTTATATTTCTCTTTATATAAAATACTATAAAATAAAATAAAAATAGGAAAAAAGAGAAGAGACCCAGAAATTTAAATTTAGTAACTTTTTTCTACTTATTATCCCCTAGGTCCATAATCTAATCCTTACCCTCTAATACTCCTGCTACCGCCACTATAGGTTAAGAATTTAGATCATACGACGAATATTAAGCTCCATAATCCCGCCACTTACAATTTCTATAGCACCCACTATAGAACCCTGGGAGACTCCGATATTTAGTAAAGGGGTAAAGGCCTACTAGGTAACGTAGAGTCGCCGTATAAGCCTTGCAAGGTTAGTATTAATTAGCTCTCTGCCTTATATAAGTAATAGAGGTTACTTACAATTATATTTAGAGACCTACGGCTCTAAATTAGAATTGCATTTATATATAAGGGCCTTTTTATTCGCACCTGCCTCTTTAATATACCACTAACCTAAGCCTCCACATTAATTTCTAGTAAAGCTTCTACCCTCTCCTATTTATCCTAAGAGTAGTTAGTTATATAAGTATGTTATATAGAGAGGAGAGTTTACTTATAGTATGGCAATGTTGCCGGAGAATCTATTATATAGTAGGACGGGAAGTATACTAGATAATTATATTTCCCGATTCTCGATAAAGGACAATATTAGTAGGATTTAAACTTATAATCTATTAAGTTTAAAGTTAGTATATATTTACCTATGCCACCTACACGCCTTTAGTGGTTACCTTTTGCCTAAAATTATTTTATTTATATACCCCCTACCCCCCTTTAGTGTTGTATAATATACCCCTTATATACTTTCCCTTATACGACTATAAGAGAATACTTAAAATCTTATAAGCTGCCTAGTCCTTCGCGCATTCTGATGCCTTAAGTATTTATAGAGTAGTACTTATATAATCCCATAGAACGTAATATTAAGAACCTAAAAATACTCTCTTTAGCTTATTGCTTATTCTAGGTATTAAAAGAACTTTAATTATAAGCTATAAGAGTTGTGGAAATCTTATATACTAAAGAGGCTGGTTTTACTATTAAATAGCTGTTATATGGCTATTAAGCGGAATTAGATTCTTGTTAATATAGTTATTAAACTTATCTAGACTCTGTGGACGAGTATATTTTAAATAATACTAAAGATAAGCCTTATAGAAGGTAGAGAGGTTTTCTTTAGACTTTAAAGGCGACTTTTAAGTTTTCTTAGCTGCGTATAATATAGTTAAACCTAAAAGTATTACTTTCTTATGGAATCTCTTCTAGAGCTTTTATACGCTAAAAAGCTTTTTCTTTCTCCTTTAACGGTGATATAATCGTTCCGATCTTTTAAGAAAACCGTATAATACTCTAGGTTAAGAACTTATGCCGCTAGATAGTAGGGAGAATTATTTAGCTTCTTAACGTACTTTATAAGCTTTTCCTTAACACGTTAGAGTTAAGGAGTTATAAACTTATCCTTAGCCTTAGTAGCTATTACTTATAGGAAAGTTAGCTAAAGAAATATTAAGAGTATTATATAATATATTAATGCGGTCTATATTATATCCTTAAAAATATTAACTAATTTTAAAACCCTCTCTAGTATTATATAATCTCCTTAAAGAAATAGAGTTGCTTTATAAAAAGACTAAAGGAAATCACGAATTATACGAAGATGTATTTATTTGCTTATTAAGAGGATATTATCTTTTAAGTTATCCTTATAGTGCTCTACATAGAGTTAAAGCCTAGCCTTTACCTTATCCTCTAGAGCTATATATAGTATAAGAAACTAGCTATTCCATCTTATACAGTTATTAAAAGGAACTATTTTACTAGTATATTTGGTAAACTATATTATATAATTAGCTAAACTGCGGATATAAATAATATAGTTATAAAGCTTTCCTATTAGCCCTATAATATTTTAAATGTTTTTACCTCTTTTACGCTTTTTGTCTAATACTGGCTCTAATTCTTTATCCTTTTTTTTATAACTAGCGGTAGTACTTATTATACGACTTCTTTTTCTTCGTCCTATTTCTTATCCTCTTTATTATATAAGTTTATAAGCTTCTTATTCTTTTTTAAACTAAATAGAAAGGCTTAAATAATAAGATTAATAACGTGCCCCTAACAGCGAATTCTTTAATATGTTGTAATTGTAAGAGGCTAGTCTAACTGGAACGTATAATTATCTAATTAATAGTGTAGAATAAGAGTTATAGGTAAGTAAAAGATAAGTTAAGGTAGAACAAGCTCTATGTAATAAAGGATAAATACTTTTTAACCTCTTCTATTTAGAGATTAATTATTCTTCTCTAAAGGAGAACCAGCTCCCTATATAATCCTTTTAAGATACTAGTAAAACCCTTTGCCCTTTATTTGTCTAACTATGTCTTTTAAGATATAGATAGAATATAGATAAAACCTCCTTCTATTTTATCTAATATGTACCTTTTAGGGAATTCTATTATAATTGCCTCCTCTTTAAGGGTCTTAGTTCTCTAAGACTTCGCCTTTACTAAGCTTTTATAGAGTTCCGGCTAAAACCACTAGGGAAAATTCTTAGTAGAAAGGTACTCTATAATACGGCTTATAGCCAGTTCTTTACTAGCGTAGAACTTTACTTTATTTTTAGTTCCTTTACTCTTTTTCTACTATAGCTCTTTATAATGCCTTTATAATAGAACTGTAATAATAATAATAAAAATTGGATGGGATTTACCTTTTTTATTATAAAAGTTTGTTATAAGTTAATCTAGAGGTTGCCCTATATAATGCGTCCACTAGCTACTATCCCTATTTACTTAAAATAGGTTTTAGTAATAACGTCTTTATTTTAATTTTCTTCTAGTTTATAAGCTGTCGCCTTTTACGCGTCTTTTTATTACCAACACTATTCGTCTCGTCTTTTAGTAGACTATTTTTACCCTATCTTAGCTTTTAGCCTCCGTATCTCTAGCTATTCTTTTATAACTGCTATATTCTCTTCTTATAATACGCCTATAAATAATAGGATCCCTATTTTATCTTTATTAATAATACTAACTTCCTATAATATTCTCTTATAATAGCTTATAGTTATACTACGCGTCCCTAAACTAGCGGTAGTGTTATTTTAGTGCCACCTTAGACCACCTCTATTACTCCTATAGTAATTTCTCTAAAGTACTACCATTATTATATTTACACGCTTACGCTAGACCTATTCTATACCTATAAGATACCTTACTCTAGTAAAAATAAATCTAAGTATTCCTATTGCCGTAGTAGGAAAAAGACCTATATTCTAGTATTTTCCATTCTATTCTATTCTAAATTTTACTAATTATATTAGATCCCCGCCATCTATACGCGTAAGACTTATAAGCTCTAGCGCGCTATCTAGGATTTCTACCTATATCTAAATAGCGATAAATAGAGATAGAAGGTATCCACCCTTACTTATAGGCTCTTTAATTTAATAAGGGTTTCTACTACTATAGAGACGTAATAATCTCGGATATATAGTATTTAAGAGCGTATATGCGAGCAGCTTACCCTTATAAATAATAATATTTGTACTTTTACGCGGGCCTTTCTAGCTAGGTGAGTTTCTCTAGTAATATATTTAGGAACTATACAAATTCTCTTAGCTAACGGCTTTTAGATCCCTACTTAGATGCTAATTTGGAGCCTAAGAATACTAAAGATAGTAACAAAAGTTTAAATAAACGTTCTTCTCGCTAGTCTTTCACCCGTGCTATTCCTTCTAATTCCCGTTATTTTAAAAAGAATGTTAGTAGAAGTGCTAATACTTTTAGGGATAGAAGTGCCGATAATACCATTAATAATAACGTTAAGATAGAAGAGGAGGCTCTTATTACTGCTGCTAGTATTTAAATTATTATCTAGTTTTTTCCTTCTTTTTATAAAATAGCTTTATATAGTGCTTCTTAGGTGCCTCTAAAATGCCCTATTATTAGGAATTAACTTTATACTTTAGGGATACCTTTATTCTAAGCTTTAGTAACAATTTATATAAAGGCAGTGCACTACTATAATCCCTATATATAATAAACGGGTAGTATTTCTATAGGTGCCTTATAATTTTTTAAAAAATTTAATTCTTTATAGGCTGTCTTTTTACTCCTCTTCGTACCATTAATTCTACTATATATCTTTAGTGCTAGACTAAATACTCTCCTTTTATCCCTAGGGGGTCCTTCTAAATCCCTAAGACCTTTTCTTATATTATTACTACTTATTCTTAAACAGTGTCTTTTTTAGATAGTATCCCTAGTGATTCTCCTGTAGATTTTATAGGCTTCCCTTTATAGGGTTTTAGGATCCCTATTATAATAGCAAAACGTTTTTATTCTTAATGCCTATGCTTAACCTTATAGTTTTAATTTATAGGGTCTTCCCTATTATCTTATTTATAGTATATCCGGAACTATTACTAAATCTTTACCTTTAGTCCTTAGGAAGGTTTTAATTACCATATTATATCCCGGCTAAAGGTACTTCTTAAATTCCCAACTATTATATACCTAAGAGTATCCTTTTTAACGAACTAAAAATTCGCGCTTTTTTAGCCCTATCTTTAGTCTAAAATGTCTTCTATATTCTATTCTAGTTTCCTATTAATTTTACTAGGTAGTAGCGGCTCCGCACTATATTTTTTCCGGTATAGCTCTAGTAAGAAAACATAAAAATAGGATATATTAAATATAATTTTGGCAATTCTAATTTATAGGCTTAATTTCCTTTAGTTTTCCTAACTATCTTAAAGGGTCTAAGCTATTGGTAATCCAGCTTCTTCTTAATATGTTTTATTTAGATATTTTTTATAAATAGTAAGACTTTGTCTCCTATCTCGAATTCTTTTAGTATATATATTTTTATTATAGTACCTTTTTTACACAGCCTAGGCGTCTAGTAAGTGCTTTTTAAATTCTTCTCTATAAATTCTTATTTGCTTAATTCTCTTAAATGCTACTAGTACCTCCCTTTTAGGAATAATATCCTTAACATTCTATAGATTATTTACTTTTACCCTAAATAATACTTTATAAGGGGTCATTTTTATACTACTATAAATGCTTATATTATATACGTGTTACGCTAAAGCTAACTACAATATCTAATTATCCTATTAATAATTAATATAGCAGCGGAGGTAGTGTTCTAATAACGCATTTAAACGCTCCATTAGCCTATCTATTTATAGGTAAAAAGTAGTACTTACCCTTTACTATATTTTTAATAAGAGATAGAATAAAGACTAGAATACGCTGTTAAATACAGTACCTCTATTAGATATAATTCCCCTTAGCGTACTAAATAAAAGCTACTATTCTAAAAATAGGTCTATTAATTCTACTGCCGTAATCGTTATTATAATAGTAAAGTACCCTAAAAACTTTATATATCTGTTAATAATTACTAGAATAGCGTTAGCAACCTCTCCCATTCTTATTTTTATTTTTATTTTTATTTTTTATTTTTTTATATCCATTGTATTATACTACGTACAATACTGCGCATGCAGCCTCTAGGCTATGGCGCTATAGTTCTATATACATAAATCCTTTCTAGGCAGCTTAATATGTACTAGTAGCTAAGTGG
>Ga0307515_10018509_pt1 | contig 12594 bp, 2 predicted proteins | sample 17_EM_MG_FD_194513 | JGI IMG/M metagenome (GOLD analysis project Ga0307515, IMG submission 194513) | Populus trichocarpa ectomycorrhiza microbial communities from riparian zone in the Pacific Northwest, United States - 17_EM | ecosystem: Host-associated > Plants > Roots > Unclassified | place... | reverse complement strand
GCTTTTATTATTTACTAGTAAATACTAGGGGATCTAGTAGTTATTCGGATCGTTTTAGTATAATAGTTGGCTTAGGGTAAGTGGCTACTATGGGTTTAGGGCTCGCGTTCTGCGTGTTTATCTCTAGAGATGGCGTTTAGTCTTAAGGTCTTAGCGTGGGTATCTTAAGGGCGCGGACTTCTTCTTAGAGGTCCTTAATTAATTACTAGTATTATGCTTCTTATTTAGCTTATTATTAATTTAAAGTAGCTTAGTTCTATTTAAGGGCGTCTATAAAAGACTTCTATATCCCTACTAATTATTCTTAAAGTGCGGATATAATACCGGCGGCCGTTATAGGGGCTTTAGGTTTATTCTGCATGTTAATAGTAGTATAGGTAGTTAACGTAACGTAGTGTTATAGAGTAAGTATAAGCAACGATAATATATAGCAAGGTAGATATTATTAAGCTATGTATATAAACTATATAAGGAGGTTAAGACGTTACGTAAGGAAAGAAGGTAGGAAAATAGGAAGAAAGGGCATATATTGTTAACTTAGTTACTTAGTTAATACATATATAGGCAGAATAGGGTTTAGGTTATGGTCCTAGTAGAACTTAGCAGAATTTAGTAGAACTTAGTAGAATATAGCAAAATATAGCAGAATACCGTAGATTGCCGTTAGATTGCTATTAAATTGCTGTTAGATTGCTATTTCGCGGTTAGTCTCTAATTGCTAAGTTGGTAGAAATAGGTAGACGTGTGTAAGGTATCACGGGGGTGTCCTATGATATTATTCCCTTATAGAAATCTTCTATAAATTGCTCTACTATACTTTTTAGGATATACTTAGCTTCTTAATTCTTATATATATCCGCTTATAGATCTTCTAGCTATACTTTTAGGATTCTTTATACTTAAAAGCTCTCTAATATCTTATAGACTCTTTCTAGTTTGTTATTTTCTTATATTACCGCAATTTTTGGATAATTGTACCTAATTAACCCGTCTATATCTTTTCGCAGTAAAGCTTCTAATAGCTTTTCGTTATTCTATTGTTCTAACTTTCAACTTAGAGTATCTGCCTATATATTGCCCGTGCCTTTAGTATACTAAATCTTAAAATAGTATTTTGTAAGTATCTCTGCCCATTTAACCTATCTTTAGTTAAGTTCCTTTATTGTTAGAAATCCTATTAGGTTCTTATAATCCGTCTTAACTATAAATAGTTTTTCTATACCTTATAAGAATGCTCTCTATTTTTTTAGTGCTATAACTATACCTAATAACTCCTTATTATAGATATTATAGTTTAACTCTAGTAGTGTTATCTTCTAACTATAGTATACTACTAGGTGCTATCCATTTTAATATTTTTATATAAAGTATGCCCCTAGTATAAAGTCTAATATACCCGTCTCTATAACTATTTCTAATTTTAGTTAATAAATCTTAAGAACTGGTTCCTAGGTAAATAACTCCTTAACTCTTTTAAATAGCTCTTACTATTCCTTTCCCTATACCTATAGTTCTTCTTTCTTTATTAACCGCGTAAATAGTTTAATATCCCCTAACTATTGCGCTATAAACCTCCTATAGTAGTTGTAAAATCCTAGAAACAATTTTAATTACATTATATTCTTTAGTTTTTACTAATCTACTATAGCCTTAATCTTTTTTAAATCTATACTAAGTTAGCCTAGTTTAATAATAAATTTAATAAAATTGGGTTTTCCGGTAAAGAACTTGCATTTCTTAATTATTACTAGCATTTGTTCTTCTTATAGTCTCTTTAAAACCTATTTAACATATTCCCTATATTCTTCCTTAGTCATTAAGTAGATAATAATGTCGTTAAGGTATACTATAACAAATTTATCTAAGTATTCTCCTAATATATTGTTAATACGTTTCTAAAATGTTACTAGTATATTTATTAACCCGAATTATATAACTAATAGCTTATATAGTCCTTCCTTTAACCTAAAGGCTGCCTTCTATTTGTCGCCTTCTTTAATCCTAATCTAATAGTACGCCTATCTTAGATCTATCTTCGTAAAGATTTATATATTGTCTATCCTATCTTAGATTTCGCTAATTAAGGGTAAAGAATACCTATCCTTCCTAGTAATGCTATTTAACTATTTATAGTTAATATACAGCCTAAGATTTCCGTTCTTCTTTGGTATAAATAGTACTAAATAACCCGCTAATAACTATAATAGTTTAATGTATCCCTTTTGTAAGTTTTCTTAGATAAACTCTTTAAGTGCTCTAGACTCTTCTTTAGTAAGCTTATAGGTTAGAAAGAACCTTAGACTTATTCCTAGCTCTAACTCTATTTTATAGTCCTATGCTATATAATCTGCAAGCCTTTTACTTTCTAGGCTCTATAGTTTCTTGCTATACTTATAGTATCTTTTTAGTATATAACTTAAGCCTCGTTTAGTCTCTTTATATATTGCTCTAACTTAGTACTATACTAACTTAGTTTACTGTTATATTTTACGGCGTTAAGTATCTTAGATATTAACCTGGCCTATAATCTAATTAATCTTTAGATTATATTCCTATAACTAAGGCATACCTAATACTACCTTATCCCGTCCTAATAGTAGGATATTAAAAGACATCTTAATTTATCTCCCTTTAATAGTTATTTAAATAGGTCCTATTTTAAGATTAATAATCCCTCCTCTATAGGCTATTAGATCTCCTAAAATTATAACTAATAAGTAAGATTGCTCCTTCTATTTGTGAAGTAATCCTATTCTTTTAACTACTACTAGTAAGATATGGTTTTATATTACTCTACTATCTATTAGCGCTTTAAACTGCTAATTCCGCTATTTAACTCTTAGATTTAGGTATTATCCTTAAATTCCTTTAAAGGTCTAAGGCTCTACTACTGGCTCCCTTTAGTTTTATAGGCCTCTACTTTTCCTAACTATTAGCTGTTTAATCCTGTCGTATTTAGTTTATTCTTTAGCTAATGCCTTATTTGCTTTTTATCTTTAATATACTATAGATACGTATTCTCTAAGCATTCCTACTACTATTGTCCGTCTAAGCATTCTTCTATAAGGAATCTTCCTAGTTAAAGTATTAAGTCTCCTAACTCTTAAATCTCTATTAGATGCCAGCCGTGTATATACTTAGCATTCCTATACTATTGCTTATCTAGCGCCCAATATATTCTTATAAGGTACTTCCAATTCTTTTCCTTTAGATTTTTGTACATTTTATACATATTATCTACGCATATAACCCATAATAGTGTATAGTATATTAGGTGCTTTAGGTTAACTCTTAACTTATCTTTATCCTTAAGTTTAAACCTCTATTATGTTAATCTAAATGTTGCGACTTTATTCGCTAGTACTAAGATACGTCTCTTACTTCTCTAGTCCTCTAACTGTTCCTTTAGATCCTTTAACGTTATAATTAAGGCTCCTTTAATATAGGTTATGGCCTTCTCTATAATTAGGTGGTTTTAGATAATTTGTTTATCTAACTATATATAGAAATCTTCCTACTCGTTGTTATATCGCTGCCTATACCACTTTTAGTACAGCTACTAGAGTATATACGGCTTATCCGTAAGGAAGTATCTTCTTATTACTATATTATAACAGCCCTTAATATATTATTCTTTAAACCTAATAGGGATTCCTAGATCCTCTTTGTTTTCTAGTTTAATAAGCTACTTAGCTCTTAGTGTGCCTGCTCTAGGCCTATTAGTAATACTTTATACTAGTACTTTATCCCTTATACGTCCTAATATACTAGATTTCTTATCTAGTTTCTGTTCTTGCTATATAATAATTCTTTACCTAAATTCTTCTATGGTTTTTTTTGGTTTGCGTCTTATAGATAAATCCTTAAAGTCTTCCTACTTTTTAATCTCAGTATTAACTTTCCGATCTTTAGGCTAAATACTATATTCCCTTAGTAAATCCTCTAAGTCTATATATCTGTCTCCTAGTTTAGTTACTATTTGCGTTATAGGTTCTCTAATCTCGCCGATAGTCCTTATTCTTTTCTTAAAATCTTAGTTCTATAGGACTCTTAATCCTAAGCTTGCTTTTGTCTTAAGCTTAGCTCCAGCCTTAGTCTAACTAGGCTTTATTAGTGTTCTTATCTCATTTTAAGAGTCTTATATCTTACTTATCTCGTCTTAAAAGTCTTATATCTTTAGGAAACTTCATCCTAAGCTTATTCGTATATTACTAAACTAAGCCGTTACTCTACTCTATCGGTTATTGTCTGTTATAGGTCCTTAAGCTTACCTTATCTTATTTTAAGAGTCTTAGTCATCTTATATCTCGTCTTAAGAATCTTAAGCTTTTAGCCTTTTACCTTTATCGAGTACCGAAGTAGCTCGCTATCCTACTTCTCTTACGTCTTATAAAGCGATAGATATTATATCTAGTAGGGTTTTAATCCCTACTAATGTTCCCTATTCTATAGTAGAATTATCCTTTATCTCTTATATAACATCTCTAAGGTCTATATGCTCCTAGTAAGCCGCCTTTATCGCCTTATTATTATAAAATGTTTCGCCTATATTAAATTCATTATCCTTAATATCTAATCTGCGAACTGGTTTATTAGTTCCTTTATATTCCGCTAAATATGGCTCTTATAGCTAATAGCTTACACCGTACTTAGCGTCTTTATAAATTTAGTATGCGTTATTGTAACAAAACGTATATAAGGTAAGGATGTGGATAGGGAGTCCAATAATAGAACAATAGGTATATTATATAGACAGAGACAAATCCTTAAGGGAAAAGGAGGAGTCTGTATGCGAGGTAGGAAGGGTTTTCCCTAGGTATATATAAAGCACGTGCCTTACGGGCGAGTCACCCCTAGGTTACCCTAGGGTCGCCCGTACCTTACGGCTATATAACTATCTATTTAAGTTTTACCTAATAATGCCCCCCCCTTTAAAAAGGGTTGTTCCCAATCCTTTATATACTTAAGCCTTAATAAAACCCCATAAAAAACCTTAATAAGGAAAAAATTTAGAGGGAAAAGAGTCTTAATTTTGTGTATAGAGAGACGGGTAGTATATATACGCGGCGCGAAGATATTAAGGAACTTTGACCGGCGGTTAAAGTTGTTTAATTAGTTAGATTTGCCTTACTAAGACTCCCCCGCATTTAACCGAGCTAATAGCAATTTTATATACCCGGTATAGAAAATCCTAATTAGTCCATTTAATAGGTAGAGCCAGTGGAGCTTAATACCGTCACCTAAATTCGGTAAACTAGAAATATTCTAAAAGCTTACTTGCGTAGGTAGGTCGCTAGTACCTTACGGGTTAGTTATAAGTTATTCGCATACAGCCAGATTTATAGACGGTAAGGCTATATGCCTATTAAATCCGCCGCTAACCCTGCTTTGGCCTTACGCTATACTGGCGTAGCGCCGTATATACTTTATGGGTAAGTTATAGGTTACTTATATATAGCCAGGTTTAGGACGGTAAGGCTATATGCCTGTTAAATCCGCCGCTAACCTATACTTTAGCCTTACGCGTTATTTATATAGTATATACATGGAATAGTATAAGTTATTAGTACAGGTTGCTACCAGCGGGTTACTAATAGGTTATAAACCCCAGTTAAATAGACCCTAGTTATAAATAGGCCTGTTTTCTAATATATAAATAATCTGCTTAGCTGGTATAGAGTAACGGACTAGGTATAGGATATTAATAAATTAAAACTTTACCCTATATATACGCCGCAGTTCTTATAGCAATCGTTTCTTATTTTTTAATCCCTTAGAACATCCTCTATTCCGCTTTAATATAGGTTATATTTTAATAGCGGCGCTTACTTTTCGCCTACGCTTTAGCTATAAGGCTAGGGTATTCCACTTACAGTACTTATCTAGCAGTTATTAACAATTCTTAAGTTCTGTCTTATATTTCTATTTATTATACTTATTTAACTATCCTAGCTATTTAATAAGGTACTATGGTTATCTAGTACGATCCTAGTAGGCGATAATTGCTTCTACTTCCTAGCTACCTTCCTTAAGCTCTTTTACTACTAGGGGTTAAAACCTAGGGCGTGACCTATAAGGCTCTAGTAGGGAGATATAGAAGACTAGGTAGAGCCGTGCTATAGTAGGTAAAAGCTCTAGCTTATATACTTACTGCCCTACGCGCTCTAAGATCTAAAACGGTTCTATAAACTTATAGTTAAGCTTTTTATAGGGACGTTTTATGCGGATATTTTTAGAGGAAAGTAGGACTCGTTTATTAACGGCGAAGTATTTAGCTAGGTAGTGACAATTATAGTATTTTACCTAAAGCTTTTAGGCGTGCATTATTAACGCCGCCGCTACCTTATATGTAAGGTGTAGGCGTTATAGGTATATCTTTATAAGTTAGACATTCGTTAACTTAGACCCCTCTCTATCTTATTAGGCGTCTTAGACGCTATCTAGGACTCCGTTTAGAACGTTTAGTAGCTAGCTATAGGCGAGCTTAATAGGGGAATGCTTTATTATAGTATAGACCTTAGAGTTATAGGCAAATGCTACTTCTTTAAGTAGGGAGGCCTAATTAGACTATTCTTAGTTTATAAATATATATAGATATACCTTAAGCTCCTAGTTCTAACGCTCTATCTAACTATCTATCTATAGGTAAAATGCAGTGCTAAATTTACGTTAAACGCGGAGATAGTAGTATATAGTGCTTTAGTACTCGCTTATAAATATACTACCCCTATTAGAGATAATATTATCTAGAGGCCCTATTTATATAAAGACTCTAAATAAAAGTTCTGCGAGTTATGTAGTATTAATTATCTTACGCACTAAATAGTAGCGCACTAGCTTTATAAAACGGTCTATAAGGATAAGGATAGAGTTATACTTTACGCTATTAGAAGTCTTAGACTCTAGAAGATCTATAATAAAGTTAAGTAAATAATACTGCTAGGCTCGGGTGGGGGCTTAGAGAGGCTGCAGCTTACTATAGGGTTTATAGCGGCGCGATTTAGAGCGTTAGTAGGCATTATAATTATCTAGGTATTTACGGAGGTCCTAGGTAAGGCTATTCTAAGTATACTTCCACGTAATTACCTTAAAAGTATAGTTAAAACCATAGTGGCCGCCTATAGGATTATTATAATTCCGCTTAAGGATTTCCTGTTATAGTAGTATATAATTTGGCACCTAGACCTTATTATTTTACCTTAGGAGTCCTTAATTATTAAGGGTGTAGTCCTTATTACTAGTAGGAACTTATTCCTAGGTTAACTAATTATATATAGAGCGTATAAAGGCGTCCCTTTTTTATACTCTATAAATAAAATTAACTAGTAACTTAGGGGGGTGTTCCGTAAACGCCGTTTTAGCTAAAGCAGCTACTACTACCTCTTGCCATAGTACGAGACTTTACATAAAGTTAGTACTAGCGAAGTAATATATAATGCGTAGGTAACTCGCTAGGTTGTTATAGGGGACCGTAGCCTAGGCTAAGGGGTCTTCCCTAGGGTTAAGCGCTATTAGGTTAGTTAAAGTAATCTTAAAGAGAATAGTAGGACGCTCTAGTCTGCCGGCGCTAAGTTTATAAGGGTTGCTTATATATTGTATATATACTACTTACTGGTTTAGTATAGTAGCACTAGGGCTACCTATAAGGCCTATAACCTATAACTTTTACTATAATATAAGCAGTATAGTATTAAAGATTGTCCTCTTACTACTATCTTTAAAGCCTTTAGCATAATCTAGGTACTAGAATAGTGCGTTAGTAGGATTTATCTTACCTAGCTTATATTTAATCTTAAAATTGAACTTAGCTAGTTCCTTAGCGTACTAGGCCTAGTAAGTAAATAAGCTTTTAGTAGTTATAAAGTACCTAAAATTATTATAATTATAAAGCACGCGCGTTACATACGCGGCGTATTTAAGGTAATAGCGCCACGTTTCAAAGCATTGCACTATAGCGAGTAGTTCTTTATTATACGTATTATACCATACTTCTAGGCTAGTAAGCTTTTAACTATAGTAGGCAATCGGGTACTAGTAGAGTTAATCTCCTTACCCTAAAGGCTGTAGAAGTATACCGCTATAGGCATAATCGGAAGCGTTAGTAATTACTATTAAGGGTAGATTAGGGTTAAAGTGGCGAAGTAAAGAAGCCTATATAAATGTAGCGCGTAGCTTACGGAACGCCTACTATACGTTATTAGGCTAGGACCAGGGTTAATACCATTTAGTAAGCCCTTTTAACTTACGCTTTTTCTTCTTCTCCCTATCTAACGTTAGGTTATAATGTGCCTATATAAGATATATATGTAGGGGGTATACGGTATCTGAGTAGTTTTAGATAAATCGCCTATAGAAGTTAGCAAAGCTAAGGAAGACCTAGATATCCCTATAGGACTTAGGCTTAGGCTATTTTTTAATAGCTTTTATATGGTCTAGGTCCATTATAATACCCTTAGGGGTAATAATAAAGCCTAGGAACTTAACGTTCTTAGTATAAAAGATACATTTTAATAGTTTGGCGTATAGGCCCCAAGCGCGAAGCTATTGTAGTACCTACTTAACGTACTTAACGTACTTGTCCTCGTTATTTAAGTAGATAAGAATATTATTTAGATAAACTATATAGATAGTATCTACTAGGGTTCCTAAAGCTTTATAAATATAGCTCTAAAAAGTTATAGGGGTGTTAGTAAAACTAAAGGGCATTATTAGGTACTTAAAGTGGCCGTAGTATATCTTAAATACGGTCTTCTATTCGTTTTCCTTTTTAATATAAATCCTATAATACGTATTATAAAGATCTAGCTTTATAAATATCTTTATATAGCTAAGCCTATTAAAGAGCTTGCCGACTAGCGGTAGGGGGTACCAATTTTTAATCGTAATCTTATTTAGGCGTCTATAGTTAACGCATAGCCGTATTATACCGTCTACTTTCGGTATAAAGAGGATAGGCGCTCTAGTAGGCGACTTATTAGGCCTAATCTAGCCCTTTTTAAAAGCACTATCTAGGTACTTTTATAAGATCTATAACTCTTTCTATAAGAGGTTATAGAGGGGCATTTACGGTGGCGTCTTACCTTCTTCTAAGTCAATCGCATAGTTGTACTTAGAGTTCTACGGTAGTATACTTACTAGCTCGTTAAAGAAGATATTAATTTCCTCCTTATATACCTCTAGTAGGCTAGGGGCTACGGAGGTTAAAGCGACTATTACGTAGTAGTGTACTTCCGGGAGCTAGTGGAGAGAAGGGTGCGGCCAATATACGTTTTATAGGTATGCTTATATAGAGAGTATATATAGCTCTACTGCAGTATACTTAATAGTTTTAGGGTTTTAATTACCTCCCCCTTATATATAGGTGATCTGCGCTAGCACTGGAGGGTATCTATAGGTACTCGCTGCCAGTAATAGCAGGTCCTCTACTATATTTATAACCGGTGTCTTTATATCTAGAGGGTTTGCATAGGTACTTGCTACTAGTAATAATAGGTCCTCTATTATATTCACGACCGGCGTAAAAAAGAAGTCTTCTAGCTATAGCGAATAGACTGTTTTACTAGCCTTAATATCTACTAGAAAAGCGTTAAGGGTAACTATCTAGAGGCGTCTAGGGTTTAAAGTACCCTAGATAAACTATCTAGAACGGAAGCTAATTAATAGATCTGCTTCCGCAAGCTAATCCTATTTAAAAACTATATTATAACCATTAAATAAGCCGCCCTAAAAGGTCTGCGGGCCGATAGTGCGAGAGGTACCCTAGGAGTCGCTAGTAGTAACCGTTAGATTATAAGCATCCTAGATTATTATCTAGTTGCTATTAAGGAAATATATAATAGGTTTATATAAATATAGCGCGTAGCGTATAGGCAGGTTAAACCTATAGATGATATCTTAATTAATAAGGTTAATTTAGCACCTATTATTGTATAAAGTATATAGGCGGACTTTGCCCTAGGGCGTATCTATTATAATATATACTATAATGCGTTTCTTCTCTCCCTTTATATTAGGCCCTAGTTGTAGTTAAGAGAGATACGCTACTAGGGCTTTAGGTTTTCCGAAGCCTAAGCTAACTTCTCCTTATTAGCCTGCTTCTAGTATTCCTTATAGTGGCCGCCTGCGGTCCTTTAACTCGCCTACATAGTACCGGCGTCTAGGGGGTCCCCTAAGCCATTTAGCTTTTAGGTAATCTCCCTAGGAGTTTATTTAGAAAAGCGTCGCCCTTTTTAGGTTTTATTCCCTAAGCCTAACTCTACGGAGCCTATGCTACGACCGCGCTTCGTACGCGATAATTTGCCGCTGCTACTTACGCGATCTTCTATAAGCTTTATAGTATTAAGCAACGAGAATTCCGTTAAATTTTCCAAGGAAAATTTCCAAATTGCTGACTTACAGCCAGCAATTTGGTTCCTTGGGGAAATTTAACGGAATTCTCGCGCCTGCGGCGGGCTTTTGTCCTTCTAAACTCAGTCTGCCCTACTGCTACCCTGCTACTGCCCTCTACTGCCTATTACTGCCCTCTACTGCCTACTACTGCCTACTACTGCCTACTACTGCCGTTATACTATTTTACTATTTTACTATTTTTATTATTATCCTTAATACCTTTACTACTCCCCTTTTAGCTAATAAAATAACTTATTTTTTATTACTTTTAATATACCTTTTTTTTTTAATTTATAGCTATTTTTATTACTACTTATATACTATTTTTTACTACTACTTTAGTTACGTAATTATTATTAATACTAATATTTCTATCTTTATTATTATTATTTTTATATTTTTATTATTATTACTATTATTATTACTTTTTATATACTATATTAATTCCTTTTTAATTTACTAACTTTACTACTTAAGATATAGCTATAACTTTTATTTTTACTTTTATTCTAATTTTATATACTACTACTTTTACTATTATAAAGAGTACTTTATATTATAGAATACATTTTATATTTAAAATTAAATTCTTCCTTTAAAAATGTTATATAAGATAATTATATATACTAAAGACCCTACTATAAGGACTATTATAAAGACTATTAATATTTTTATATATATTTATATAAGATAAGAGTGGGAAAAAAAATAAAACTTAGAGTATTAAAGCTTTAACTGCCCTTTACTGCCTATTACTGCCCTCTACTGCCTATTACTGCCCTCTACTACCTACTACTACCCTACTACTACCCTACTACTACCCTACTACCACCCTACTACTACCTTACTACTACCGCACTACTACCTTACTACTATAGAATTTATATAGCTACCTTATAGTAACGTAAAACTGCCTTTATATAATAATCGCGTAATATAGATTTATATAATTAATTACGTAACGTATATTAACAATAGCTATTTACATCGTCGTCGTCATCGTCTTCTTCCTTAAGCAATAGCACCACTACTACTATTACCATCACCACTGCTACTGCTGCTGCTACCACGTCTTCTGCTCCTACTCCTGCTCCTTCTACTCCTACTCCTACTACTGCTGCCACCACTGCCGCCACCACTACCACTACTACCGTTACCACTACCGCCACTGCCGCCGCTATGTCCGCGCCCGGCCGCCGTTTCTTACCCTTACCGCTACTATCTTAGGCTAAAGTGCTTACGCGTAAGACTTTAGTCCTAGTAGATAAGCGTGCTAGTAAGTATTAGTACTATAAAAGAATTTAAGAATTTAAGAAGATACTAACATGTAAATAGCTGCTGTAGCTACCGCTGCCGCTAGACCCCTCCCCGCTCCTACTACTGCCGCTACCCCTGCTACCGCTGCTCCCCCCCCCCCAGCCAGCTTTACGGCCGTAAATTAGCCTACCGCCCTCTTACCCCAGAATCCCTCGCCTACTACGCTTGCCGTTGCCGCTAAAGCTACTACTACTAACACGGCCATAATACGGGCGCTGTGTCCCCTACCGCGCGTTTAGGGCGTATCTCTGCAGTAGGCTTTTAGCCTAAGTAGAGCTCCTAAGGTTTACTAGGGGGTCCGCCTAAAGGCCAGGCCCCTAAATACGGAGGCCGCCCTAGCGTAAAGCCGGGGTATAATAGCCCTGTAGGCTTATACGTTATATACATAGGGCGGTAGCCCATTTACGGAGTGTGTGCTAATCGCCGGCTAGCTGCGCGGCAGCTATACTAACTACCATTATAGCAGCGAAGGGGTGCGCTACTCCTTCTAAGTCTATAAGTTAGCAACGTAAGCCGTAAAAAGTATAACTAATAAAGATAATAGCGTCTGCTACTACCTCCGCCTCCCTTACCGCAGCCTACTCCCACTTCTGCTCCCACTCCTACGCCTATATACCTCCCGCTACCGCCGCCACTACTAATAATAATAATAACGACAATAATGACGATAATAAGGAGGAGGAAGAGGGCCCGCCTACCCGCGTCCGCCTCTATCTTAGGCGGCGCAGGTAGGTTACGGGGCTACTCCGCCGTTTGGTGGCTGTACTAGAGGAGTTATTAAAGGATAAGGATAAGGAGTAGGGGAGGGGGGGTAAAGAGGGGGGTAGAGGGGGGGGGGGGTTTACTAGGCCCTACGGGGCATTTATAAAAGTTTTGCTAGCCCTATAG
>Ga0307515_10018508_pt1 | contig 12594 bp, 10 predicted proteins | sample 17_EM_MG_FD_194513 | JGI IMG/M metagenome (GOLD analysis project Ga0307515, IMG submission 194513) | Populus trichocarpa ectomycorrhiza microbial communities from riparian zone in the Pacific Northwest, United States - 17_EM | ecosystem: Host-associated > Plants > Roots > Unclassified | place... | reverse complement strand
CTTGAGCGAGATCGCCGCCACGCCGGTCAGGCCCTGGAATTCGAGGCCGACCAGGGTGTCTTTGCGGATCGGGGCGTTGTTCTCGACCATCGCCAGTGCGACGACGCGACGCGGGTTATCCAGCTTCACGCGGACCACCTCGCCTACCCGGATACCGTTGAAATTGACGCTGCCGCCATTGCGCAGGCCGGTCGCCGGGCCTTCGAAAATTACCCGCAGCGGGCTGCGCGCCTTGGTCGTGTGCAGGCTCTGGAACCAGAGCACGAAGCCGAAAGCGGCCGCGATTACCGCCAGCGTGAAGGCTCCGATCAGGACGTAATTCGCCCGCGTTTCCATCTATTACTCCTACACCACAACGGCGCGGGCACGCTTGCCATTGAAATATTGATTGAGCCAGGGATGCTTCGATGCCTTCATCTCGGCAATCGATCCTGCTGCAATGATCTTACCGTTCCCTAAAACGGCGATACGGTCGCAAGCCGTATAAAGGCTGTCGAGATCGTGGGTTACCATGAAAACGGTCAGCCCCAAAGTGCGCTGCAGGGTGCGGACCAACTCGTCGAAATCGCCGGCGCCGATCGGATCGAGGCCGGAGGTCGGCTCGTCCAGGAACACCAGTTCGGGATCGAGCGCGAGCGCACGCGCCAGCGCCACCCGCTTGATCATGCCGCCGGAAAGCTCCGACGGAAAACGGTCGGCAACCTCGGGCTTCAGGCCCACCATGCCGAGCTTGGCGATCATGACCTCGTCGAGCAGGCGTTGCGAGAGGTTGAGATATTCGCGCACCGGAAACTGGATGTTCTGCCGCACGGTGAGCGAGGAGAACAGCGCGCCCTGCTGGAAGAGGACGCCCCAGCGCCGCTCAACGCCGCGCCGCTCACTCGTGCTGGCCTTGTCGAGATCGACGCCGAACACTTCGATGCTGCCGGCGACCTTGGGCACGAGGCCGATGATGGTGCGCGTCAGCACGGATTTGCCGGCGCCCGACGGGCCGACGAAGCCAAGGATCTCGCCGCGCTTCACGTCGAGATTGAGCCCGTCGAGAATCCGCGTCTTGCCGAACTGCACGGTGATGTCGCGAACCCGGATGATGGCGTCGGAGATCTCACCGACCATGGTCACATTCCGATCGATGCGAAGAAGATCGCGAACACGCCATCCATGACGATGACGAAGAAGATTCCCTTCACCACCGACGAGGTGGTGTGTTGTCCAAGCGATTCAGCGCTGCCCTGCACCGCAAGTCCCTCGACGCAGGCGACGATGCCGATCACCGCCGCCATGACCGGCGCCTTGATGATGCCGACGATGAAATGATCGATCGAGATGGCATCGCGCAGCCGCAGCAGGAACGCTTCGGGATCGACGCCGCCATAGAGATAAGCGACGAGGCCGCCGCCATAGAGCGCGGCCATGGCGCCGAGAAACGCCAGGATGGGCAACGCCAGCACCAGCGCCAGCATGCGCGGCAGGATCAGGACCTCGATCGGATCGAAGCCCATGGTGCGCAGGGCGTCGATCTCCTCGCGCATCTTCATCGAGCCGAGCTCGGCGGTGTAGGCCGAGCCCGAACGGCCCGCCACCATGATCGCCACCAGCAGCACGCCGATTTCGCGCAGCACCAGCACGCCGAGCATGTCGACCACGAAGATATCGGCGCCGAATTTGCGGAAGTGGAAGATGCCCTGCTGCGAGATGATGCAGCCGATCAGGAACGTGATCAGCACCACGATCGGCACTGCGCGCCAGCACACCTGCTCCAGATGATGGATGGTGGAGGTCAGGCGGAAACCGCGGGGACGAATGAAGACACGGCCAGCCGCGGCCAGCACCGCACCAAGCATCTCGATCAGTCCGACCAGCGTGCCGCCGACGCCGGCCACGCTGCGGCCGATCTGCTCCAGCATGCCCGTGATCGTCACCGAACGGGTCTCGATCACGGGCTCGGCTTTGACCCGGCGCACCTCGTCGACGAGGCTCGCATAGTTCGCCGACAGGCCGGCGATCTTGGCTTCGATGCCGCCGTCGGTCAGGCTGCGGCGCAGCCGCTCGATCAGCCAGGCGCCGAACGTATCGAGCTTCGACACCTGCGAGACGTCGATGAAAATGTTGGGACGGCTGCCGCGAAGCTTCTCGGCGTCGGCCACCATTTTCTCGAGCATCGGGGCAAAGCGGGCGGTCCACGAACCGGCAGCGCACAGCGCAAGCCCGTTGCCCTGGGCAATCCGCTCCAGCGTCGGATCGCCGCTCACGATGACCGTCTCCCGTTTGGCTCGCTAGTCATGCAAAAGCTATGGTCCGGCACGCCGCATTGCCTTGTAGAATCTGTCATTACACCATGATCCGCTGGATCATGGTGTAATCCCCTAAACTTGAGCATGATCCGAATCGGAAAACCGGTTCCCACTTTTCCGGATCATGCTTTAACCAGCCATAGTTGGTAGCGGCGAGCAAGCACGCGGTTCAGAAATTGCCAGATTTTAAAATGACTTCCGGCCGATACCGACAGCTTTCCGCCCGCATCGAACGCTGGCCGATTGCCGGCGCCTTCATCATCAGCAGGGGGGCCAAGACCGAGGCCGTTACCGTGGTGGCCGAAGTCAGCGATGGCGGTCATACCGGGCGCGGCGAATGTGTGCCCTATCCCCATTATGGCGAGACCCCGGAAGCAACCCTGGCTGCCCTTCAGGCGATGCAGGAGCCGGTGTCCAAGGGACTGGACCGAACCGCCCTGCAGGCCGCGATGCAAGCAGGCGCCGCCCGCAACGCGCTGGATTGCGCGCTGTTGGACCTTGAGGCCAAAAGCCGGAAACAGCGGGTATGGACCCTGCTCGGCCGGCCGGCGCCACGGGCCTGCACGACCGCCTTCACGATCTCGCTGGGAACGCCGGAGGCGATGGCGAGCGCAACCGCCAAGGCCGCTCACCGGCCGCTGCTCAAGATCAAGCTTGGCGGCGACGGCGACGCGATGCGGATATCAGCGGTCCGCAAGGCCGCCCCCGAATCCGAGCTGATCGTGGACGCCAACGAGGCGTGGACGTCGGACAATCTCGAACGGAACCTGCATGCCTGCGCCGAACTCGGCGTGACGCTGGTCGAGCAGCCGCTTCCGGCCGCCAACGATGCCGCGCTGGCACGCATCAAGCGGCCGATCGCGGTGTGCGCCGACGAAAGCGCGCATGACCGCGCCTCGCTTGCGGGCCTCCGCGAGCGCTATGACGCCGTCAATATCAAGCTCGACAAGACCGGCGGGCTGACGGAAGCCCTCGCCATGGCGGATGCCGCCCACGTGCTCGGCTTCGAGATCATGATCGGCTGCATGGTCGCAACCTCGCTCGCGATGGCCCCCGCCATGTTGCTGACGTCACAGGCGCGTTTCGTCGATCTCGACGGCCCGCTGTTGCTGGCGCACGACCGCGAAGGCGGACTGCACTATCACGGCAGTCTCATCTATCCGCCAGAAGCCACGCTCTGGGGCTGATAGATTCAATTTTTGACGCGTTTTCTAACGCGAACCGGTGCCCACTTCGCTCGAAAACGCTGTTAGCCGGTGCCGCGCCAGCCACATCACGATCGCGGCGATCAGCGCCATGGCCGCCATCACGTAGTAAACCCGCTGCCCGTAGCCGGCATAGACCAATCCCGACACCACCGATGCCGTACCGCTGACGATGCCGCCGCAGGCCGCAAGATAGCCCTGCCCGCGCGCCATCATGTGACCGGGCACATGACGCACCAATAGTCCCATGACGCCGACCTGCGTCAGCCCAAAGGTCAGGCCATGCGCGAGCTGAACGAACGATAGCACCGCAACCGACGGCTCCTGCGCTGATATCAGCCAGCGCGCGACGGCGCTGAGTGCGCCGATCACCACCAGCAGCGTCGGCGCCAGCTTGAAGCGCGGCGACAGCGCGAACACCACAATCTCGGCGAGCACGCCCAGCACCCACAGGCCGGCGATGGTGAGCCCATCGAGACCAGACGCCTGCCAGGTGATGGACGCAAAGGCGTAATAGGCGGCGTGACTGCCCTGGATCAGGCCGGCGGCGACGATGATGGCGAGGAAACCGCGATCACGCAGCAAGGGGCTGGCGCCGAGCACGGCCGTCGCCGGCAGCTTTGGCCGGTCCAGCGGCTGCAGCCCCAGGCTGGACAGCGCGCCGAGGGTTGCCACCGACGCGATCACCCAGATCAACTGGCTGGCCGCGATAAAATCGATCAGCGTTCCGCAGATCAGCGTGCCCACCACGAACGCCGCCGAGCCCCATAGCCGGAGCGGTCCGTAATTCAGGCCATAGCGCGCCACGCCGCCAAGCGCATAGGCATCCGTCAGCGGCACCATCGGGGTCCACAGACAGCAGGTCACGGCATAGGCGAGCAGCACCGCGAGCGGCAGCACTTGCGTGCCGATCACCGCGAAGCAGAGCGCGGTGGCGATCGAGGTGACGATCAGGGCCGCGCGCAGCGAATAGTGCCGCCCCGCAGCCCCCGTCACGAACGGCAGCACGGTAAAGCGCGTCACCGCAGGAACCGCGGAAATGAGGCCGATCCAGAAGGCGTCGATGCCGACCGACTTCAGCCACAGCGTGAAAAACGGCAGATGGGTGCCCATGGTGCCGAAGGTCGCGCCGTAAAACAGCGCCAGCCGCGTCGCGAATCGCTTCGATGCGCCTTGAGATGCGATGGGGATTTGTGATTCGCTCGGCATCAATTCAATTGCGATTCGCCCGATATCGTGTTGTTCGTTAACGTAACGCGCGGTGATTTGCGCGAAGAGTTTAGCATGGCCGACGAAGCATTCGCCCTTTCGCCGATCTCAGCACGCGCGGCACTGCCGGGCGAGGAGGATTATGCTGCGATCAGCGAAGCCTTCATGGAGACTTCGCGGGGCCGCTGGTTTCTCGGCGAATATGCCAAGCGCAACCGCAACGCCGACACCAGCATGGTGCTCGACGCGGTGGCGCGGATCGAGCAAAGCCTCGCCGTGCAGAAGGAAGAAAGCCTTGCCGCCCAGCGCGAGGCGACGAACGCACAGCGCGAGGCCGCGGCTGCGGTCGCCGACAACAGCCTCGCCGAGGCCAAGCTGGTCGAGGCCCTGATTGCGATTCGCGGCGCGCTCGAGGCCGCGCAGAGCTCGGCGATGGGTGCGATCGACGGCCTTGCGCTGAACGAGAAGCTGGCGCCGGTCCGCAAGGGCGCGCGAGTGATTCGCGAGATCGCCTGGCGCTTGCGGGAAATCGGCAATGACGGGCGCATCTGCGACCTGATCGATTCGCAGGTTGCGGTCATCGAGAAGGGCGCCGAGCAAATCACCTCCGACGAGGCCAAGGCCGCGCTGGAGGCCGCGTTCGCTTCGATCGCCGGGCGCATCGCGGAATTCGGCGATGAAGAAATGCCTGCACCGGTGGTCGAGACGCCGATTGCGGAGATGCCGGTTGCCGAGATGTCACTTGGTGAGGCGCCGGTTGCCGAGGCGCAAGCCGCAGCGCCCGTTCAGATGCCGCAGGACGAGGCTCCAGTCGCTATCGCCGAGGCGTACGAGCCAGCCCCTGTGCAGGCGGAAGTCGCTCAGGCTCCAATCGACGCGGTTTCGATGGACGTGCTTTCGATGGACGTGGTTTCGATGGACGCCGTGGCGCCGGCTGATGAAGCTCTGCTCGCCCAGGCCGATGCCGCGCTGGATGAAATGGAAACCGCCGAGACGGTTGAGATTGAACTCACCGGCGAGGCCGCCGACGCCCATGACGAGGCCGTCCTCGACATGATCGCGATGGAAATGGGCGCGGCGGATCCGTTCGAGGACGACGAGATCGCCGACATGGTGGTCGAGGAAGCCCGCATCGCGGAGCCGATGGTTGAGGAAGCTGAGATTGCCGAGCCGCCCGCGATCGAGCCCGACATCGTCGCTGAATTGCCGGAACCAATCGCCGCGCCGGTCGCGCCACCGGTTCAACCAGCGCCTCAGCCGGTCGTCGCAGCCGCGCCGGAACCGGCGCTGGAAATCTCGCTCGGATCATCGATCATCGCCAGCGGCATCGTGCGCCGACCCGTCGCGGCCAATGATCCCCTAGCCCCGATCCGCCGCATGAGCCAGGCCGAGAAGATCGCGTTCTTTTCGTAATCACATGTCTGATAACGAAGAGACCCTCACTCTTTGGCGACCGGTTGGCCCGAAAGAGCATGAATTGATCCGCCAGACCGGCATGCGGGCCTTTCCTCCGCGGCTGCCCGAACAGCCGATTTTCTATCCTGTCCTCACCGAGGAATATGCGGTGAAAATTGCGCGCGACTGGAATGTTCCGGCGAGCGGTTCCGGATTTGTGACCTGCTTCAAGGTCAAACGGAGCTTCATCGATCGCTACGGCGTAAAGGACGCAGGCGGACAATCTCATCTGGAGTATTGGATTCCGGCCGAGGACCTGAACGACTTCAACGCCGCAATCGTCGGCACGATCGAGGTCGTTCGCAGTTTCCCTTGAAGGCGTCGGGAGCCACCCTCGCCGAAGCAGCCACCAAGCAAGCCTCTTCCGTCGCATCAGTGACCTCCATCACGTACAGCGCCCTTCCCCCAAACTAGCCTGTCCGCCGGATATCTCAGCTTGAGATTGGATGGAGGACACCATGCCAAGTTTCAAATCACTGTTGCAGTGCGCCGGTCTGCTCGGCAGCCTGCTGACCTTCGCTCACACTGGCAGCGCTTTCGCTGCAGCCGCCAACGCCGCGATCAGCGACGGTGTTCGATCGCTCCCGGCCGAGAAGCGGGTTGCGCTCGTGATCGGGAATGCCAACTATCAGGTCGCGCCGCCGCTCGCCAATCCGAGCAACGATGCGCGGTCGGTGGCGCAGCTGCTCAATACGGCGGGCTTTGAAGTCACTACGGCGACCGATCTGACGCGCGGCGATATGATGAAGGCCGTAGACGATTTTATTTCCCGGGTTGCCGATCGCGGACCCAATGCGGTTGCCATGATCTACTATGCCGGACACGGCGTGCAGCTCGAGGGCGAAAATTACCTGCTACCGATCGATGCGAAAATTTCCAAGCTGTCCGATCTCGAAGGCAATTCGGTGCGCCTGGTCGATCTGATGGGAACGCTGGAAACCATCTCGAGCCGGGCGCGCATCGTCGTGCTCGACGCCTGCCGCAACAATCCCTTTCCCGACGTCGACGATTCCGGGCGCGGCCTTGCGATCGTCGATGCGCCAAGCAACTCGATCGTTGGCTATTCGACGGCGCCCGGCATGGTGGCCCACGATGGCGATGGTAATCACAGCCCGTATACTTCGGCGTTCCTGAACATCGCGCGCCAGCCCAATCTGCCGATCCAGCAACTGTTCAAGCGCGTTCGTCTCGAAGTGAACAACGCCACCGGCGGTAAGCAGACGCCGTGGGAAAGTTCGTCGCTGACCAACGACTTCTATTTCTTCGGCGATACGGCCATGGCGGCTACTCGCGCGCCCGATCTCGGCCCGGTGGTCGAGATGGCGTCTAACCTGCCCTCGCGCTCCGTGCGCCAGGCCTATGATTACGTCTTGTCGGAAGGCACGCCCGAATATTATGAGGAATTCATTGAGCTGTATCCGTCCGACCCGCTGTCCGATCGCGTCCGCGTGCTGCTCGGTAACTGGCGGCAGTCATCGGCCTGGCACCGGGCCGTGCTCGCGAACACATCTGCCGGCTACAGGTCGTTCCGCGACCGCTTCCCCAATAGTCCGTATGCGCGCACGGCATTGCGGCTGCAGGCGCAGCCGAAAAACGTGCCGCTGATGCAGTTCAACCGCCTGTCGAGGCCAGCGAACGATATGGGCTTTTCGAAGGGCCATCATGGCCCGGCACTGGCCTCGGCAAAGGGAATGAATGCGTCCGCCTCAATGAACGGCAACAGGACGGGCATGAACTCAGGCTCGAGAATGCACGGGCACGCCCATTCCAATCACATGCAAGGCAAGAGTCGTTTCCATGACCGCGGGTCGCACAGGATGGGCGGTGACAGGCACCATTACTCCAGGAGCCATTACTCGGGGAAACACTACTCCGGCCATCGCTACTCCAATCACTCGCGCAGCTCATACGGCGGGCGTTCGTTCGGTCACTCGCGCGCCCAATATGGCGGGCGCTCGTTCGGTGGGGGCCGCGCGTTCGGCGGTGGTCGCTCCTTTGGAGGTGGCCGTTCCTTTGGCGGCGGACGCTCGTTCGGAGGCCGCCGGCGCTGAAATCAGGCACTGATGCGATCACGCAAAAAAGGCCCCGGTCGAAGCCGGGGCCTTTGTTTCGCGGAAGCTTTCCGAAGCGCCGATCAGTAGCGCGCGGTGACCACGGACGGCATCGGGTTGAAGTGATAGTTCACGCCGACTTTGACGAGGTGCAGATCCTGATTGAGTTTGCCGGTCTGAAAGGCTCCATCGCCGGTACCGACGAGGACGCCCGGGATGTTGAAATTCAGGGTGCCCTGGGCGGTGATACTCTGCCCGAACATCTTGATGTAGTCGTATTCCACCTTGACCGACCAATTATTGCCCAGCGCGTATTCGCCACCGGCGCCCACCACGACGCCGGTATGCACGGCCTTCGCGGCAGCGGTCGCCCCGATGCCACCGGGACCAGGAACGGCAAGCGTTGCGAAACTAAAACTGTGCTTCTCCTGCGCGATGGCAAGGCCACCCTTGCCGTACAGCATCAGGCGATCGCCAACGACGAAGCCGGCGCGCGCGGTTGCAAGCGCGAGCCAATCGATCTTGCTGTCGAAGTTAAGAGTCTGTGTCGCACCTGGTACCGCAAGCGCTGACACCTGGCTTCCCTTGATGTCTGTTCCCAGGAACTCGCCTTCGACGCCGAACACGAAGCGGCCGGCTTGCGCATTGACGCCAACGGTACCGCCACCCAGCCAACCCTTCATGTCGTAGTCCGCGAGGAACGGAGCGATCGACTGCCCGATGTCCGGCCAATGCTTGCGGCCAAAACCATATCCGGCCTGCGCGCCGATATAGGCCCCCGACCAGTTGGTGCCGGGCGCAACAGGTACCGGCGCATAGGACGGGTCTTTCGCAACACCGCCGAAGCGATAGTTGACGCCGACCTTGACGACATGGATCGCTTCTTCAATCTGAGGATTGATCGTGAGCGGAGCGACAACCCCGGCTACCGTCGTGAAGCCCCTCAGCGTCGGCGCCGTTGTGTCCATATGGATGTAATTGTACTCGCCCTTGACCGACCAGTTGCCGCCCAGCGCGTACTCGGCACCGAAGCCTACCATCGGCGCATAGCGAATGTCGTCGCCACTGGCCGTAATCGTTCCGGCTCCACCGATTCCAGCCACCGCATCATTGAGCGAGTGCTTCTCGTGCGCCATGGTGAGGCCAGCCTTGGCAAAAACGAACCAGCGATCGGCGGCGAGGCCCGCGCGACCTGCGATAGTCACAAGGCCGTCGATCCGCGATCTGGCGGTTGTGGCGCTCGTGACACCAAGCGCCGGTCCGCCAACGCTGACGAATTGCGATCCGCTCATATCTGCCCACGAACCATCGAGTTCGAGGCCGAACACAAAGCTGGAAATCTGCTTGTTGATACCGACCTGCCCGCCGGCAAGGAAACCGCGCGCGGCGAAATCAGCTATCCCGTCCCAATCCTTCATGCCGCCGCCATAACCGGCGTGGACACCGACATAGACGCCGGACCAGTCATAGGCCGCCGCCACGATCGGCGCGGCCTTCACCGGCATGTCGGCCGCCAACACGGTCGCAAACGGGATCATCGCGCCGAGCGCCGTCGCCGAGAGCCAAAGACCGCTGTTCCGGATATTCATTCCAAGCCCCAAAGTAATCGTTCAGCCACACTTGAATGTGGAACACGTTACCTAGATTGGGAGATTTCGCGTGTATCTGCGGTGCAACACTACCACAGGAATGGTTCCATCCGGCTTTGGCCGCCATCGGAACTTGAGGCGAAAGCACGTGGGAATCGCGACGGTTTGGCGCCTCTCGCGGAGCGGGCAACCCGACCTGCGACATCCCGCCGCACGTTTTGAGCGGACGTCAGGCTGAGCGGGCGTCAGGCGACGAGCTTGGCGAACAGGTCGGCGTCGACATTGCCACCGGACAGGACAATGACGACGTTCTTGCCGCGCACGTCGATGCGGCCGGCCAGCAAGGCGGCCAGACCGACGGCGCCGCCGGGTTCGACCACCAGCTTCAGTTCACGATAGGCATAGGCCACGGCCGCGCCGACTTCCGAATCGGTCGCGGTGACGCCCTGTGCCAAGAGCTTGCTGTTGATCGAGAACGTCATCTCGCCGGGGATCGCGGCCATCAGCGCATCGCAAATGGTGCGGCCGGCGGCGTGATGGGCCTCCCGGTGTCCGGCGCGTAACGAGAGGCCGTGATCGTCATAGCCGTCAGGTTCGGCCACGATCAGCGCGGCCAACGGAAAGCGCGACTTGATGGCGGTCGCAACGCCCGCAATCAGGCCGCCGCCGGAGGCCGGCGCCACCACGATATCGGGCGCCAGGCCAAGGGCAGCCATATCCTCGGCGATCTCGCGCCCTGCGGTGCCCTGCCCTGCGATCACGAAGGGATCGTCATAGGGGCGCACCAGCGTCGCGCCGCGCTTGCGCGCGATATCCTGGGAAATCGCTTCGCGGTCTTCCTTGTCGCGGTCATAGAGTACGACCTCGGCGCCATAGCCCTTGGTGCGCTCGCGCTTGGTCAGCGGCGAGTCCTTGGGCATCACGATCGTCGCCTGCATGTTCAGGATCTGCGCCGCCGCAGCCACGCCCTGGGCATGGTTGCCGGACGAGAATGCGACCACGCCGCCGCTGCGCTGGGCCTGCGGGATCGACGCGAGCTTGTTGAAGGCACCGCGGAACTTGAACGACCCGGTCCGCTGCAGCATTTCCGGCTTCAGGAAAACCTTGGTGCCGACGCGCTCGTTGAGAACGGGGAACGACAGCAGCGGTGTCCGCACCGCGAAGGGCGCCACCACCCGCGCCGCCGCGTCGATATCCGCCGCACCGACCACTGCCATTGAAGCTTGATCTGTCATGACGACTTTGTAACGCGTCTGCAGATGGGCGGGCAAGACGCAATAATAGCGCTTTCGAGCGAAGTGGAGACCGGTTCGCGTCAAGAAAACGCGTCAAAACAAAAGATTAGAGAGGCCGGTTCTGATGCAATCAGAGCCGATCAGGCTCTCGTGAAGTCAGCCGGCGAAATGCGGGTCTTTCGTCACAAATTCGACTGTCCCGTCTTCGGAACCCGAGGCTTCGACATCCGTGTCGCGGACATTCAGGGCATGTTCGACGAAGACGCGCGTCGAGGCCTGCCAGGTGTGGGCGGCAGCAAACGCCACACAGGCCTGCGGCGCGATCTGCAGCGCGTCCATACAGGCCGCCTGTAAATCGTCGCAGAGGACACCGACCGGCGCCGCACCGATTACGTCACGGGGACCGGTGACGGGAAAAGCGGCAACCGGCAAACCGCTGGCGAGGGCCTCGAGCAGGACCAGGCCGAACGTGTCGGTCTTGCTCGGGAATACGAAGATGTCGGATGCCGCGTAGATCTCCGCCAGTTCCTCGCCCTGCCGGGCACCCAGAAACACCGCATCCGGATATTTCCGCTCCAGCGCCGCGCGGGCCGGACCGTCGCCGACCACGAGCTTGGTGCCGGGCAGATCGAGATCCAGGAACGCTTCAAGGTTCTTCTCGACCGCGACGCGGCCGACGCTGAGGAACACCGGCTGCGGCAGGCAAAGGTCGATGGCGCGCGGATGAAACAGCGCGGTGTCGACGCCGCGCGACCACAGCACCACATTGCGAAAACCGCGCTGGCGCAGTTCCGCCGCTAGCGCCGGCGTCGCCGCCATCACCGCGTGGCTCGGCTGGTGGAACCAACGCAGCGCGCGCCACACCCATGATTCCGGGATCGGCGAGCGCGCGGAGACGTACTCGGGAAAACGAGTATGGAAACTCGTGGTGAAGGGCAGCCCGTGTTTGCGGCAATAGCGCCGCACCAGGAGCCCGATCGGACCTTCGGTTGCGATATGAATGCCGTCCGGCCGCGCCGCTTCGATCAGCGCCGCGATCTTCGCCGGATAAGGCAGTGCGAGACGCAGATCCGGATAGCTCGGCATCGCAAAGGTGCGAAACGATTGCGGGGTCAGGAAGCTGACGTCGACGCCGAAACCTTTTGCGGCTTCCGCCATCATGGTCAGCGTCCGCACCACCCCGTTGACCTGGGGATGCCACGCATCGGTCGCGACCAGGATACGCGTCATGCCGCGCGCGCGGTGACGCGGGGAACCGGCGCGACGCGGCGCTCCGGATCGGCCCAGGTGATGATTTCGAACCGGCCGTCCTCGTGCTCGACCAGCGCGGTGCAGCTCTCGACCCAGTCGCCGCAATTCATGTAGCGGATACCGTGCTCGTCGCGAATGGTGGCGTAGTGGATATGGCCGCAGATCACACCATCGGCGCCGTGACGCCGCGCCTCGCCGGCCAGCGTTTTTTCGAACGCGCCGATATAATTGACGGCGTTCTTGACCTTCAGCTTCGCCCATTGCGACAGCGACCAATAGGGCACGCCGAACATGCGCCGGAAGAA